>OBOI01000165.1_pt1 | contig 26969 bp, 24 predicted proteins | sample 1670151 | NCBI WGS metagenome assembly OBOI01 (sample SAMEA104232303, study PRJEB22302) | sediment metagenome | biome: forest; feature: aquifer; material: sediment | place: USA | collected 2011-08-07 | depth 0.01 m | reverse complement strand
GCCTCCAGGGAGAGGAGCGGGTAGCCGTTGAAGTAGCGCGCTTGCCCCCAGAAGCGGTCCCAACCGGTGAGGATGAGGATGAACTCCGCCTGCCGCAACAGGGCAAGGGGTTCGAGATGGGAGACCAGGATCTCGCCGGTCACCGTGCGGCAATCCACCACCCGGGCCGCCCCCTGGAAGTGGCTGACCGGGAATTGATCAAGGGTCCTTCCCCCCGGGATGAGGTGGGCCGGGGCATCCAGGTGGGTGCCGGTGTGGGTGGTGAGGGTCAGGCGGTGGGCCAGGTAGCCATCGTGTTTGATGGTGGCCGAGGGGGCGATGGTCGGCTGTTCGTCACCGGGATAGACCGGCATGCCGGGGTGGATGGGGTGGGTGAGGTCGATGATGGGCATGGCGATGGTTGGCGGAATTTGCAGGCCCTGGGCGTTGGCCCGTGGTATAGATGGGGCGTCATGGCTGACGGGGGGACGACGGCAACGGCCTCGCACCACCCCGCGCCCATAAACCATTTCTTGGGAGACCTTTGTTGAGCAACCCGCGCATCAACCTCTTTAGCCAGCACTACCGCCGGAAATACGGGCAGCCGGTGGGCAAGATCGCCCTCGGCCTCGGCCTGCCTTGCCCCAACCGGCGGTTGGGGGGGTGCGTCTATTGCGCCCCGGCGAGCTTCACCCCCTACTATCTGCAAGGGGGGGATAGCATCGCCACTCAACTGGCCAAGGGGTTGCGATTCCTGGCCACCCGCAAGTTCGGCCGCTACTTCGCCTACTTCCAGCAGGAGACCGCCACCGCCGCCCCGGTTGCCGAACTGCGGGCGGCCTTTGGTGAGGCCTCGGCCGGTCCGGGGTGCGTGGGGCTCATTGTCAGCACCCGGCCGGACTCCCTGGGGGACGCGGTCCTGGCCGAACTGGCAACCCTGGGCCAAGAGCGGGAGGTGATCATCGAACTGGGGCTGCAATCGGCCCATGACCGGACCCTCAACTTCTTGAACCGCAACCACAGCGTGGCCGATTTTTGCGCCACCGCCCGCCGGGTCAAGGCGGCCGGGCTCGCCTTGGGGGTCCACCTGATCATCGGTCTCCCTGGCGAAGGGGTGGACGACATGGTGGACACGGTGCGCTTGGTCGCCGATCTGGGGGCGGACGCCGTCAAGTTCCATCACCTGCAGGTGATCCGTGATACCCCCCTGCACCGCATCTATCAGCAGCGCCCCTTCCCGGTGTTCACACCCGCGGCCTACCTCTCCTCTCTAGCGCGACTCCTCTCCCATCTCCCCGCCCAGGTGGTGATCCACCGGTTGTGGAGCTCCAGCGACCCGGCCATGCTGGTGCAACCCCAGTGGGGTGGCCTGGGCGCCCATGAACTCCATGCCCAGCTTGCCGCGATCATGGAGCGCGAGGGGCTCAGCCAGGGGAGTTGCCGCGCGCCTTCCGCTTCCGCGCCTGTTTCTGGGCCGTCTTCCACCGTTGATGCATCCACACCCACTGCTCGGGAAAGCGGCGGATGACCCGTTCGTAGGCATCGGAGCACTTCTGGGTGTTGGCCACGGTGTCGCGTTCGTCGTCACCGCTCTCCACCAGCTCCAACGGGGGCTCGCACTCGATGTGGTAGCTCAGGTCCGCTTGCAGGTGCATGAAGATGGGGATGATGGGGATGCCGAACTTCTTGGCCAACAGCACCGGGCCGGTGGGGGTGTGGGCCGCATGGCCGAAGAAGCGGACAAAGCACCCCTGCACCCGGGTGTCCTGGTCGATGAGCATGCCGATGGCGCACCCCTGGCGCAGGGAGCGGATGATCTCGCGGGTACCGGCGCCGCGGGCGATGTTGGTGTAGCCCGCCTGATTGCGCATCTCGACCACGATGCGGTCAAGGCCCGGGTTCTCCATGGGGGTGCCCACCACCCGCAGGGGGTAGCCGTGCTGGGCCAGCCACGCCCCCAACAGCTCCCAGTTGCCGAAGTGGCCGGTGATCATCAGCACCCCCTGGCCTTGGGCCAAGGCCTGATCCAGGTGGTGCATGCCCTGGGCGGTGATGAAGCGGTTGATCCCCTGGCCCAGGATGACCGGCAGCCGCATGGTATCGGCCATGGCGGTGGCGAAGTGGCGATAGACTTGGGCGGCCAGGGCGCGGATCTTGGCGGCTGACCGCTCTTCGCCAAAGGCCATGGTCAGGTGGGTGATGGTCCGTTGCCGGCCCTGCTGGTCCAGCAGGAAGATCAGCCGTCCGAGCAACCGCATCACCCCGATGGCGAGTCGCCGGGGGAGGAGGCGCAGGCAGGCGATGAGCATGGTCAGCAGGCGGGGGGCCATCCGGTCGCGGATCTTTTTGCGGGTGGGTCTCTTCTTCATGGAGAGGGTGGGTTGGGGTGATGGCTGGGATGTAGAGTGGGCAAGCGTTTCACCTGCCCACCCGATGCTGGTGACGATGGCGAGAAAACAGATTCACCTCGATCGGGAACGTAATCCGGTGGGCAAGGTGCACCATGTTGCCCACCCTACCTAATTCGTTGCCTGCAACTTACTATTACGAACAGCAAAATCCTGCAACCGATTTTGTGCCTGGCTATGGGCATGCCCTCTCTTCCCGCGCCAGGTCGCTCTTGACCTGGCCGTCCTGGAGGAGGACCACGCGTTGGGCCTGGTTGATGACGTTTGGGTCGTGGGAGGAGAAGACAAAGGTGGTGCCGAACTCCTGATTCAGGCGGCGCAGCAGGGCCAAGAGCTCGGCCCCGGTGCGGGAGTCCAGGCTGCCGGTGGGTTCGTCGGCCAGGATCAGTGGCGGGGCCGGGGCAATGGCCCGGGCCACGGCCACCCGCTGCTGCTGACCGCCGGAGAGCTCGCCTGGCCGCTTGCGGCCATGGTCGCTAATCCCCACCAGGCCCAGGGCGTGCTCCACCCGTCGGCGGCGTTCCTCGCCCGCCATGCCGGCCAGGATCAGGGGGTACTCCACGTTCTCCATCACGGAGAGCACCGGGATCAGGTTGAACCCCTGGAAGATAAACCCCAGCTGGTGGCGGCGGAGGATGGCCCGCTCGGTGAGGGAGAGGGTGCTGGTCTCTTGGCCCAGGAACTCCATGCTGCCGGAGCTGGGCAGGTCCAGCAGCCCCATCAGGTTCAAGAGGGTGGTCTTGCCGGAACCGGACGGACCGGCCAGACAGAGGAACTCGCCCGGCGCCACGGTCAGCGACACCCCGGCCAAGGCCCGCTCCTGCTGTTGGGGGCCGAACAGCCGCCAGGCGTCGGTGAGGCGGATGATGGGGGCGGGCCTTAGGTCCATGACCATCTCACAGGTGGGCCAGGGCCTGGGCCGGGTCCTGGCGGGAGGCGCTCCAGGCCGGGTAGAGGCCGGCAGTGAGGGCGCTCAACAGGGTAAAGCCGTTGCTGGAGGCTACATTCCGCCAGGTCAGCACCGCCTTCAAGACGTGGTTGTTGCTGAAGTACTGGTTGGAACTGGTGAAGGCGGTGAGGTCGATGCCGTAGTGGGTCAGGTAGAGGCAGAGGGTAAGGCCGACGGCGCTGCCCACGAGGGAGGCGGCGAGCCCCAGGGCCAGGGCCTCGGCGGTGACCAAGCCCATGATGCCGGCCGGCGTGCACCCCAGGGCGGCGATGGTGCCGAACTCGCGGAAGCGCTCGAAGATGATGGTGGTCATGGTGTTGACGATGCCCATGCCGACGATGAGAAAGACGATGACGATCAGGATCAGCATGGTGGTGTCGTTTAAGGCGATGAGCTGGGTGACGTCGGGGGCGATGCTCTCCCAGGGCTCCACCTGATAGGCCGGGCCCAACCGTTGCTGGAGGCGGTGGGCCAGCTCCCCGTGTTCCGGCATCGGCACCGAGATGGCGATCTCGCTGATCAGCCCCTGGGCATCGAGAAGATCCTGGAGGCCGGGGAGGGTGAGGAAGAGGTGGCCCTGATCAAAGGCCGCCACCCCGGTGTGGAAGATGCCGCAGATCTGGAAGCGCCGGGTGGCCGGGGCCCCGAACTGGTCCTGGGTCATGATGGTGATCGGCTCGGCGAGGCCAAGCCCCAGGGAGCGGGCCAGCCCCTGGCCGATCATCACCTCCTTGGGCGCGGTCGGGGCGGCCCCGGCCACCAGCCGCTCGTGGAGCACGGTGACCCGGCTCTCCTCGCTGCTGTTGACGCCGTGCAGGAGAACGGCGGCGCTCTTGGGGCCGGCCAGGATCAGACCGGTCCCTTTCAGGCGGCGGGCAAAGGTGGTGATGCCCATCCCGGTGAGGGTGCCGCTGACCAGATCCGCATCGGGAAGGGCCGCGATGTTGACGCGGTTAGCGGCAAAGCCCGCGCCATGGATCTGAATCACCCCGATATCGGTGGCCGTGGCCGTGGCGATCATGGTCTGGTGCAGCCCCTCTTTCAGGGCATTGAAGACCAGGAGCATGGCCAGGGCAAAGGCGATGGCGCCGATGGTCAACAGCGAGCGGCGGCGGTTCCTGGTCAGGTTGCGGCAGGCCAGGAGCAGGGTGATGCGGACGGCATTCATGCCGGCCCCTTGCTGGCGGTCATGGTCTCACTCATCGATCAGAGCCGTGATCGGAGCCGTGATCGGCGTTGTGAGCCACAAGGCCGCGCCAGGCTCCGGGAAGAAGGGGATGAGGTGGCCAACCCCGCGGATGGTGAACAGGAAGCGGATGACCCGCAGGGCCTGCCGCTCGTTGTAGGGGAAGCCGGCTTGGCGCAGGGCGGCAAACCCCAGCAGGGCCTCGCCGATGGCCTGGGCCATGACCCGCCGCACGGTGGCGGGGAAGAGGGTCTCCACGGCCACGGGGGCCAGGGCCTCTTCTCCCCGCCCTGCCAGCAGGGGGGCGAGCCGTTGCCGCTCCACTGTCTCGCCCTGGTGGAAGACCGCGGAGAGCAGGTAGTTATGGTTACGGTGGGCCAGGTCCTCGTGGAAGTCGGTGAGGTCGTCGATGACCTGGAGGGCCATGCCGATGCGGTAGATGCCGCCCTCGGCGAGGCGCAAGGGGGCTGCGTGCTCGTGCTCCAACAGCCGGGGGGCGGTGAAGGCCAGACAGAGGAGCTTGCCGCCCTTATAGGAGTGAACGCTGGCCAGCACCTCCGCCGGGGTCAGGACCTCGGTGACCCCCCCCTCCTCCATGGCCTCTTCGGCGCCGATGGGGACCATGGCCCGGAAGATGAGGTCGAGGAGGGGCTCCAGCTCCGCGGGCGGGATCACCCCCTCCGCCACGGCTTGGCGGCAGAGCTGTTCCAGGATGCGGTCGAAGCAGAGGAGGTGCATGACGCTCTTGAAGCGGATGGCGGGCGCGGGGAGATTGAAGGGCAACAGCTCCTTGTACTCGTCGTCCAGGAGGTTGTCGGTGGCGGTGACCAGGCCGCGGATGGCGTGGTTGATCTGGCCGTAGAAGAGCCGGCGCGGACGCGGAATGCCGATGGCCCTGTAGATGGCGAGGAAGAGGGAGGAGAAGAAGTTCCGCTGTAGGTAGTTGAGGCGATTGGGCCGGGCCGGGGCCGGGGCCAGGTAGCTGGGCGCCATCATGGCCCGGAAGCTGCTAATGATGGCCTCTTCGACCTCTTGGTGTTCACGGCTGGCCAAGAAGAGTCTGCGTAGGGAGAGTAGGGTGGCAATCATCGGGGTGGGGGCGGTAACCAGGGGAAGAGGAAGGGGGTGCGCGCCCGGTAGGCCGGGTACGTTTCGCGAAAACGACGGGCCAGCCCCTCTTCCTCGCGGAGCAGGAAGCGGACCTGCCACAGCAGCAGCAGCGGATAACTTACCAGGAGCATGGCCGGTGAGCCAAGGGAAAAGACAATGGCCAAGGCCGCGAGGTCGTAGCCCAGGGTCATGGGGTGGCGGCAGAGGGCAAAACTGCCGGTGGTCACCAGCTGCCGGCTGGGGGCCAGCGGGCTTGGCGTGCCCTCACCCAATTGGGCGAGATCCTGTTCCGAGCGCCTGATCAGGGAGAGGCCCACGGCCAGGAGCAGCAGGGCCGTGCCCTGGGTCCAAGGACCATGGCGCCAGCGGTCCAGGGAGCAGAGCCGGTCCAGGATGAGACCGGAACCGATGACCAGCCCCGGGAGCCAGAGCCAGTAGAAGAGGGCGGCCCGCAGGCGGTGGCGGAGGATGGTGTGGTCTTTGCTGGTGGTCATGGATGGGTGACGCGGAGGCGAGGCAGGGCCTTCTTGGCTGAGGGGTATTGCGCGAACGGTCCAGGCCGGCGGCGGGCCGGGCCCGGGTGCTTCGCCGGTGCCTAAACAGGGGCGAGTATGATGGAAATCGGCTGCAATTGCAATCAGAAAGATGGCGGAAAAGGGGCCGGTATGGTAGTTCTACTCGGCACCTCGCCGCTGGCGGGAGGGTCGGCGGCGGCCACGGCCACAAGGCCACGCCTGACCCCTTGCCCATACCTTCACCCTGTAACCTTCACCCTGTAAACTCCCCATGCGCCTGCAACTGATTGCCAACCCGGTGGCCGGCCGGCATGCCCGGGCCTTGATCGAGCAGGCCCGGGCCCGGCTGATCCAACGCGGTGCCGAGGTCGAGCTCTTTCTCACCCAAGGCCGGGGCGATGCCGAACGCTTTGCCGCCCTGGCGGCCAGCCGCGGCTTTGACCGCATCGTGGTGGCCGGCGGCGACGGCACGGTCAACGAGGTGGTCAACGGGATGGGCGCCGACTCGCCGCCGCTGGCCATCCTGCCCCTGGGCACCACCAATGTCCTGGCCCTGGAGATCGGCCTCCCCCTGGGCATTGAGGCGGCCTGCGACCTGGTCGTGGATGGCCAGGTCACGGCCATCCATCTCGGGCTGGCGGATCAGCGGCGGTTTGTGCTGATGGCCGGGGTGGGGTTTGATGCCATGGTGGTGCACCAGGTCAATCTCCGCCTGAAACGGCTGCTGGGCAAGGGGGCCTACCTGCTGAGCGTCGGACGCTGCTGGCTGCGACCCGGCTCCCAGGCGCTTACCCTGGTCGATGAGCAGGGTGAGCGCCACCAGGGGTACGGCGCCATCATCAGCAACGCCCGCTGTTACGGGGGCCGCTTTACCATGACGCCCCGGGCCTCGCTGTTGGCGGACTCCCTGGAGGCCTGCCTCATCCTCCGTCCGGGCCGGCTGGCGCTGTTGATGGCGGGCATCGCCCTGTTGAGTGGTCGCCCCCTGGCCGCGCCCTGGGGCAGGCAGCTGCGCAGCCGCCGCTTTGCGGTCAGCGGGGCCGGCATCCCGGTGCAGATCGATGGCGATGAGGCGGGTCACCTGCCCCGGGTCTTTGCCATGAACCCCTTCCCGATCCGGGTGATCCTGCCCCGCTGAGGTGCATCCCGGTCACACCGCCAGCCGGATCTCCTGGATGGTACCGGCGCTGCCCTCCTCCCTGAGGAAGAGGCCGGTGTCGGTGAGCTGGCCGAGTTGGCTGTTTCGGGGGTCGTTCAGGCTGAAGGGGGTTGCCTGGTGGGCAAGGAGGAGGGCGCCGATGTCGAGTGCCCGGAGCGGGGCAAAGTAGTCGCTGCCCGCCGCATCCCGGGCCCAGACCTGGAGCTTGGCGAACATGGGGTCGTTCGCGTCCAGCCAGCCGTTGGCGTCGGCATCCAGGGCGGCAAGTTCGGCAAAGCCGCTGTTCCTTGCCGGACCGAACAACTCCGTGCCCTCCGTGGCCCGGCCATCGCCATTGCGGTCGAGGAAGAGAAGACCGCTGCCCGGGGTGACCATGGAGATCTGTTCCGCGTTGCCGTCGCCATTGAGATCAAAGGCGATCTTCCCCTCGGTCAACCCGGGGGGCTGGCCGGCAAAGTTGATGACCAAGGGGTCCACCAGCACCGCATCCCCGGCCCGGAGATGGAGATCGGTGCTCTCGCTAAAGGCCCGGCTCATGGTCATCGCCGTCGACAGGGCAATGGTGCGGCCGTCCGTGGTGGTGACCGATCCTGTCGCGCTGAAGGTCATCTCCTCGTGCTCCGTGGTGATGGTGTGGGCATCATACTCCAGGCCCCAGCCGGCCTTGGCCGGGGCCGCCGGCGGTGGCGCCCCGGGTGCCGTTGGGGAGGGGAGTTGGTCGGTGGCCCCGGAACCCTGGCGCAACCCCCCCAGGCTGGCCACGGTGATGCGCTTGCCGGTCATGGCCTCCAGGATGATGCGCATGGCCATGAGCTTCGGGTCCACCTCCGCGCTGGCGGGGGTGCTCGTCTCGCCCGCGGCACCCTGCTGGGCTTGTTGTTGCATGGTGCGCCGCAGCACGGTCTCGGAGAGGGTCACCCTGTCGCCCTTTTCTTGCCGGGTCTCGGCCTGGGGGCTGGCCGTAAAGGGGGGCCGTTCGTTGCCGATCCAGCTTTTGATGGTTTCCTGCTTAGTCTCTTGGTGCTGGTAGAGGTGCTGGCTCTGCATCCGGATCTGGGCGGCGGCGATGTTCATGGCAGGGGCTCCATTGAGATGGGGGTATACGAACCATATCGGTATCTCCCCGCCGGAGAGCGAGCCTTTTTTGACGGTTTCGCAAAAACCGCTCAACCGTCGCTGGCACGTCAAGTAACCCATTGACATTACATCGGCAGATGGTCAGCTTCACGACTTGTTGCGATTCCATTTAGTTTGCCGGTTTCGCAAAAACCGCTCAACCGTCGCTGGCACGTCAAGTAACATACTAAAATTACAGTGGCAGATGGTCAGCTTCACGACTTGTGGCGCTGCCATCTTTTTGGGCGCGCAAACGACTGGCGCGCCGCTGGTCAGCACCGTGCATTCATGGCGCACCCTCAATTTTCTTGCCTGAGGACCATGATCAGGGTAAGGTCCGCCTTGATAGTCAAGGAGTTACGCGCTCCTGAGTGACGACCGGGATGCAGCCATTGGCGGCAGAGCACGATTATTTGTGCTCGGCAACTGGATTACCTCCGCATCCTGATTATATTCTGCTGAGCATGAGGCGCTTTTGTCGGTTTGGCAAAAACGGCGCCACCGCCACCGGCCCACCAACGCAACAAGTTGCCTGGTGTTGGCGGGTGGCGAGTTCATGGACCTTTTGCGAGACCATCAATCATCATAAGTAAATCGGCAATGGACCAATCGTCTTGGTCCGGTTGGACGGACTGAACACGAGTGGATAGACTAGATAAAATTTCGGCCATGGCCCTCACCGGGTTGGTGATTTGGGCCTTGGTCCTGGTGGTGGCGCACTCTGGCCAAAGGGAAGAACAGCCCGAGGGCGTGGGCAAACAGGCCGTGGTGCGGGTGGATCCGGTGCTGGACAACAAGATCGCCCTGGCCAAGACCCTGCTCAGTGACAACAACGTGGAGCAGGCGGACAAATTGCTCGCCGAGTTGATCGCCACCTACCCCTTTGAGGCCATGCCCTATTTGCTTAAAGGGGATCTCGCTCTCTACCGCCAGGACCCGGTGGCCGCCATGTTGGCCTACCGGCAGGCGGTGGATTTGAACCCCGATTTTCTGGACAAGAAGGCGCCCCTGTTTCAGGGGAAGAAGATCAAGAAGACGGTGGAAGAGGCCCGGGGGCTGATCGAATCCGGCCTGGCGGCCAAAGCCGGCGATGCCGGACTGCTGGAGGCCCGCAAGGTCTACTATTATATGCTGCGGAAGATTGCCGGCAGTTGCGGCTGAACGCAGGGGAGGGAGAGCGATGCGCAAATGGATATTTGTGATGATGGGGGCGGTGATCGGGATTGGGGCCGTGCTCTTGGCCTACTTCGGCAACCCGGCCAATACCGGGCTCTGTGTCTCCTGCTTCATGGAGAATATGGCCGGGGCCTTGGGACTGCATGACAATAGCCGCATGGAGTACCTCCGTCCGGAGATCATCGGCATTGTCCTCGGCGCCTTTGCCTGGTCGGTCTATCGCAAGGAGTTTCTGGCCACCGGGGGGAGCTCCTCCCTGCTTCGTTTTGTGGTGGGGGTGTTGCTGATTATCGGCTGCTCGGTCTTTATCGGCTGCCCGGTGAAGATGGTGTTGCGGCTGGCGGCAGGTGACATCGGTGCCCTGGTGGGCATGGTCGGCTTGGTGGCCGGCATCTACATCGGCCTGGAGTTTGTCGAAAACGGTTTTCAGCTCGGCCGCGCCAGCGAGACCCCCAAGGCCAGCGGCTATGTGCTGCCGGCCTTCATGGTGCTGCTCCTGGTGCTGGCGGTGGCGCAGCCCGCCTTCATCGGCGAGAGCGTGAAGGGTGGCGGTGCCATGCACGCCCCCTTCCTCTTGTCCCTGGGGATCGGGCTGCTGATCGGCGGCTTCTCCCAGCACACCCAGTTCTGTATCACCGGCGGTATTGCCCGCCTCTTTTTGTGGGGACCACGCGAGGTCATGAACTGCCCCCGCTCCACCGGGCTGTTGATCAGTCTGGGCTCGTTCTTCGGCTTTGCCCTGGTGGCCAGTCTGCTCAGCGGGCAGTTCTCCTTTGGCCTAAACGGTCAGCCCAGCTCCAATGATAGCTACGGTTGGGGATTTTTGGGGATGCTGTTGGTCGGTTTTGGCTCGATCCTGATCCGCGGCTGCCCCCTCAGGCAACTGGTGGCCGCCGGCCAGGGGGATACCGACGCCGGGGTCACGGTGATGGGGATGTTGGTGGGCGCGGCCTTGGTCCAGAACTGGGGGATGGCCGGCACCCCGGCCGGGACGCCTCTGACGGCCCAGGTGGCGGTCCTGGTCGGCATTAGTCTTTTGCTGGCCGTGGGTATGCTCAATCGCAAGCGGGGCTACGGTATTGCCCCGGAGTATCAGCTCGGCCTGGATTAGGCAGGGGCAGGGTGTGTATCAACCATGGCGCAGGGGAGTCTATCTCCCTTGCGCCTTTTACGTATTGAGGGAGGGAGAGGGAACATGGTGAAACGGACGAACGTCTTGACGATGGTGGCGGTGGCGTGGCTGGGGGTGGGCCTGATGGGCTGCGGGGAGAAACCGCGGGTGGTGGAGCTTGGCAAGCAGACCTTGGCCAAGGATACCACCTGGCAGGGCACGGTGCAGATCAACGGCGATATCGATGTCCCCCCCGGGGTCACCTTGACCGTGCTGCCCGGGACCACGGTCAAGTTTAAACGCATCGACGAGAAATCCGACCAGAATATGTACGGGGTGGACTCGCCCTATTACCCCCAGGCCGAGCTCATTGTCCGCGGCAAGATCATCGCCCGGGGCACCGAGAAGGAGACCATCGTCTTCACCTCGGCCGAGATTGATGCCCGGCCCGCCGACTGGGGGGCGATCAACCTCCTGGGCGGGGAAGGCAATGTCATCGAATACTGTAAGATCCTCTTTGCCTACAACGGGGTGCATGGCCACGGCGCCGGGGCCGCCATCAACCACAACGAGTTCGCCAAGAACGGGGTGGGGATCAGTTGCAAGAAGGAGGAGGAGACCCCGTCCGCCCCCTGGTTCGGCCAGATGAGCGACATGCAGATTACCTACAACCGCTTTATCAACAACAAGGGGGCCATCGGCTTCCGTAACTCCAAGGCGGTGATCAGCCACAACCTGATCCAGGACAATAAGTTCTACGGCATCTTCCCCAAGGACGATGTGCAGGCGGAGATCAGCTTTAACGAGATCACGGGCAACAAGAAGGGGATCTACCTCTTTCAGGTCAAGGGGGCAACGATCCATAACAACAACATCCACGACAACATCGACTACAATATCGCCGTGGCCGAGGCCCAGGACTTTGACGTGGATGCCCGGGAGAACTGGTTCGGCACCACCGATCAGGCCAAGATCGACGAGTCGATCTTTGACAAAAAGGACGACCCGGAGATGGGGACGGTGCTCATCGACCCCCTGTTGACCAAGCCGGTCCAGTGGCAGTAGAGAGGTAAGCGGGCAACAGGGGCCGATCAGGAGTGTCGGCCCATCGATCCAATTTAACCCAGGCAGGTGCAAACCTATGGCGGCTCATCGACACGACAACACGGAGACCCGGGTCATCTGGCTGGCCAGTGGCTCCCATTTCATGACCCATGGCTTTATGACCCTGTTCTCGGCGGTGATGGTGGTGGTTGCCGGTGAGAACTCCATGTCGTTCATGGCCATCGGCATCATCGCCAATGTCGGCTATTTCCTCTATGGCCTGGGCGGCATACCGGCCGGCCTGCTGGCGGATCGTTTGGGCGCCAAGCAGGTGTTGACCATCGGCGTGTTCGGCATGTCGATCTCCTCGCTCCTGGTGGGTCTCTCCTTCGGCATGTGGTCCTTTGCCATCACCTACGCCCTGCTGGGGCTCTTCTCCAGCATCCACCACCCGGCCGGCTTGTCCTTCATCGCCCGGGGGGTGGGTTCGCGGCGGGGCAAGGCCATGGGGGTGCACGGGGTCATGGGTAACCTCGGCATGTTTGCCACCCCGATGGTTGGCGCGGGCTGCATCTGGCTCTTCCACAGCTGGCGGGCCGCCTATCTATTGTATGGGGTGCTGGGCCTGCTGTTCAGCATCATCCTGCACCGCAGCAAGGTCCCGGGCGAACCCGATTTTTCCTTTGCCTCCCTTGCCCAGTTGCGGCGGCAACCGTCATCCGCGCACCACGGCAGCGACGGCCAGGGCACCGCGTCCGCGGGTGGGGACGGGGCCAGCTTCGTGCCCATCGCCATGCTCTTCCTCCTGTTGGGCAGCACCCTCTCCGGCTTCATCTTCCGGGGGTCACTCACCTTCCTGCCGGCCCTGTTTATCCAGGAGGTCCGCTTTGTCACCAACTATGACTATCCGGTGGTGATGGCGGGCTACGTGACCACGGCCGTTCTCTCCTTCGGTCTGCTGGGCGCCTGGTTTGGCGGCTATATCAACGACAAGATCAAGAGGCCGGAGCTGTTCCCGGCCGTGGTCTTTGCCGTCGTGACCCCGATCTTTTATCTGATCAGCAAGTTCTCCGACAACAAGCTGATTGCGGTCAGCTGCCTGTTCAGCCTTGTCTACTATACGTGGCAGCCCTGCCAGAACTACTTGATCGCCAAGTACACCACCAAGGCCTTCCATGGCATGGGCTTTGGCATCAACTTCTTTTTGCTCTTCGGCATCGGCTCGGTGGCCACCTCGGTGGGCGGCTACGTCACTGATCAGCTGGGGGTGGACCGCTTCTACGGACTCATGGGCGTGATCGCCGTCGCTGCCCTGGTGGTCAGCCTGCTGGTCCATGCCTGCCGAGGGTATCAGCTTCACTTCTCTCGCCCCCAGGGCCGGTTGTCCTGGAAACTGGTGGCGAGGGTAGTGCCCTGACGCCACAAAGCCCTCCCCCTGGCAGCGATTTCCCCTCCCGCCGCGGCCACCACGGAGTAACATTTCTGGGCAACGGAAAAATAAGGCGTACTTTTCTGTTGAAAAAAAGAAAAAAACGTGATAACCGTGTTGCACTCATAATGAATGAGGGTTCACTCTTAACTTCTTATTCTTTGATTTGATTGGCAAAAAAGGTAGAATTACCGATATGAATTTTACAGAAGCGCTGGCGGAAAAAAAAGCAACCATTGTCCAGAAATGGATTGAAGCGGTTCTGGCCAGTTATTCAGCCGATGGCGCCAGTTTTTTCATGAAGCAGAAGGATCAATTCGCCAACCCCCTGGGGCACGCGGTCAAGACCGGGTTGACCGCGGTCTTTAATCAATTGACCGGGGCGCAGCCGGCCCAGGCCATGCCCGCGGAGTTGAATCAATTCATTAAGCTCCGCTCGGTACAGACCTTTGCCCCTTCGGCGGCAGTGGGCTTTGTCTATCAGCTCAAGGCGATCATGGTCGCGGAGTTGGGGTTGGCCACCGTGATGGCCGCGGGCCAGGAGTGGTTCGATCTCGGCGCCAAGATTGACGCCTTGGCCCTCAAGGTCTTCGACCTCTACATGGCGGATCGGGAGCTGCTCTGGCAGGTCAAGGGCAATGAGTACAAGAGAGGTAATGATGCCATGAACCGGGGGGTGTGTCCCTCGGCTGTGATGGGTAGTAATCAAGAAGAGCAAATTGTGCTGAAAGTTATTCAGAACTCTTAGCTTGTCAAATCACCATGAAGCGAGGTCGTAGTAAATGAAAATCCTGTATCCCTTCGTCGCCGTCCTTGGTCTTATCGTCATCGCCACCATCGGCTCAAAGATTGGAATGGAGGCACTGTTTGGCATTGTCTTCCCCTATCTGGCAATCCTGATCTTTATTGGCGGCTTCATCAACAAGGTGGTGGGCTGGGCCAAGTCGCCGGTACCCTTCCGCATCCCGACCACCTGTGGCCAAGCCAACTCCCTGCCCTGGATCAAGCAGGATGTCTTGGACAACCCCTCCACCACCACGGGCGTGGTCCTCAGGATGTTCCTGGAGGTGGTCCTGTTCCGCTCCTTGTTCCGCAACACCCAGGCCGATGTCTATGATGGTCCGAAATTGCGCTACGGCTCAAGCAAGTACCTCTGGCTTTTCGGTCTGCTCTTTCACTACTCCTTCCTGGTGATTGTCGTTCGCCATCTGCGCCTGTTCGCCGATCCCGTCCCCTTCTTCGTCAATATCCTGGATTATGCCGATGGCTTTTTACAGATCGGCCTGCCCCACCTCTACCAGTCGGATCTGGTGATCCTGGGGGCCATTACCCTGCTCTTTCTGCGGCGGATCATGCTGGTCAACGTGCGCTATATCTCGTTGCCCGCCGATTACTTCCCCCTGTTTCTGATCTTCGCCATTGCCAGCACCGGCATGCTGATGCGCTATGTGACCCGAGTCGATGTGGTCAGCATCAAACAACTGGCCGTGGGCCTCTCTACCCTGCACCCCACCATTATTGGTGACTTGGGCGCCGTCTTTTATGTGCATATCTTTCTGGTCTGTACTCTGCTTGTCTACTTCCCGTTCAGCAAGCTGATGCACATGGGCGGGGTGTTCATGAGCCCGACCAGAAACTTGGCCAATAATAGCCGCATGGTCCGTCATATCAATCCATGGAATGACCCGAATTTGAAACCCCACTCCTATGCCGCTTACGAAGATGAGTTCAGGGAGTTTATGGTTGAAGCCGGCATACCGGTGGATAAAGAGTTGCCGGCAGAAACCCCTGCCGCCGAATAGGGTTAGGCAGAGTTAATTTAGGAATCACCAGCACGCAAGGATATTGACAATGGCAAATTTGAAAGCAGATGAACTAGGGGTCAACGTCGCGAGGGAGCCTTCCCTGATGACGAGAGCAGTTCCGACTCAGGACTGGTGGGATGTCCCGGCGGAATTTAAGCCAGGGAATTTCTGTTATCCCGCCAAAAAGGAGATGGTTGAGTACCATTCCAAATCCTTGCCTGGCAAATTCGGTACGCCCAGAACATGGGATCCGGAGAGCGAGGATTGGCTGCTCCCCGAGAACTGGAAGGAGATCATCATCAACGGTCTGAAGGAGCGTCTGGACAAGTTCCGCTCCCTGAAGATCTTTATGGATTGCTGTGTCCGCTGCGGGGCCTGCGCTGATAAGTGTCACTTCTTCCTGGGCACCGGCGATCCGAAAAACATGCCGGTCCTCCGCGCGGAACTGATGCGCTCCATCTACCGCAACGAGTTCACCAAGGCCGGCAAGATCCTGGGCAAGTTGGCCGGGGCGCGGGAGATGACCTTTGGGGTGCTGAAAGAGTGGTTCATGTATTTCTATCAGTGCACGGAGTGCCGCCGCTGTTCGGTCTTCTGCCCCTACGGCATCGATACCGCCGAGGTCACCATGATGGCCCGTGAACTCCTGCATCTGGTGGGAGCCAACACCAACTGGATCCTGGAGCCGGCGGCCAACTCCAACCGTACCGGCAACCACATGGGGTTGCAACCCCACACCCTGAAAGAGAACGCCGAGTACCTCTGCGATGACATTGAGGCCATCACCGGCATCAAGATCACCCCGAGTTGGAACCGCAAAGGGGCCGAGGTCCTGTTCATCACCCCGTCGGCCGACGTCTTTGCCGAGCCCGGGATCTACACCTTCATGGGTTACCTCCTGCTCTTCGAGCACATTGGTTTGGATTACACCTTCAGTACCTACGCCTCGGAGGGTGGTAACTTTGGTCTGTTCACCAACAACGAGACCATGAAACGGTTGAACGCCAAGATGTATGCCGAGGCCAAACGGCTGGGGGTTAAATGGATCCTGGGCGGTGAGTGCGGCCATATGTGGCGGGTCCTGCACCAGTACATGGACACCATGAACGGTCCGGCCGATTTCCTGCAAGTGCCGAAATCGCCGATTACCGGCACCGTGTTCGACAACGCCGCCTCCACCAAGATGGTCCATATCAGCGAGTTCACGGCCGATCTGATCAGGCATGGCAAGCTGAAGCTTGACCCGAGCCGCAACAACCACCGCCGGGTAACCTACCACGACTCCTGCAACCCCGCTCGGGCCATGGGCTTGATGGATGAACCCCGCTATGTCCTGAAGAATGTGACCAATAACTTCTTTGAGATGCCGGAAAATACCATTCGTGAGTCTACCTTCTGCTGCGGATCCGGCACCGGCTTGAATACCGGCGAGATCATGGAACTCAGGATGCGGGCCGGACTGCCCAGGGCCAATGCCGTGCAGTTTGTCAAGGATAAGCACGATGTGAATACCCTCTCCTGCGTCTGTGCCATTGATCGCGCCACTCTTACCGCATTGGTCGATTTCTGGAATCCGGGCACCGCGGTGTGCGGTGTTTCCGAATTGGTTGGTAACGCCCTGATCATGGATGGGGAGAAAGAACGGGAATCGGGCCTGCGTTATGAGCCCCTTGAAGGAATGGAAGGGTGATGCCGATGTATGATCGAGGAAAAGTGTTAACCGGACTTGCAATCTTTGTCATTATTATGACATTTCCCGTGTGGTACAACATTGTGCGTGCCCAGCATGTACCCAAACCCGAGTTGCCCAAGGAGTTCAAAAAATGTGTGCTGCCGGCCACCGAGATGCGGAACGCACACATGGTGGTCCTTGATGACTGGCGGAATGAGGTCGTGCGGGAGGAGAATCGTAAATTGGTCGAGGTGGAAGGCAAGCAGTACATCAAGAGCCTCCAACTAGGCTGTATGGTATGTCATCCTGATCGCAAAAAGTTCTGCGATGAATGTCATACCTATGCCGCGGTTGACCCTTTTTGTTGGGATTGCCACTTCCAGCCTAAGGAGACAAAGTAATGGATGTTAAGCGAAGAGAATTTTTGAAGATCGCCGGCCTCTCGGCCGTTGCCGGGATAGCTGCCCCTTCAGCCTTCGGCATGCTGTTGAAGGGGGAGGCCCACGCCTCGGCGGAAGAACATGGTGCAGCGGCTCACGGTGAGGCGGAAGCACCTGCAGCTGGCCATGGTGGACACGAAGAGGAGTCCACGGGGACTCAATACGGCATGGTCATTGACATCAAGAAATTTGCCGAGCATGCCGGTCTGGCGGATAAGTGCGTCAAGGCCTGCCATTATGAGCACAATGTCCCGGACTTTGGTAATCCCAAGGATGAGATCAAGTGGATCTGGCAAGATGATTACGCCCACGGCTTTCCCGAGCACAGTCAGTATAAGAGAAATACGGAGTTGAACCAGTTGCCGGTGATGTTGCTCTGTAATCACTGTGCCTCACCTCCTTGCGTTCGGGCTTGTCCCACCCAGGCAACCTTTAAAGACAATACCGGTCGGGTGGTGATGGACTTCCATCGTTGTATCGGCTGCCGTTTCTGCATGGCCGCTTGTCCCTATGGGGCACGAAGCTTCAACTGGCGGAATCCCAGAGAGCAATACGCCAACGGCAACTACAAGTTTTATAAGAATGGGATTAACCCCAACTACCCCACCCGGATGCGTGGCGTGGTCGAGAAGTGCAACTTCTGCCCGGAGCGATTGGCTGTTGGCAAGCTGCCGGCCTGCGTTGAGGCTACAGGTCAGACGCAGGCCATGGTCTTTGGCAACATCAATGACCCGAACTCAGAGGTCTCGCAGGTCCTGAAGGCCAACTTTACCATTCAGCGGAATCCGAGTGCTGGCACCAAACCCTCCGTGTTCTACATCATTTAAGGTGAAACTATGCTAGAGAAGGCGTTAGTAGGAAGCAACAAGTATTGGGCGTGGATCTTTTTCTTGCTTGGGGTGATCACCATTGGCGGTCTCTTCTATCTCTACCAGTTCAACTATGGACTTGGCGCCACCGGTATGAGTCGGGATGTCTCCTGGGGGATCTATATCGCCCAGTTTACCTTCATGGTCGGGGTGGCTGCCGGGGGCGTGATGCTGGTGCTGCCATACTACATCCATGATTTTAAGGAGTTTGGTAAGATCACGATTCTTGGTGAATTCATGGCCATCGCCGCGGTAGCCATGTGCATCCTGTTCATCACCGCTGACCTTGGTCAGCCGATGCGCATCATGAACGTCCTGCTCCACCCCACCCCCAACTCCATGCTCTTCTGGGATATGATCGTCCTCAATGGCTATTTGTTCTTGAATGCCATTTGCGGCTGGGTCATCTTAAGTTCCCATAATAAAGGGGTCCATTATCCTAAGTGGGTTAAGCCCTTTATCTATCTCTCCATCCCTTGGGCCTTCAGCATCCACACGGTCACCGCCTTTTTGTACTGCGGTCTTCCCGGTCGTCACTTTTGGTTGACCGCCATCCTCGCCCCACGCTTTTTGGCCTCGGCCTTTGCCGCTGGGCCCTCCTTGCTGGTGTTGATTGCCATGGTCTTGAAACGGGTGGCCAACTTTGATGCCGGCGACAAGGCCTTTCAAAAGCTGGGCACTATTATCACCTACGCCGCCTTGGCCAACTTCTTCTTCCTGGGTCTTGAGTTCTTTGTTGCTTACTACAGCCGGATACCGGGACATATGCATACCCTGGACTATCTCTTCTGGGGACTTGAGGGACATGATAATCTGGTCCTGCCCATGCGTTTTTCACTCACCATCGGCCTGATTGCCACCACCATGCTCCTCTTCCCGCAGATCAAGAAAAAAGAGAGTACCTTGGCCCTGAGCTGTGGGATGCTCTTCATCTCGCTGTGGATTGATAAGGGCGTTGGCATGGTCCTGGGTGGCTTTGTGCCCAACCCCTTTGATCGGGTCACCGAGTACTATCCCACTGCCATAGAGATTGGCATCAGTATGGCGGTGTGGGCTGCCGGGGCCTTGATTTTGACCATCCTCTATAAGATGGCGATTACGGTACAGGGCAAAGAAGCCTAAAGAGCTTGTTTCACCTTTTGTTGGTTCCAGGCAGGCACTCAGTTGATGAGTGCCTGCCTTTTTTTTTTACCACGTGGTGGGGCACGGGCATCGTGTGCCGATCTTTTTTAGATTAAAAGTCCTGACCAATGACCATCTCTTGACTCCATGCAGGCAACGGGATAAGGTCAAAATTCTCTCTCTCACCACGCTTGCTGGAATCGCAAAAAGTCGTGAAGCTGACCATCAGCCCATGCAATCTCAATTTGTTCCGGGAATGCCAGCTGCGGTTGCGCGGTTCTTGCGAAACCGCCACCCCTGAGACTCAAAATTTGGTTAAAGCGACCATGAAAAAGAAGACCATCCTCGACTATATCGGCAACACCCCCATTGTCCCCATCAACCGCTTAAATCCCTACCCCGGGGTGACCATCTACGCCAAGATCGAGTCCTTCAACCCCGCCGGCTCGGTGAAAGAGCGGATTGCCCGAGCGATGATCGAGGCTGCCGAGGCCTCGGGTGAGTTGACCCCGGACAAAATCGTGCTGGAGGCGACCAGCGGCAACACCGGCATTGGTCTGGCCATGGTCTGCGCGGTAAAGGGGTACCGCTGTCAGCTCATCATGCCTGAGTCGGCCAGCATCGAACGGCGTAAGATCATGATCGCCTTTGGCGCCGAGATCCTGCTGACTCCGGCCAAGAAGAGTACTGACGGCGCCATCGAACAGGCCTATGCCTTGGCCCGCCAGTATCCTGATCGTTATTTTTTGACCGACCAGTTCAACAACGAGGCCAACTGGCGCGCCCACTACCACGGTACCGGGCCTGAGATCTGGGATCAGACCGGGGGCCAGGTGACCGATGTAATCGCCACCATGGGCACCACCGGCACGGTGATGGGGCTGTGTCAATACTTTAGCGAGCACCACCCCGAGGTGCGGGTTACAGCCATGGAACCCTTTTACAATCACAAGATCCAGGGTTTGAAAAACATGAAGGAGTCTTACTGCCCCGGTATCTTTGATAAGAGTAAGCCCTTTCAGATTATCAACGTCCCGGATGAAGAGGCCTTTGCCACGGCCCGTCTGCTGGCCAGAAAAGAGGGGCTCTTTGTCGGCATGAGTTCCGGTGCCGCCATGTGTGCTGCCCTCACCCGAGCCAAACAGATCAAGGAGGGGGTGATTGTGGTCATCTTCCCGGACGGAGGAGAGAAGTACCTGAGCACGGCCCTCTTCTCCGAGGTCGCACCCGAGCCGGAAGCGATCAGGGCCTTGAAGTTTTATAACACCCTCTCCCACAAAAAGGAGCTCTTCACCCCCCTGCATAAAGACCGGGTCACCTTTTATGCCTGCGGCCCAACCGCCCATGAATTCGCCAACCTGGGGCACTGCCGACGCTTTGTCTTTGCCGATCTGGTGCAGCGAGTACTTACCGCCAAAGGGTATACGGTCAACTACTATATGAACTTCACCGATCTTGATGACAACACCATCAACGGTGCGGCCGCCAACAACCAACCCCTGAAGGAGTTCACGGAGTACTACATAGACCAGTATCTTGAAGACATGAAACAGCTCGGGGTCAGGCCGGCAACCGGTTATCCCAAGGCTTCCCAGCATGTCGGCGCCATGATCGACCTTGCCGCGCAGCTGATCAAAAAAGGGTATGCCTATGCCAAACACGGTTCGGTCTATTTCGATATCTCCAAATTTCATGACTACGGTAAGTTGTCCAGGGTGGACTTGAGTAAGATCCAGGTCGGCAAGACCGTGGATCTCGACGACTACGCCAAGGACAATCCCGTCGATTTTACTCTGTTGAAACGATCGACCTTGGCCGAACTGAAACAGGGGATCTTTTTCGAGAGCGAGTTTGGTAATGTCCGACCGGGTTGGCACGTGGAGTGTGCCGCCATGACCCTCCATTATCTGGGCGAGACCATGGATCTGCACACCAGTGGTTGCAACCTGATCTTCCCTCACCATGAGAACGAGAACGCCATTGCCCAGGCCATCACCGGCAAGCCCTTGGCACGCTACTGGCTTCATAGCGAAATGGTGCTGGTGGATGGCAAGAAAATGGGCAAGGAGAAGGGGAACGCCATTACCCTGCGCGAACTCCTGAGTCAGGGGTATACCGCCAGGGAGGTCAGGTTCTTTCTACTGGGCACCCACTATCGGAAGACCATCGATTTTTCCGTACGGCGTCTGGATGCGGCCAAGAAAAACCTGAAACGCCTTGATGAGTTCACCCGTAAGCTCATCTGTCTGCCCCTGGGGCTCCCCCATCCCCAAGTGGCCACCTATGTGACCACCATGGAAGAGGGTTTTTTTACCGCCTTGGACGATGATCTGAATATATCCAGGGCCATGGCCGCTCTCTTTGATTTTATCAAGAAGATGCACCCGGTCCTTGGTCAAGGCCAACTGGACCAAGATCAGAAGCGCTATATCTTTGAGGCCTTGGGTCGGGTCAACGAGGTGATCAATTGCCTGCGCTTGAAGGAGTGTCCCTTGGCCCCGGAGATCGATAAATTGATCATGGAGCGTGAACGGGCGCGCTTGGAGAAGGATTGGGCCAGGGCGGACGGGGTCCGCGATGAGTTGGTGCGCCAGGGGATTGCGGTGGTGGATACCGTGAAGGGACCGGTGTGGATTGAGGTGGATGAGCGTGGGGAGTGAAGTTTGCCCCCAGGTAATGGCAACCATCTCCGCTGTTAACAAGGTTGGCGGCCTACCGCGACAATTTTTCGAGAATTCTTAGGCCGAGAGTTGACAAGCATTTTAGATGTTGGTAGGAAGTAAAAGGCCGTCGGGGAGATAGCCTTGATTCGGTGATAGGCAAATGGGTTGCATCTTTTTTTATGAATGACTTTTGGAAAGGAGAAACGAGATGAATAAAGCAGAGTTGGTTAAATCAATGGCTACTTCAGCTGGCTTGTCACAGGTTGCTGCTGAAAAGGCCCTTGACGGTTTTGTTGAGGCGGTAAAGGGCAGTTTGGCTCAGGGTGAGACCGTGACTTTGGTGGGCTTTGGCACCTTTTCCGTCACCGAACGGGCAGCAAGGACCGGACGTAATCCGCAGACCGGCAAGTCAATCAAGATTGAGGCCAAGAAGGTCGCTAAATTTAAGCCAGGCAGTCATTTGGCCGATGCCGTGAATTGATTAGTTTGCTTACATTCTCTTGAAAATCCTTCCTCGAGGGTAACCTCCGTAGCGATGGGAGATGAAATCCTTGGCCTGCTGGCCAGGGATTTTTTTTTGCCAACAGGGGCGAGGAGCTCCACGCCGACGCTTTCGGTTGACAAAAATGGGCCATTTCAGTATAAACTGCTGCTAACAAATTAATAAAGAAAAGGCCAGGATGGCCTTTTTGCTTGAGGGCGGAGTTGCAAACTCGTTTTGACTGCGCTTGCCTAACCAAGGCCATTGCCCGTGCCTTGGATCACAAGTTGTAACGAAGATGTCATCGGCGCCAGTAGCTCAGCTGGATAGAGCAACGGCCTTCTAAGCCGTAGGTTGGGGGTTCGAGTCCCTCCTGGCGCACCATGGTAAGCTTTTTGGGTTCCATGGTGTGATAAGCGCGGATGATCAGTTTCGACACTGGGATGAGGACTTCATGCTTTTGGGAAGGGATAGTGTATCCAATCGTTTTCTGAACGGTTGGTGGCGTTGGCAACAATGGTTGGCCTTGCCTTGTTCGGGCCCCTTGTTGCTGGCCATGATGGTTACCGTGGTCGGGGATAGTTACCCTTTATCGTGCTCCCTTCCCCATGGGGGAGTCTTTGCCGCGGCCGTGGACGGAAAAGAGCAGGTTGCCCCAGAGGCGACATGCTCCCCGCTCAAGCAGAAAGAAAATTCTGGGCCATATGTCGACTTTGAGCTCACTCCGCCGCTGACGGATAACCGGGAGATGGTTACTCTGTTGCAGGAGACCAAGTTCCCGGAGTTAAGTTTTGTTGCTGACGTACCCCTCTCCTCTGCCCGCCACCTCCCGCAAGGCATCGGCGGACTGGAGGGAGAAGCACGCAAAAAAGAGTTTATCGGGGCCTTGCTGCCCACCGTGATGGTCGCTGTCAACGAGGTCAGTCAGGAACGGCAGCAACTCCTGGCGATCCTGGCCGAGCTTGGTGGCCAAGCCGCAGAGGATACCTTCTCCGAGGAGCAACTGGCGTGGCAGCTGCAACTTGGAGCGGATAAGACCCGATTTGTGCTCTCCTTGGTCCGGAAATACGGGACCGCAAGTGCTAAGGAACTGGTGGCCATGATCAATGTCCTGCCCCCCAGCCTGATCCTTGCCCAAGGGGCACTGGAGTCCGGGTGGGGCGGGTCCAAGTATGCGGTAGAGGCCAACAATCTCTTTGGTATGTATACCAGTGGCCGGGCCAGTCAGCTGAACGCCACGGACGGTCTTAGCGCCCCAAGGATCAGAGAGTATGACTCCATTTTAGAGTCGGTTCGCGCCTACGTCTTGAACATCAACCGGCTCCCCGCCTATCAGGAACTGCGGCGGATTCGCAGTCATACCCTTGACCCGATGCAGATCGCCGAGGGGCTAACGCGGTATTCGGAGCGTAAAGAGTTCTATATTAATGATGTTAAGCAGATCATTACCCTGAATAAGTTACAAGACTACGATGCCTTGATCCCGGCCGCCGGCTGACAGGGCGGCATGCTCTTCCACCTCATCCGTTTTAGCCCTTCCTTAACTTTAAACCCGTGGGACTATGATTATGGCACAGATCAACAGTTTTAGTACTCAGACCTTGGTGGTTGCCGTTGTCGTCGCCCTGGCCGTGGGCTTTTTTGGTGGGGTGATCTATAGTTCGATGCAAGGAGGTCATCCTGCCGGAGTGGCCTCAACCGGAACCCAGGGTGCGACCCCCGCCATGCCTGCCGCCGAGGGACAGGAGCAGGGGCAGGTCGGCTTGAATGCGCAGCAGGCCAGCGCCATTTTGTCCCTGGAACAGCGGGTGGCCACGAATGCCAAAGATGCCGACGCCTGGGTGCAGCTTGGCAATACCTACTTTGACACCAATAACTTTGTGAAGGCCATTGCCGCCTATAACCACTATCTGGCTCTGCAGCCCAATAATGCCAATGTCCTCACCGATCTTGGCATCATGTACCGCAATAACGGCCAGCCTACCGAGGCCATTACCGCCTTTGACCGGGCCTTGGCGGTTGATCCTAAGCATGTGCAGGCCACCTTTAACAAGGGGGTGGTATTGATGAATGATCTCCATGACATTGAAGGGGCGATTGCGGTATGGCAGAAATTGGTGGACGCCAATCCTGCTGCCACCGCTGCCAACGGCATGCCCATCACCCAAGTGATTGAGGACGCCAAGAAACAGATGGCAGCCGGCGGCGGTCAGTAGCATTGCACGCCGTGTTGACGAAGAGCGAGGGTTTGACTGCCGGTCAAACCCTTTTTTTGTTTATATGGTCATGGGTTGGACAGGGATGGAGCGACGAGGGCTGATACTGCTGTACACCGGCAATGGCAAGGGGAAGACCACTGCCTCCTTGGGCCAGGTGCTGCGCGCCGTGGGCCACGGGTTTCGGGTCTGCGTCATTCAATTCATCAAGGGGGGATGGCCCACCGGCGAGGCCAAGGCCTGCGCGGCTCTGGAGCAGGTGGAATTTCATGTCATGGGCAGTGGTTTTACTTGGAAACAGGACCCAGCGGAGACCCGGCGGGCCGCCGAGGCTGGCTGGGCCTTGGCTGAAGAGAAGATCTTGAGTGGTGCCTATGACCTGGTGGTGCTGGATGAGCTAACCTACCTGCTGACCTATCAGTTGGTTGCGGAGGCCCGGGTCTTGGAGGTGATCCGCAAGCGTCCGGCCCAGGTGCATCTGGTGATTTCCGGCCGTGATGCCAGCCCGGCCTTGATAGCGGTGGCGGATCTGGTTACCGAGATGCGTGAGGTCAAACACCCCTATGCCTCGGGCATTAAGGCCCAGGCCGGTATTGAATATTGACGGTTTCGCAAAAACCGCTCAACCGCCGCTGGCACGCCTGGTAACACATTGAGATTACATTGGCAGATGGTCAGCTTCACGACTTGTTGCGATTTCATCAATATTGACTGACGGTTTTTGTCAAATCGGCAAGATTGCGGGTCTGGCGCGGGGCTTAGGGGAGGGCCATGGCGGTGGTGAAGTCAAGATCGCTCAACGGTCTGCCCTGGCTTAAGGCTTGGCCGATCAGGGTGCCGAAATGGGCAGCCTCCTCCTGTTGGCCCTTGGAGTGGCCGAAATGGGGATAGTAACGACTCAAGAACGGCCACCGTTCCGGGGACTTGCCGGAGATCTTCAGGAAGACGCCGATGGTGCGCCAGGGTTCCGGGCTCGGGTGGGAGAAGATAATGACATTGGGGACGGTGGCGCCGCAGCGTCGCAGCATTCTGGAGAGTCCGTGGTAGTGTAGGCGCCAGTAGCCACGGCAGGAGATCACCGGCAGGACGGTCTGATTACGGAAGAGGGTCTGGCCATCGCGGTCGAGCAAGGAGAGGATGGGACCGCTCGGGTTGTACGACCAGGTGGGGCCGCCAAGGATGACCAGATCGTAAGGCTCGCGGCAGGTCGGCGGCAGGGGCTGGATCGGAACGCGCAGCCGCAAAAAGGTGGTGATCATCATCTTCAGGCAGGAGGCGAAGGAATCGGTGGGGAATTTCAGCGGCTCGCACGGGGTGATCCGCTCCTTAACCACCAGGTGGCCCTCCTGGGCCAGGGATGTCTGGAGCTGGCGCAGCAGACAGCTGGTCTGGCCGCTGAAGGAGTAGGAGAGGATGAGGACTCTTTTATTGCTGACTGCGGGGCAATTGTTCACAGCGATCATCAGGGGATGGATTTGCGGGACAAACACACCCTGGCCTGTGGGCGACAGCGGATTGCCGGGGGCCGCAAGACCAGGAATTGTGTCGGTTTCGCCAAACGCCACCAACCGACTCAGATACGCAAGAGAGCAGCTTGCCGTTATCTTGGCGGATGGGCGATTTTTTGGATTTATTGCGAGACCATCAATTTTTAATCTCCTATAGTATATGGATATGGTCTCGGTCGCAAGGCCATTATCGCTTAGGAGCCGTTAGTAAATCGCTTATACCGTTTTGCATCTTCCTTGACGGCACCTTTTGCATGTCGGGCTATCGACCATGACCAAGAGGTGACGGTTTCGCAAAAACCGCTCAACCGCCCCTGGCATACCCCGTAACACATTGGAATTGTGGGGCGGATGGTCATCCGCGCGATTTTTTGCGATGCCATCAGATATGAACTGACTAACGGCATAGTTTCGGGATTGACCCAAGAGGTTGACAACACGAGGGGGGAGAGGATGGAGAATCGATACGACGTGGTGATTGTCGGGGGCGGCTTGTCCGGCCTGAGTACCGCTCATTTTATACGAACTCTGCTCCCGGGACGGAAGGTCCTGGTCATGGAGAAGAGCGCCCGCCCCGGCGGGGCGGTACAGACCTTCAAACAGAGTGGCTTCCAAGGGGAGTGGGGACCCCACGGCTTTCTCGACAACACTCCGGAGAGTCAGGAGTTGCTCCACGATACCGGCCTCTACGATGAGGCCCAGGCCGCGCCGCTTGGCGATTTTTTCCGCTATGTCTGCCATGGCGGCAAACTGGTACGCTTGCCCCAAAGCCTGAAGGCGGTGCTGACCACGCCGCTGGTCTCGGCCTTTGGTAAGCTGAGGGCCTTGGCCGAGCTGTGGAAGACGCCCATGGCCCAGGAGATGACTATTGGCGAGTGGGTGGAGTACCGTTTCGGCCGAGAACTGTTGCCCCTGGTGGATGCGGCGGTTACCGGCAGTTTTGCCGGCGATTACACCAAGCTCTGTATCGACGCGGTGATGCCGGGGGTACGCCAGCTGGAGATGGAGGCG
>OBOI01000164.1_pt1 | contig 27014 bp, 29 predicted proteins | sample 1670151 | NCBI WGS metagenome assembly OBOI01 (sample SAMEA104232303, study PRJEB22302) | sediment metagenome | biome: forest; feature: aquifer; material: sediment | place: USA | collected 2011-08-07 | depth 0.01 m | reverse complement strand
GTATTGGGAAGTACCCACCGGCTGGAAAAAGGCCTTGATGGTAACCCCTAAGCCCGCCAAGAGCGAACCGGCGCCCTTGATGTATGTCATGGGTGATGCCGTCATAGTTTCAATAGGCCCCCCGTGATGAGCAGATTGATAAAGGTCAACGGGATGAGCACCTTCCAGGAAAAATTCAGCAGCTGATCGAAGCGGACGCGGGGAAAAGTCCACCTGAACCAGATGATAACGAAGACAAGAGCATAGGATTTGATTAAAAACCACAGGATACCGGGGAGAAATGGCCCCTGGTAGCCGCCCAGAAAAAATGTCGTCGCAATGGCGCTGACGATAAAGATGTTCGAATACTCGGCCAGAAAAAATAGGGCGAAGCGCATGCCGGAATATTCGGTATGGTAGCCGGCCACCAGCTCGCTTTCCGCTTCCGGCAGGTCGAAGGGGGTCCGGTTGGTTTCCGCCACGCTGGCAATAAAGTAGATGATAAAAGCCAGGGGCTGGTAGCAGACAAACCACAGATTTTTCTGCGCCTCCACAATATCCTTCAAGGATAAAGAATTTGTCATCATGATAATGGGGAGGAGCGATAAAAGCAGCGGTATTTCGTAGGCAATGTTCTGGGCGATGCTCCGGATGGCGCCGATCAGGGCATACTTGTTGTTCGATCCCCAGCCGGCAAAGAGAATGGAAAGCACGGAAAGAGAGGAAAAAGCCAGGACAACCAGGATGCCCACATTGATATCCCTCACCTGCAAAACCGCATTAAAGGGGATCACGACAAAAGCTACCAGGACGGGGATAAAAACGATGACCGGCGCCAGGAAATAAAGGGGTTTTTCCACCTGTCCGGGGGTCAGGATTTCTTTTCCTAAAAGTTTCAAGGCATCGGCAAGGGGTTGAAAGAGGCCGTAGGGGCCTACCTCTTTAGGGCCGATGCGCCGCTGCATATGGCCGGCTACCTTTCTTTCCGCCCAGGTCAAGACCAGGGAGTTGAGCACCACAAAGCCCAGCACGCCCAGCACGCCTGCGATCATCACGAAAGCTTCTCTGCTGATTATATTGGTTAAGTATGACATCGCACCGTTACCATAGTTATCGGTCTATTTCAGGGATGACCAGATCAAGGCTGCCCAGAATTGCCACGACATCAGCCAGCATGTTGCCCTTGGCCAGTTCGGGGAATATTGTCAGATTGGCAAAAGATGGGACGCGCCACTTCATCCGGTAGGGTCGGTCGCTTTCATCGCTTACCATATAAATCCCTACTTCACCGCGCGCCGTCTCCACCGCATGATAAACATCCCCTTTAGGCGGTTTCAGTTTCCGGGGCGGTTTATCCACCATAAAGGGACCTGGCGGGAGCCTGTCCAGGGCCTGCTCAATAATCTTCAGACTGTTTTCCATCTCCCGGATCCGCACCTGGTAAATATCCAGGGCATCACCGCGCGTTCCTGTCGGCACTTCAAAATCCATCTCCCCATAAACGGCGTAAGGTTCCCGTTTCCTCAGATCCATCCCGATCCCCGCCCCGCGCAATACCGGCCCGGACACACCGTATTTCCTGGCTCTTTCCTCCGTAATGGTTCCCACACCCCGCACCCTGTTGACGAAAATAACATTGCCGGTGATGAGCTTCTCATACATGGCGAAGCGACCGCGCAGCCGGGTGATGAATTGCCTGCTCCGCGTCACAAAATTATCGTCAACATCGGCATAAAGGCCGCCAAAGCGAAAATAACAGTAAGTCAGGCGGGAACCAGCGACTCCCTCCAGGATATCCAGAATCTGTTCCCGATCATCAAAGACGTAGAGGAAGGGTGTAAGGGCGCCCAAATCGGCAAGATAGGCCCCTAACCACAAGAGGTGGCTCGCTATCCGGTTTAACTCCGTGGCAATCACCCGTACATATTGGGCCCGCTCCGGCACGGCAATGCCGCAGAGTCTTTCCACGGCGGTTACATAGCCCAGGTTGAAGGACATGGCGCCCAAATAATCCATCCGCCCGGTGTTGGGCAAGAATTGGTAATAAGAGCGGTTTTCTCCCATCTTTTCATGCATGCGGTGGAGATAGCCGAGGACCGGCTCCGCCTGCTCGATATATTCGCCGGCCATCTTCAAAATCACCCGTAAAACGCCATGCGTACTGGGATGCTGCGGACCGAGGTTGAGAAAAAAAGCGCTTTCGTCTTCCTGTGGCCGGTAAGAATTGAGCTGCGCCTTGTCCTCCGGGGAGACCGCCACCTTCTCCTTACGCAAGGGATAATGATCGATCCCCTCATGCAGAAAGAGGTAGGTCAGGTTGGAATGGCCGTCAAAGCGGACGCCGTAAAACTCGTAAATTTCTCTCTCATACCAGCAAGCGACGTCATAAACAGACCCGATACTGGGGGCAACAGGTTTTTGGGGATCAACTTTGTGGGTAACTTTTACCCGGCAAAGGGTTTGGTGGTGATTGAAGAAATACACCAGTTCTAGATAGTCGATGTAATCTACACAAATGACGGTGGCCAGGTAGAATTTCCGGACATCAAAGAAGGCGGCAACCTGCAATAAAGCCGCCGCGCCGACTTCACAGGCAAGATGGTAGCCTTTCTCCGGATAGGAAATCTCATGGACCTGGGTATCTGTGAGGACGGCGGCGAGTTCCGCCTTGATTGTTTCTACCATCGCTGCTCCGGTCCCGGGAATCTTCTCGTACCGGTTATCTTTTCTTCGAGCTTTAAAAAGCCTTCGATGAGACCCTCCGGCCGAGGTGGACATCCCGGCACATAGACATCCACGGGCACAAGCAGGTCCACCCCTTCCACGACGTTATACTGCCCTTCAAACACAAAGGGACCGCCGGATATGGCACAGTTCCCCATGGCAATAACCCACTTGGGTGATGGCATCTGTTCGTAAAGGGTCAAAAGAACCGGCGCCATCTTCTTGGTAACCGTACCGGTCACGATCATGAGGTCCGCCTGCCGGGGCGTGGCACGAAAAACACCCGCGCCAAACCTGTCGAGATCAAAACGGGACATGGCAACCGACATCATCTCTATGGCGCAACAGGCCAGCCCAAAAGTGATGGGCCAAAGAGAATTAGCGCGGGCCAGATTAAGCACCTTTTCCACCACGGCAAATTTTACCGGGAGAGCTTCCTTTTCCAGGTGAATACCCCTTTCCCCCAGGCGTAAATGATGGCCAACGCCAAAATCAGGACAAAAGACAACAGCGCATAAAACTCATAGGTACTTTCCCCCCTGGCATAGCTTAAGGCTACCGGGAAGAGATAAAGGACGTCAACGTCAAAAGCGATAAAGATCAAGGCATAGATGTAATAGCTGATATTGAAGCTAACCCAGGCGCTCCCGAAAGGTTCAATGCCGCATTCGTAGGTGTGCAGGGTTTTTTCTCCCTTGGTGCGGGGAGCCAGGAAGCGCACGATGACGATGGGAACAAGAGTAAATACAGCGGCAACGACTATAAAAAGGGCAACGGGGGCAAATTCTTGCAGGTCATTCATGGCCGCATCTAAATCCTGGATATAATTATGAATCTTATTTAAAACGTTGTTGTAGGTTGCAGCGTTTTTTTACCGAATCAGCGCCGGGCTGTCAAGGCATATTCTCAAGAAATATGTGTTTTTCTATTTCCGACCACAATTCCGCTCTGCCCTCCCCTGTCCGTACGGAAAAAAGTATCAAGGGAACGGGTGGCTGCCCGAAGGATGCCAAGATAGAGCGGCTGCGCAGCATCGCCTGCTGCTTAGACAGTTTATCGACCTTGGTAAAGACTATCAGGTGGGGAATATGGTAAGATTGCAGCCAATTGAGCAAGTCCCGATCCTTTTCGTCACCATCTCGCCTGATGTCCAGCAGCAAAAGTACCAAACGCAGGGGTTGCCTTTCTTTAAGGTATGCCTCTACCATTGGCCCCCACTGATTTTTTACCGCCAGTGGGGCCTTTGCAAAACCGTAACCAGGTAAATCGACAAGGGAAAAAAAATCGTTGATGACAAAAAAATTAATCAGTTGCGTACATCCTGGCAACTGGCTCGTCTTGGCAAGCCCTTTTCTCTGGGTTAAGATATTTATCAGGGAAGATTTACCCACGTTTGATTTGCCGGCAAAAGCAATCTCCGGCAGGTTCAAAATTGGATAGTCCTTAAGCGCTACACAGCTCTTGAGGAAATGGGCCGACTGAATCTTCATAATATAAAAGGGATATTCCGACGCTATGAGAGCTTGCGAGGCTCACGATATGCAAACGGGTCGTGAAAAAGGCGTCGGAGCAGCTCATAAGCCGAGTTCTGTAGCGCTTCCAGTTACCCGGCAAGCGCTGATGATCATTCCTCTAGGACAACGGTTGCCCGTTGCCTCAAGCGACGCTACCCGAGAACTACGGGCGGGCCGCCCTTAACGTTCTCCTATTTGGTCTTGCTCCGGATGGGGTTTACCTTGCTTCCCCGGTCGCCCGGGAAACGGTGAGCTCTTACCTCGCCTTTTCACCCTTACCCCGGCAAGCCGGGGCGGTAATTTTCTGTGGCACTTTCCTTAGGGTCGCCCCCAGTCGCCGTTAGCGACCATCCTGCCCTGTGGAGCTCGGACTTTCCTCCCGTCCGGTAAACCGGACCGGCGATCACCTGTGCTACTCCGGCACCATTTTCCACGACTTTAATAAATCTATTTCAACCTTTTGTCTCACTTTGGTCGCACCAATAAATGATGCGATTACAATTCGGACAGGTATGCAAATCAACGGCTTTCTGTAATTCAATATAAAGTTGCGGGGGAATATTCATATGACACCCCTCGCATACTTCCTTCCAGACAGCAGCAACAGGCAGCGCATTATGCAGCTTCTTAATAGCGAAATATTTGTTCAGGGAGTCCGCAGATATCTTTTTTTTAACCAATTCGCTCTTCTGCCGACAGGTTGATAACTTACCATCAAGGGACTGCAGCTCCACTTCCAGTTTTTTCTTCGTATCTTCATAATCTTTTACGCCGGAAGCCATCCCTTTTTCTTGAGTCTTTACTGTTTCTTTAGCGGTATCCACGGCCTCCAAGAGCAAGATGATCTGCTCTTCCAATTCGCTATTCTTGCTCTCGGCAGTCGCGATCTCTTTCAAGACGGATTGATACTCCTTATTTGTCTTAACCTCGCCCAAACGGCCCTTTGTCCGTTTTAGCATATCCTGCCCCGCCTTTAACTTCTCCTCCTTTTCACGGTGCTCCTTCTTAACCTCCTCGAACTTTCTTCTGTGCTCTTCCAGATCACTTAGAAAAATCCGGTATGATTCTTCCAATCTGGCTATCTCCCTTGGCAAGTCTCGGCATTTGATGTTTATCCTGTTGATCTCTGACTCGACCTTTTGCAGCTCAATTAACTGCGACAATTGTTCCTTCAAAAATCATTCTCCCTTCCGGTAATTGAATAAAAAAAAAGCACCAACAGTTGGTGCATTTTCAAAGGAAGGCCCGTTCCACACAACCGTCGTCGGCCTGATATCCTGTTTTTCCGCCGGACCAAGAAAATAAAGAGATTAGCTTGTCCTTCCTCACGACTAAGGCACCCCTCCCCTATAAAAATCTCATATAATGAATGGGCCCACCTGGGTTCGAACCAGGGACCAACCGGTTATGAGCCGGTGGCTCTTCCAGCTGAGCTATGGGCCCACAATGCCGGTAAATCTGGTTTCTTTCTCCCCTAAAACGACCTTAAAGCGCATTAACCGCAACACACCGGAAAAAACCCATTTTACCTGAGCGGATAAGGTATAACCGTTCTTCCAAGTTCTTGTCAATCTTTAATTTGCATCACAGGTTTGGCTATTTTACGGCGCGATGGATTCCTCAGTTTCCGCATGGCGTTAGCTTCCATCTGCCTGTTTCTTACCATATCACCCATTTCCCCCGGTTCTTCCGGCACAACATCACATCGCTCACTGATGCCAAAACGCATGCGTAGCACTTTTTCCTCCCGCGGTGTCAGCGTTGCCAGAATCTTTCGCGTTTGCTCGGCCAGATCCATATTGATAGTAGCTTCGGAGGGAGACACGACCTTTTTATCCTCGATAAAGTCTCCCAAGTGACTATCCTCTTCTTCACCAATGGGGGTCTCAAGGGAAATCGGCTCCTTGGCAATTTTCAGCACTTTCCTCACCTTCTCTAAAGGGTACTCCATTTTAATGGCAATTTCTTCCGGAGTCGGTTCTCTTCCCAGTTCCTGAATCAAATAACGTGAAATGCGGATCAGCTTATTAATCGTCTCAATCATATGCACGGGGATTCTTATGGTCCTGGCTTGATCCGCTATGGCCCTGGTGATGGCCTGCCTGATCCACCAGGTGGCATATGTGGAAAACTTATAGCCCCGCTGATACTCAAATTTATCCACCGCCTTCATTAAGCCGATGTTGCCCTCCTGGATTAGGTCCAGAAACTGTAATCCTCTGTTGGTGTATTTTTTGGCAATGCTGACCACGAGTCGCAAGTTGGCTTCCACTAGTTTTCTTTTGGCCGTTTCCGCTTTCTCTTCCCCACGCTCTATCGTAAGTACCACTTTTTTCAGGAAAGCGGGAGGCAACCCCGTTTCCTTTTTTATTTCCTTTAACCGGCGCTCGGCATTTTTTACAACTACCTGACAATCCTTAAGTTTCGTCAGCGAAACCTTATATTCAGCGGCAATCTTGCTTTCCTCATGGGGCTTGTTCTTCAAACGCTGCCAGGCTGTCTCCATTTCCGCCAATGAAAGGCCCGTTTCTTTCTTGCACTTCTTGATAGCATTTTCCATCTTGTCCACGATCAAAACATGGCTCTTTAGTATACCCACAATCCGGTTAATCTGCCTTCTGCTGAACTTGACTTTACGACATAGGTTAACAATGCTTTTTCTATTCTTTTCCACCTTCTCTTTCAGCAGTTGCTCTTCCGTCTCCTTAAGCGCTTCTGACTTGAGTTTGGCTTTCAGCCCATCATTCTTATTTTTTAACTCTGCAATCCGATCAACTAGTTTAAGCACCCGTTCCGTGTGCTTCTCCTCTTCTACATATCCCTCTTCGTCTTCAAGATTATCCAGCACGTGCTTAATCTTAAACGTTCCCTCCCGCAAATTCTTCCCTATGTTCACCACTTCTTTTACACAAAGATCAACGGAAAATACGGCATCTAAACCTTCTCGCGCCCCTTCTTCAATCTTTTTAGCTATCTCAACCTCGCCTTCTCTGGTCAGAAGAGAAACAAAACCCATCTCGTGAAGGTACATCTTGACGGGGTCACCAGTCTTGCCTATCCCGCTGATGAAATCCGGTGCGCCTTCCCCCTTGCCGTCAATGCCATCGTCAAGATTTTTTTTAACAATCAGCTTTTCCCCTTTGTCCGTATCAATGATATCAATGTTCTTTTCGCCGAACAGCATTATAATGTCGTCTATTTGCTCAGACGACACCACGTCTGGCGGCAGTAGATCGTTGACGTCATCATAGGTTAGAAAGCCCTTCTCCTCACCCAGAGTAATTAGTTTCTTGAATTCATCAGATTGCGGCTCTTTTCCCATGTTGTTTTCTCTCCGTTTATTTTCTTTCCGCGCCATAGGTCATAACACCGGGGTTATAATGATTTATCTTTTTTGAGAGTTTATCGTTTGCTGAATTTGTTCCCTCAAGAAATTGCACCTTTCCTGGTCATCCATTTTTTCGGCCCTCCCCAGTTCTTCGCGCAGGTCTTTACTTTTCCTCTTGCGCCACCGTTCCCTGATCTTTTCGATGGCATCGGCGGTAAAACGTTGCCATACTGTTTCATCATCGGTCTGTCCCTCTAAAAGTGATTTATGCAACAGCTCCTTGAGGGGACCTTGTTCGAGGCTATCCAGAAAATCAGCGGCGGCCGGATTACTCATGGCCGCGTCCTGAGTTTTTATTATCACCTCTCCGAAATTTTTCAGCTCATCATTGGTAAAGTATCGCAGCACCTCATGCCTTGCCACTTCTGCTATGCCCTGCGAATTTTGCAGCATGGCCAGGATAAGACTCAATTCCACCTTGTCAGGGGTTTTAAAAGTCTTAGCAGGCAAAACATCCGGAAGCTTTGACGACCTGCGCTGATTTCGGTTATATTCCCCTCTCAACACCTGTTGGTCAATGCCAATTTTTTCAGAAATTCTTTTTAAAAAAAGACCGCGGTCAATGGCGTCATTGAGGCCGGCAGCGAAAAGCATGGCCTCTTTAGTGGCTTCCCGCTTTTCTTCCAGGGTAGCATTTCCGCTCAAGAGATTATCCAAGTAATAATCAATGAGCGAAGGGGAGCTTTTGATTATTTGCTCAAGACTTTCCGGCCCATATTTCCGGATATAATCATCGGGGTCGTTATTTTCCGGAAGCACAACCGCTTTGGCCTGTATCCCCCCCGTCAGGAACAATGGTATGCTCCTTTGCAGAGCCCGCTTGCCCGCTTCATCGGCATCGAAAAGCACTGCCACATGTCCTGTATAACGTCGCATAAGCTCAACCTGCTCCAGGGTAAGCGCCGTGCCCATGCTGGCCAGCACATTGGTCATCCCCGCATTCCACAGGGAAATAAGATCAAAATAACCCTCTACGAGAATGGCATAGCCCTGCTTGCGGATGCCTTCTATGGCCCTGTTCAAACCATAAAGGTTTTTTCCCTTGCTGAAAATCGGGGTTTCCGGAGAATTTAGATACTTCGGTTCGCCACTGCCCACGATCCGGCCGCCAAAGGCCACAACCTGACCGCCAGCATCTTCGATCGGGAAAATCAAACGACCACGAAAACGGTCATAGCTGCTCTCCTCTGGCCCTCCTTCTGTCTTGGAAGCGATCAAGCCGGCCTGGAAAACCATCTCCACGGCTACGTTTTTATGGACAAAGAAATTTCTCAAGGTCCTCCATCCCCGGTCTGCATATCCCAGACGAAAGCTCTTGATGGCAGCATCCTTAATTCCCCTTTGCTTTAAGTATTCTCTGGCTTCCAGCCCGGCTGGGGAAAAAAGATTATCGACGAAGAAAGCGGCAGCCGCCTCATTGATACGGTAGATCTGCTCACGAAGTCCGTATTCCTGCCTCTCCCGGCGATCCATCGCCTGCTCAGGGATCAGAACCCCTTTTTTCTTGGCCAGATGCCTCGCCGCCTCCGGAAAAGTCATGTTGCTTATCTTCATCAGAAAGGTAAAAACATGGCCTCCTTCCCCGCAACCAAAACAATAGAACATCTGTTTATCGCGACTAACTGTAAAGGAAGGGGTTTTTTCTTTGTGGAAAGGACAGAGGCCCAGATAATTTCTACCCGCTTTTTTCAGGGTGACATATTCAGAAATAAGGTCAACAATATCGGCACGCTGCTTTATTTCCTCAATCTTCTCGTCGGGAATTAAACCCTTCAAATATTCTTCCTCTTTAAGGATTTGTCCGGAAATAAGCTGCCCCGAAAATGATCGGCTCTGCCATCACGACTTTTCAGCCGTAAGATATGCAGTCCAATCTATTTGTCAAATGTCAATAACTCAGCCCAGCTTATTTCCCATTATTCTCCCACCCAGCAGATGCATATGAAGGTGGAACACTACCTGCCCACCCTCTTGTTGGCAATTGATTACGGTTCTAAACCCCCGCTGGTCAACGCCTTTAAGTCTAGCCACATGCAGCGCCGCCTCCATCATGGCCTGTACGTGCGGCCACTCTTCCAGCCGCACATCCACCAAGGTGGGAATATGATGTTTAGGGATAATGACAACATGCACCGGCGCGGCAGGACTGATATCGTCGAAAGCCAGCACCATATCATCCTCATAGACCTTGACGCTCGGTATTTCCCCTTTGACAATCCGGCAGAACACGCAATCCCCCACTTGTTTCCTCCTAACCGGCTGCAGCGCTAAGCGCCTCTTTAAGCGAGAGAGTGCCGGCATACAATGCTTTCCCGATAACAACGCCGACCACACCGCATGCTTCTATTTCCTTAAGCCTGGCAATATCTTCGGGCCCCGCAACCCCGCCGGAAGCGATAACCGGAATTGCTACCGCCTGCGCCAAAGCCTTGGTACCCTCAATATTGATCCCTGACCCCATGCCGTCTCTTCTTATGTCAGTATAAATAATTGCCGCCAGACCTTCCTGCTCGTAACGACTGGCCAACTCTGACGGAGAAGTTGAAGTCTCTTCCGTCCATCCCTGCACGGCCACCTTGCCATCAACAGCATCGATACCGAGGATAATCCTGCCCTCATAAGCCCGGCAGGCAGTACGCACAAAAGCCGCATCGCGTAGGGCCGCCGTCCCCAAGATAACCCATCTGACTCCCATGGCCAGGTAACTTTCAATTGTTGCCTGGTCCCTGATCCCGCCGCCAACCTGCACCGGCACAGACACTGTGCGGACAATTTCCCTGATATGGTCCCCGTTTTTAGGGGACCCTGCCAGCGATCCGTCCAAGTCCACCAAATGAATACGCTCAGCCCCCTGTTCTTGCCAGCGGCAAGCCATGGCTACGGGGTCATCGGCATAGACGGTAACTCGCTCGAAGTCTCCCTGTGCCAAGCGGACGCACCTGCCATCCTTCAAGTCTATGGCGGGGATGATAATCATCGATACAAACCTCGCAATCTCAGCACTATAAATTCCTCCTCCTAAAGACACCATCCAGCAGCAATCATTCACTATTGCCTGCCGGGAAAGTTTCTCATGATCTCGCTCACACCCACTTCAGATAGCTCCTTTGCCGTTACCCATTTTATACCCAACTTGAAGAAAAAGGGCATTTGGAAGAGGTTCTCCATAAGCGACTCCTGCGTCTTATCAAAGGTACCGCTCCAGATGACGACGCCGTCACTGGCACGCACGAGATGGAGTTCAAAAGCCACGGAGGCCGGTTTCTCCGCGGAATAGGATCTTCCTCTCAGCTCACGATAACGAAAAACATAGCCGATCAGAATAGCCTCCACACCCAGCTCCTTCGCCGTTCTTTGCAGAACGTCCGTCAAATTTTCCTGATGGTCGGCGCCGGTTGCGTGCCGGTAAGCGACGGCAGTCGCGTCGGGGGTGATGATAGAAAGCTGCTTTTGCCTCCGCAGGTTTTCCAGCACAATATCCTGCACAATTTGTCCCGCCGTGGGCTGCGTATCACGATCTGTCTGGAATGCCGCATTACATAGAGGACAGGAGAGCATCCTGGCATCATGATCTGCCGGTGCAATTACTTGAAAAGGAATAACGGCTAAGCGGGAGATGGGGCCGCTTCCTTGCAGAAGCAAGCCCCGGCGCACACCTGTATTATGATGGCAACCATAGCAAAAAAAGAGGATTAGAAGAAAACAGGAAATACCGACATGGTCTCTCTTGCCTTTGAACAATCTTGTCATCTTTATCATAACACCACCCTTCTCCGGGTTCCCCAGACAAAGACTTTGCTCCTCTTCCTGGGGGAAAATGCGAAACGGTGCTTTTCACCAAGAAATCACGGCCGGTCCCGACGGCCGCGCGAACGATCTCCGAAAATCAGAGCACACCCTTGGTGGATAAAACGCCCCTGATAGCGTCATCAACTGTCACTGCCTTTCTAAGAGCACGGGCCAGGGCTTTAAAAATCGCCTCTGCCATGTGATGACTATTTTCTCCGTACAAGAGGTTGATGTGCAGGTTAAGACCACTATTGTCAGATAATGCCTTAAAAAATTCCTTAAGCAGCGCCGGATCAAATTTACCGATCTGGGTCGGCCCGAACTCGACATTATAAACAAGGAAAGGGCGCCCGGAAATATCCAACACTACGGTACAGAGGCAATCGTCCATAGGGACGGTTGCCTCGCCATAGCGGGCAATCCCTTCCTTTGCGCCCAAAGCCTGCCGCAAGGCTTTGCCCAGGCAGATTCCCAGGTCTTCGGCCAGATGGTGATCATCGACTTCCGTGTCCCCTTTGCTCTTGACCTGCAAATCAAAAAATCCGTGCCGGGATAAGAGTAACAACATGTGATCCAGAAAAGGAATGGAGGTGCTGATATCACCCTTCCCCTCACCATCAAGATCGATGACCACCGAAACCTCTGTTTCTGTGGTTTTACGATCGATTCTCGCGCTGCGCCCCATGTTCTACCCCCTCAAATAACCTTGTTCAAGGCGTACTCTATAATTCCCTCCGCTCCGGCTTCCTGCAGCGAAGGGATCAAATCCCTCACAACACCAACGCTCACTACGGTTTCAACAGCACACCACTCTTCGGAATAAAGATTGGAAACCGTGGGCGCCTTTAAGGAGGGAAGCAATTCCATGACCTTGCCGAGATTTTTCTTGGGAACATTCATCTTAAGTCCCACCTTGCCCATGGCCTGAAGCGAACCGTTAAGCAGCACCTTGATTTGCTCTATTTTCTTTCTCTTCCAGGGATCTTTCCAGGCCTCAGAGTTGGTGATCAACTGCGTATTGGTTCGCATGAGCTCATGAACGATCCGCAATTTATTGGCCTTGATTGTCGTCCCGGTCTCCGTTACCTCTACAATGGCATCCACCAGCCCATCGACCACCTTGGCCTCTGTTGCGCCCCAGGAAAATTCCACATGAACGTTTATGTTACGTTCCGCAAAATATTTCCTGGTGAAATTTACCAACTCCGTGGATATCCGCTTGCCTTCCAAATCGGCCAGAGAATTAATTGGCGAATCCTCCCGCACAACCAGTACCCAGCGAGCCTCGCGCGGCGAGATCTTTGAATAAATCAGGTCCTGGACCACAACTACCTCCGATTCATTCTCCATTATCCAATCCTTGCCCGTAAGCCCGAGATCAAGGTTCCCGTCCGCAACGTAACGGGACATTTCCTGCGCCCGGACAAGGGTGCAAGAAATGTCGCCATCGTCAATGTCGGGGAAGTAACTTCTTTCATCATAAGTAATGCGCCAGCCGGCCCTCTTGAAGAGATCGACCGTATTGGCTTCCAAGCTGCCCTTCGGTATGCCCAGTTTCAGTCCGCTCATTTATAAACGTCCTCCGGATTGAAAATTTTTTCTCCCGTCACTTCTATCTTCCCATCTGACAGCTTGCGGTAAAAGCAGGAGCGATAACCGGCATGGCAAGCAGCGTCGCCAACCTGCTCCACCTGCAAAAGCACCGTATCATCATCACAGTCGATGTAAATTGCCTTCACGTGCTGAACATTGCCGGATGACTCACCCTTAATCCATAGGGAACTCCTTGACCTGCTCCAATAGGTAGCCTTCCCGGTAGCCAAAGTATGCGACCACGCCTCGCTGTTCATATAAGCCAACATCAGCACCTCTTTGGTTCGCCAATCCTGAGTAATAACCGGCACCAACCCTCCGCCCTTCGCAAAATTAGGTTCCAATCACAATCTCCTTCACTGATTTTTCTAAGCCGCCCATGACGACAGAAACATAATAAGCAAGCCTTAGATAAGCTGTAAAAAGTAATTCAAAAAGGCATAATTATCAAGATTTATTTTCGGGAACCGGAATAATTGTGGGGACGGGTTCACATTTCTCTTAAATAATGAGTGGCTGTCCCCAGCACCGAGAAATCACCTTTCAAAAGGTCAATATTTGCTCGGCGTCCTTCGCCTCTTTAAGCAGGAAATTAGGAGAACCGATAATATCATCAACTTCGGGGATCATATTTTCGCGGGTTACCCCCCAAATGCTTGCTGCCAGTGTGCAGATGTAAATCTTCACATCGCCTGCCGCCTTGACCAGTTCTATTAATTCTCTTAAATTATCGCATTTATGTTTCTTTAATTGCTCAATAAAAGCGTCCCTCTGATCCTCAAGGGAGCTGGGGATGTCTATATCTTCCAGATTGCCCTTAATCAGTTTGCTTGCCGCCCAGCCCACAAAGAGGATGCGGACTTTTTTGTTGGAAACTGCGGCGATGCTGGCAAAATTGAAGGCATACAGCAGACTTTCAAAGTGTCCATCCTTGATGATGAAAGCATAGGTATCGTATTTCATAAGCCAACCAATCCCTAATGATCTGCCGTCAAGATAACTCCCCCAGCCGACAGGGCTCCAACTTGCTCAAAGAATACTTTTCCCCTACGGAAAATAGTGATTCCTCCCCGCCGCATACCTTTTTTCTGATCAGATAGTTCTCGTGTTCTTCCCGGCAGTAGGCGGCCATAATCATCCCGATGACAGTATCGTCGGGATCACCCCCGTCGGTTCTGACAATCGCCGTGGGGCCGCGGAAGTCTTCAGGCAGAAAAATTGCGGCGCCAGTTGCGGCCAAGACGCTGATCTTGTTGTTTTCCTCCTCATTCCTGCCCAGGATGATTTTTTGCCCCCCATCAAGCCGGAAGTGTCTCCCAACCTTTAAAAGTTGCAAATCATTCATCCCGTAATCTGGCACATGGGCAAAAAGATCGCGCAGACGCGCCGCCATCATGGGATCGGTGAGCATGCAGCCGCCAGCCGGACATGGGTAGTCTTTAACTCCTATTTCCTCGGCCAAATCTATCTGCGGTTTCCTTGACCTGCCGGAAATCGCCAGAAGCTGCTCCCGGTCCACGAGTCCCTCCTGCTCCGGCAAGGTCGGGGAAAAATGCTGGGCCGACAAAGGGCGGAGGATAAGCCCATGGAGGCCGCTTTCCTTCTCGATCAAAGCAATCTGCTGGCGGCGCTGGGACATGGGTCTCTGGCCAACCACCTCACCGGTGACAACGAAAGAAGCCCCGAGTACCGGCAGCATTTCTTTCACCTTACGCAAAATGTAAATACGGCAGTCAACACAGGGGTTCATCCCCCGACCATGTCCATGGGGCGGATTTTCCACCATCCGCATGTAATCCATGCCCTTGGGGATGACATGTATCGGAATGCCGAATTCCACGGCCACCTTGGTCGCCTGATGCTGGCAACCGGCTCTTTTCGGCGTACAATTACAAAAAGGACTCGTAAAATTTACTGCAACGATCTCTACACCCTGATCGAGCATCATCTTCACGGCCAGCGTGCTATCCAGCCCGCCGGAGAGCAGCGCCACGGCTTTTTTATGCCTTGCCATCAGATACCGGCCCCCGTTTCAAACTCTTCCGTAAGGGAGAAAATCTCCTTTATCTCACGTTTTTTATCCTCTACATAACGATCCAGCTCCACTTTTATACCTTGCGGCTGTTCCACGGCCTCCAACCGTTCTTCCAGGGTTTCGATCTGCCTGCCGATGAATTTTAAGGCATCGGCAATGGGATCAGGAAGCCTATTATGTCCGAAATCACTTATATCCTTAGCAGAATAGCCAACTCCCACCCGCGCGGGAACACCTACGGCAATGGAATTGGCAGGCACATTCTTGACCACCAGGGATGCAGCCCCCACCTTAGCGCCGTCACCGATGGTTATCGGCCCAAGGACAATCGTCCCGGCGCCGATCATCACCCGGTTGCCGATCGTGGGGTGGCGTTTTTCTTTTTCCAGACTCACTCCCCCCAAAACCACCCCCTGATAGAGCAGAACATCGTCGCCAATCTCCGTCGTTTCGCCGATCACCACACCGGAACCGTGATCAATAAAAAAACGGCGGCCGATTTTGGCACCGGGATGTATTTCGATACCCGTCAGAAAGCGGCCGCCGTGAGAAAGCAACCGCGCTCCCAAATGACATGAATGGCGCCAAAAGAAATTGGCCACGCGGTAAATCCAAAGGGCATGCAATCCCGGATAGCATAAAATAACCTCAAATATGCCACCTGCGGCAGGATCCTTCTTGAAAATGGTTTGAATATCCTCTTTCAAGGTGAAAAAAATGTTTTTCACAGCAAAGGCACCTCTCAACTGATAGTAATTGCAAGACAACAGTAAATATTGCCGGTTACCGATATTATCTCGTTAAAACAAACAGGGCATTCATGGCAAAAAGGTTTGGCCAGAACCTTACCGGGGCGTGTTCCCCCAAATAATAGGCTTTCAGAACTTTCACCTGCTTAATTTTGCAAAACTCGTGAAAATCACTCAGGCTGAGGCAGCGAACATTGGGCGTATCATACCAGTGGTGGGGCAGCGCTTTGGTTATCGGCGCCTTCCCCCGGAAAAAGAGCCGCAAGCGGGCGGTAAGGTGAGCAAAGTTCGGAAAACCGACAATGACTTTGCTACCTACCCGGAGTGCCTCATGGATGATGAAATCCACCTGCGTCACCTCCTGCATGCTCTGATTCAGGATAACGTAATCGAAAGATTTATCGGGATATTCCACCAAACCGCTTTCGATGTCGCTGTTAAAGACGCTCAGGCCCTTCTTCACGCATTGGTAAACGGCCTCGTCGTTAAACTCTATCCCCTGAACCTTGGCATTCTTATCCCGGGCCAGATAGTAGAGCAGATCGCCGCTGCCGCATCCCAGGTCCAGCACGCGGGCGCCGGGTTCGACAATTTCATAAATGATTCGATAATCGATGCGCAGGGAATCAGATGTCATAAATCCTTAGTACCTCATAACCGCTATATGTCTTATCCAGAAAATGCCTGACCAGGTCTCTCATTTCCTCCAGCTCCACCAGAAAGGCATCGTGGCCATAAGTAGAGCGAAGCTCGCAATAGGTGGCGTCTATATGCCTCATTTTAAGCTGCCGCACAATATCCTGGGATTGGTAAGAAGGATAAAGCCAATCGGACTTGAACGAAATAACGAGAATCCGGGTATCCACCTTTTCCCCCTCCGGGATAAGTTTCCCCCCCGAGAGATCAAAGTAATCCATCGCCTTGGTGATGTAAAGATAGGAATTGGCATCAAAACGTTTCACAAAGGCATCCCCTTTATAGCGCAGATAACCCTCTACCTCGAAATCAGCCGCAAAGTTGAAACCGAAACGGGTGTTTTTCCGCCGCCGGGAAAACTTCTCTTCCATCGATTTATCGCTCATGTAGGTGATGTGCCCAATCATACGCGCCAGCGCCAGACCTCTCTCCGGCTGGCCATGTTCATAATACTCGCCATCGCGCCAGGCCGGATCGGCCATGATGGATTGCCGCACCACTTCGTTAAAGGCGATTTGCTGCGGCGAATGTTTCAAAGCCGTCGCAATAGGAATAGCGGAACGGACCCTTGCCGGATAAGCGGCGACCCACTGCAACACCTGCATACCCCCCATGGACCCGCCGGCCACGCAGAGCAGTTTGTCAACGCCCAGATAGTCGATTAGATAACGCTGAGCATTGACCATGTCGGCAATAGTAATCCCGGGAAAATTAAGCGCATAGGGACGTCCGGAGGCAGGATTTAGCGAGTAGGGTCCTGTACTCCCCTTGCAGCCACCGATGACGTTTGAACAGATGACAAAATACTTATCCGTGTCGAAGGCCTTGCCCGGACCGATCATGGCATCCCACCAGCCCGGGCTTTTATCCTCCTCGTGAAAACCTGCGGCATGAGCATCAGCGGATAGTGCATGGAGGACCAGGATCGCATTGCTCTTATCGCTGTTCAACTCCCCATAAGTTTCATAGGCCAGGGTAAGCGGCCCCAGCTGCCCCCCGAATTCCAAAGGCATCTCCTGGGGAGACGAACCAAAGGTAAAATATTTTGTTTCTATAATTCCCAGATTTCCTTCTTTACTCATAGCTTCCATCTAACCTTTAATATTAACAGATACTTCAACTATTTCTGAAAAAGCCAGGTCGAAAGATAGCGCTCTCCCGTATCGGGCAAAACAGCAACAATGACCTTCCCGGCAGCCGCAGGGCGCTTCGCCACTTCCAAAGCGGCCCACATGGCGGTCCCGCTGGATATACCCACCAGGATGCCTTCCTCCCGCGCCAGTCGGCGCGCCATCTCACCGGAATCTTCATGGGAAACCTGCATAATCTCGTCAATAACCTCCCGGTTTAATATCCCCGGGACAAAACCGGCTCCGATACCCTGAATCTTATGGATACCGGGTTTGCCGCCGGACAAAACGGGAGAATCCGTCGGTTCCAAACCGATAATCTTAACGGCAGGCTTGCGACTTTTCAATATCTCCCCTACCCCCGTCACGGTGCCGCCGGTGCCGATTCCGGAAATAAAGTAATCCACTTGCCCATCCGTATCGCGCCAGATCTCCTCCGCTGTTGTTCGGCGATGGATCTCCGGGTTGGCAAGGTTGTTGAATTGCTGCGGGATAAAACTGTTTTTGGTTTCCGCGCCCAGTTCATCGGCCTTTTCCACGGCCCCCCTCATCCCCTTGGCGCCCTCCGTCAACACCAGTTCCGCACCCAAGATATTGAGCAAATGCCGGCGTTCCAGACTCATGGTGTCGGGCATCGTCAAAATCAGGCGGTACCCCTTCGCCGCGCAAACAAAAGCCAGGGAAACCCCCGTATTGCCGCTGGTCGGCTCGATGATCACCGAATCTTTCGTCAACAGGCCTTCCTTTTCTGCGGTTTCGATCATAGCAATACCAATCCTGTCTTTCACACTGGAGAGGGGATTAAAGGACTCCAGTTTGACCAGTATGGTCGCCTCCAGACCCGCCGCCATTTTGTTTATTTTTACCAGCGGAGTATTGCCGATAGTCTTGGTAATATCACTGAAAATTCTTGTCATTATAGCCTCCTTCTGCTCATAATTGGGTTTTTTCCAACGCCTGGCTAATATCATCGATAATATCGTCGATATGCTCTATCCCCACGGACAGCCGGACAAAGTCCGGCGTTACGCCCGTTTCCAGTTGCTCCGCAACGGAAAGTTGCTGATGCGTCGTGGTGGCCGGATGGATGGCCAGTGTCTTGGCATCACCCACATTGGCCAGATGAGAGACCAGTTCCAGCGCATTGATAAACTTCTGACCCGCCTCCATCCCGCCCTTGATCCCGAACCCGAGAATAGCCCCGGCGCCCCCGGTGAGATATTTATCGGCTCTGGCCTTCTCCTGGCTGGAGCTTAAGCCCGGATAATTAACCCAGCTTACCTGGGGATGTTTTTCCAGAAAGCGTGCTACTGCCAAGGCGTTTTCCGAATGCCGCGGCATCCGCAAATGCAGTGTCTCTATTCCCTGCAGAAAAAGAAAAGCGTTAAATGGCGACATGGCCGGTCCCAGGTCCCGAAGGAGCCCCGTCCTCGCTTTGATGATATAGGCGATATTTCCCAAAGGCTTCAGGGCTTCCACAAACTCCAGGCCGTGATAACTGGGATCGGGAGCGGTAATCAAGGGGAATTTCCCGCCCGTCCAGTCAAACTTACCGGAATCGACGATCACCCCCCCCAGCGAAGTGCCGTGACCGCCCAAAAATTTGGTCGCCGAATAGACAATAATATCCACGCCGAAATCAAAGGGCCGCATAATATAGGGAGATACGGTATTATCCAAGATAACGGGCAGGCCATTTTGGTGCGCCACCCGGGCAATGCCTTCCAGGTCGGCGACATCCAGCTTGGGATTACCGATGGATTCACCATATACAGCCTTGGTCCGGGGAGTAATTGCCTTTTGCAGGGCATCCAGATCATTGGATTTGACAAAATTAACTTTGATGCCCAACCGGGGAAAGGTATAATGGAAGAGGTTGTAGGTACCCCCGTAAAGGTTGTCGGCGGACACAATTTCATCACCGGCCTGGGCGATATTGAGCAGCGCCAAGGTAATGGCGGACTGCCCGCTGGACACTGCCAGCCCCCCCACGCCGCCTTCGAGGAGCGCCATCCTTTTTTCCAAAACATCGTTGGTAGGATTCATCAGGCGGGTATAGATATTCCCGAATTCCTTCAGGGCAAAGAGATTGGCCGCATGGTCCGTATCCCTGAACTGGTAGGAAGTGGTCTGATAAATCGGCACGGCGCGCGCCCCCGTCGTCGGATCGGCTTCCTGGCCGCCGTGGAGCGCCAAGGACTCCACTCTTAATTTACTGTCTATCCTGCTCATTATTCCCTCCTTTTCTCTTATGGTATGGGGAAACCGATATTTACGGCCGCCGTTTTGCGGCCGAGAAGCCTCCGTTCCCCACTATACACGTTCATACGTTGTCCCCGGACAAAACCCAGCAACGTTAAATCCGCTCCGCGAGCCAATTTGACCGCCTGATTCGTGGGAGCGCCCGATGAAGCCAGGATGGGAATCCGGCAACGGAGCATCTTGGTAACGATTTCCGAAGAAATCCTCCCGCTGGTCAGCGCCACCTGGGAAGTAAAATCAATCTTTTTCAGCAGCCCCTCGCCGATAACCTTATCAATGGCATTATGTCTGCCCAGGTCGTCCTTGAAAATGGTTGCCCCGGCATTGAATAAGGCCGCGCTGTGCACCCCGCCGGTTTGACGGAATTCCTCCGAGCTGGTTATGAAAGTCTTCATCAGGTCGATAAAACTCTCGCCGGTCATGGTAAAATTATCGGTCAGGCTAACCCTTTGCACCAGATCGAGCGTATTGTGAAATATTATGCCCTTCCCACAACCGGAAGTATAAATACGTTTGAAAAGCATCTCCGGGGGCAAAGTCACGGCGGTCTCCACATAGGCCTTCCAGCGCTCCTGATCAAGGGTGAGTGATCTCACCGCCGCGGCATCCTCAATAATGCCCGATGTATAGAGAAAGCCCAGCACCAGGCATTTCAAGTCCGAGGGACTGCACAGGAGGGTCGCCAGTTCCTGACCGTTTAGCTCAATTGTCAAGGGCGCCTCTTCCGTCACCCGGTCTATTTTTTCCTCAAGAACGCCTCCCCGAAAGGATTTGATCGAAAATTCTTCCAACTCGCCTCCGCTTTACCAACTGCTCAATAATCGAGCATCCTTTGTATGCAGACTCCGGCCTGCGCCATGATCTCCGGCGGCACCTGGATCTCAAAGGTCATTTCCTCCAGCGACCAGAGGATCTTCTCCAGCGTCGTGCGTTTCATGTTCGGACAGATGGCTACCTCCGTAACGGGATAAAACAGCTTCTCCGGATTCTCCTTTTTCATGCGGTGGAGGATGCCTACCTCCGTACCGACAATGAATTCCCGCGCCCCGTCCTCCCGGACAAATTTGCTCATTCCCCCGGTGGAAAGCGCGTGATCCGCCAAGGCGATGACCTCGGGGCGGTTTTCCGGATGGACGATGACCTTGGCCTGGGGATGGAGGCGCCGCTGCGCCAATACCGCTTCCGGCAGGATGCGGGCGTGGGTGGGGCAAAAGCCCTTCCCCACGATAAACTCGCGCTTCGCTTGGGACGCCACATAATGGGCCAGGTACTTATCGGGGATAAAGATTACTTCTTCATCGGGAGCAAAGGCTTCCCGGACGATTTTCACCGCATTGGAGGAAGTGCAGCAAATATCGCACTCCGCCTTAACGGCCGCCGAAGTATTAACATAGCATAGCACTTTGGCGTCGGGGTGGGCCGCTTTCAGCTCGCGAAGTTGCTCAACGTTGATCATATCCGCCATGGGACAGGCGGAATCCTTATCCGGCAGAAGGACCGTCTTCTGCGGGGAGAGGATTTTGGCCGTCTCCGCCATGAAATGTACCCCGCAAAAGACAATGACCGCGGCGTCCGTTCGGGAGGCTTGCACACTCAACCCCAGGGAATCACCCACATAATCGGCAATATTCTGAACCTCCGGGAGTTGGTAGTTATGGGCCAGGATCACCGCATTTTTTTCTCGCTTTAATTTATTAATTTTTGCCGCTAACTGCATGTAAAACCTCTTCGATAACCCCGCCCCCCAGCACATAATCGCCGTAGTAAAAAACTACGGCCTGGCCGGGGGTAATCGCTTCCTCCGGTTCCGGAAAGGACACCCGCACCTTATCGTTTTCCCAAACCGCTACGCAACGCGCCGCCGGGCGGCGATAACGGATTTTAGCCTCGACCTCCCGCGGCCAATCATTTGCCAGCAAATGCAAATCCCCCGCGATTAAACCCGGGGCTTTTAAAAACTCTTTTTCCCCCACGAGCAGGCTATTTCCCGGCGCATCGATAGCCAAAACATAAAGCGGCACCGGATGGGCAATCCCCAAACCGCTCCTCTGGCCGATGGTGTAATGGACGATGCCCCGGTGCGTACCCAGCCTTCGGCCAGCCTGATCGACGATGGGACCCGGCTTAACACCGCTCATGCGCCGGGCGACAAAATCAGGGGAAGCATGCCTGCCGACAAAGCAGAGATCCTGGCTTTCCGCCTTTTCCGCCACCGGCAGGCTGCTCTTCCTTGCCAGTTCCCGCACCTCAGCTTTGGTCAGGGGCGCTAAAGGAAAAAGTATCTTCTCCAGGGATTCGCAAGGAATGACATAGAGAAAATATGTCTGGTCCTTTTCTTTGTCCCGCGGCCTTTTAAGAAAGATTCCCTTCTCTTCCCGGACAATCGCCGCGTAATGTCCGGTGGCAAGATAATCAAACCCCAAAGCCTCCGCCTTTGCCAAGAGGCTCCCGAACTTCAAATACCGATTGCAGTCGATGCAAGGGTTAGGCGTCCGGCCCCGGCTGTATTCGGCGACGTAGCGGCTGATGATCTCTTCTTCCATCTCCCGGGAAAAATCAAAAGCGTAGTGGGGCAATTGCAAACGGTCGCACACCCTTTTGGCATCAGCGACGGCATCCAAACCGCAGCAGCGGGACTCGCCGCCGCTTCCGGCGCCCAGGCACATGGTTACGCCCGTGACGGCATAGCCGGCTTCTTTCAGCAAAAAAGCGGCCACGGAGGAATCAACGCCGCCGCTCATCGCTACCATGACTTTCTTTGACATCTAAAGTGGCTTAACTCTCCGCTTTTTTATACAACGGCGAAATGGAGCGCAATTTTTCCACAATGCCGGGTAAAATTTCCAGGACGTCATCAATTTCCTCTAAAGAAGTCGATCTCCCCAGGGAAAAACGGAGCGCGCCGTGGGCCAGTTCGGGAGCGAGCCCGATGGACTTAAGCACATAGGACGGCTCCATACTGGCCGATGAGCAAGCCGAACCGGAAGAACAGGCAATGCCGTTCATATCCAGCCGCAAGATCAACGCCTCGCCTTCAATGAAGCCGACGCAGATATTGGCATTATTCGGCAGACGCTGTACGGGGTGGCCATTCAAGCTGGTATGCTCGATCCTCTCCAAGACACCCTTGATGAAGCGATCTCGCAGGCTGGTGATCCGCACCATCTCCTCAGGCATACTTTTTCCCGCCAGTTCTACGGCCTTGGCAAAGCCGACAATCCCCGGCACATTCTGTGTAGAAGCCCGGCGTCCCCGCTCCTGCTCGCCGCCGTGTAGGAACGATGCTATCTTGGCGCCTTTTTTGACGTAGAGGACGCCCACGCCTTTAGGCCCGTAGAGTTTATGGGCCGCGGCGCTTAAAAACGTCACCCCCAGGTCGTCAACATTAATCGGGAGATGCCCGAAGGTCTGAACCGCATCGGTATGCAACGGGATCTCCCGCTCGGAGGCAATACGCCCGATCTCCGCCAGAGGCTGAATTGCCCCGATCTCATTATTGGCATGCATCACGGAAATCAGGATCGTTTTATCCGTGATCGCCTGCCGCAGGGTTTCCGGATCCACGATCCCCTGCTCATCCACGGGCAGATAGGTCACACGGAAACCTTCTTTTTCCAGATAATGACAAGTCTCCAAAACGGCATGGTGCTCGATAACCGTGGTGATAATATGGTCGCCCTTCTCGCGCAAAGCGTAGGCACCGCCGATCAGGGCATAGTTATCGCTTTCCGTGCCGCCGCTCGTAAAAACGATTTCCTCCGGCAGGGCGCCGATAAACGCTGCCAGCTGTTCCCTGGCTTCTTCCATCGCCCTTCTTGCCTCCTGCCCAAAGGTATGCAGGCTGGAGGGATTCCCGAAGATCTCGCTGAAGTACGGCAACATGGCGGCGACAACCTCCGGGGCCGTCGGCGTGGTGGCGGCATGATCAAGGTAAAGACGTTTCATAATTCATCCTGCAATTTGTCGGCCCGGGGCCGGGTTTAACAATCAAATGTTTTGCGAAAAAACGGCGGCAGTTTTCTCCTGATTCATTTTAACCAGTTGCTCCAAGGTAAAGGCACTGAGCGTCTCGGCAATCTTACCCCCCAGAAACACCCAGATGTCGCGGCTTGCGCACACGGCCACCCGCGGACAAGCGGTTACGTCCCGGATACAATCCACCAGCCCCACATCCCCCTCCAGGACCTCGACAATTTCCCTGATATTGATCTCCGCCGGGGGGCGGGCCAAGGCATAACCGCCGCGCACCCCGCGGCTGGCCTGGAGCAGGCCCACGCCTTTCAGGGGAATGGTAATCTGACTCAGGTATTTTTCCGACATGCCCCCCCCCTTGGCAATATCTTTCAAATAGGTATAGCCATTACCATAATTGGAAGCTAAAGCAAGCATCAATCTGACGCCATACTGGGAGCGCGCGGAAAGTCTCATAATAACGGCATCCTCGGCAATTACTACTATTATCCGTACTTAGGTAGTAATTAATGCAGGGGATAATCTATGTCAAGGGAAATGATATCGATGAGCAATTTTGCATAACCATTGAGTAAATATGCTTGTACGATAAATTGCACCATGATAAGAGCGGATCATGAAGCGTCAACGTTTGTTGAAAACAGTACTTTTAGCCCCCGCTTTCCCATCCGGCACCGGTCATCATTATGCTGATCGGTGACACCATTCCGGAACAACGAGGTATCGTTACCAGCTCACGGCGCTCGGAGGGCGGGGCGTAAATGCCTGTCTTCAGACTTGTTAAGAAACCGCTTTTCCCGCCTGTGGCATGGAGCGAACCAAACGGCCTTTTAGCCGTGGGCGGCGATCTTTCCCCAGAGCGGCTGCTTGCGGCGTACGCCCAAGGGATATTTCCATGGTTCGGAGAAACTGACCCTATCCTCTGGTGGTCGCCGGATCCCCGGCTGGTGCTCTTCCCCAACAAACTGCACATTTCCCGCAGCATGCGGCAGGTTCTCAAGCAGGGCAACTTTCAGGTTACCTATGACCGGTGCTTTCGGGATGTCATCGCGTCTTGCCGCAGGTTGCGACAGGAGACAGGGGAAACCTGGATTACTGAGGAGATGCTTGAGGCTTATTGCCAACTCCACGAACGGGGCTTTGCCCATTCTGTTGAAACATGGCAGCAGGGCAAACTGGCAGGCGGCCTCTATGGGATTTCCCTGGGCGCCTGCTTCTTCGGAGAATCCATGTTCGCCCGGGTGAGCAACGCATCCAAGGTTGCACTGATCACCCTGACCCGCACCTTACAAACGCGGGGCTTCCTCCTTATTGACTGCCAAACCGACTCCCAACATCTGCGGAGCTTGGGCGCAGAACTGATGCCACGACAAACCTTTATAAAAACCGTAGCCGCCGCTCTTGAGCAGGCAACACAGCAGGGGGATTGGGGAAACTGGTGGGGGGGCGATGCTCCATGCGTGGGCCGTGACGACCAACAATCAGATTAGCTTCAGAAACAAACAAAAAGGTGAGAACCGCTTCTGCCGTCTTGTCTTTTGACTGGAGTCGCATTGTTAAAAACTTGGCCCATAAGGGTGATCATCACCACGAGGACCCTGTGTTTCCTAAAACGTTAACATCCAGTAGAATGGACTCAATACGTGCGAAGCAGTATCTCCCCGGCTTTTTTCTACGATAGATTATCCATTGTGTCAAGAGATTGTTGCCTCAACTCGCCGCTCCGCTTACTTACCTCCCATCAAGGTATAAGGGTACGCAGGATGTCCTCTTTGCCGATAATGCCGACCAGTTTGTCCTGATCCAAAACAGGCAACGTATGCACTTGATGTTTGACCATCAGGGTGGCAATATCTTCCAGGCTCGCTTCCGACCCAACTGTAAAAGGAGCGGGAGTCATGGCTTCAGACACCTTAAGGGCGGCCATTTTCTGCACTTCCTTATCGATATTTTGTTGCGACGACAGGGGAATAACGCTGCCCAAGAGCAGAAAAAAGGAGGGAAGCGGAATTTTCTTTTGCTGAGAGATGAGATCGGACTGACAGATCATCCCCTGCAACCGGCCCGCTTCGTCCACCACGGGAAGACCGTTTATGCGGTTGTCAAGCAACAGTTTGGCCGCCTGCAAAATCTCCGTATCGGGAAAAACCGTAATAACTTTTTTGGTCATGATGTCCTTGGCCTTGAGCATATAATACCCCTTCTTGTTGTTGGGACTGCGGTAGGATGCTTGGCGATGGCGGGGCCTCAGCCCCGTCGATTGTGCCGCACCGGCGTGGGGCCCTCTATCCACTGTCTGATGCGGTTGGCATCACCGAAACGGGCCAATTTACCCTGCGCATCGAGCAGCACGATCAATAGCGGCCGTTGCCCCACATTGGCCTGCATCACCAAACAATGGCCAGATTCATCGATATAGCCGGTTTTCGAAAGGCCGATCTGCCAGCGGGAACTGCGGATCAAGCGATTGCTGTTGCAGAATCCCAGCTTACGCCGACCGCAATTGATCGCCGTTGTTTCGCGGGTGGTGAATTCCCGGATGAGACGATAGCTGTAGGCGGCATTAACCAATTGCGCCAAGTCACGGGCAGAGGACACGTTGCTGCTGGAAAGCCCGGCGGGATCCTCAAAGTGAGTCTCCGTAAGCCCCAGGGAGCGGGCTTTGGCATTCATCGCCGTAATAAAACTATTGAGACCGCCCGGATAATTCCGCCCCAAAGCATGGGCAGCGCGGTTTTCGGAAGCCATCAAGGCCAGCAGCAGGGCCTCTGCACGTGTGAGTCGCGTACCCACCGGCAGGTGGGAACTGCTGTGACGCAAGGTATCCACGTCGCTATCTTCAATGGTAAGCGATTTCAGGAGGTTCATCCGGCTATCCAGCACCACCATCGCCGTCATGAGTTTGGTGATGGAAGCGATGGGCAAAACCGTTTCTACCTGTTTCTGAACCAGGAGTTCCCCCGTCAACTGGTCCTTCACCAAAACGGAGGCGGAACTGAACACGAGCTTCCGGGCGTCACGGACGACGTCCGAAGTTCCCGCGCCCCGGGAAGCATAGGAGCGCAGGGATTCTGCGGCCAACAGGGACGTCGCCGACGCAGCCGCGACAAAAACAACTCCCAGGATCGCGATACCAACCTTACCCATCAGGTTCTCTCAGCTTTGCGAAACATTCAAGTTTTT
>OBOI01000162.1_pt1 | contig 27110 bp, 22 predicted proteins | sample 1670151 | NCBI WGS metagenome assembly OBOI01 (sample SAMEA104232303, study PRJEB22302) | sediment metagenome | biome: forest; feature: aquifer; material: sediment | place: USA | collected 2011-08-07 | depth 0.01 m | reverse complement strand
AGCCGAACAGGGTCCCGGTGAGCAGACCCATCAATTGAGCGTTGTTCATGATGGCCTCCTTCCATAAACGAACCGGGCGACAATGATTCCTGCGCAAAAAAACAATGCCAACGCTACAAGCGAGCTGACTGACAATTGCATCGTTCCACTAAGACCATGACCGCTGGGACAGCCATCGGCCATACGAGCGCCCAGCATGGCAATGGCGCCTCCCACGAATGCCCAAAATGCTCGTTTTCCGATTGAGGGGCCAAATCGCTCTTTCCACATTGGCGGAACACTCTCCAGTTTAAAGCTTCTATCCGTGGTAGAAGAAATCAGCGCACCCAGGAAAATGCCGAAAACCAGCATGAACTGCCAATCGACGTGAACCTTTTCTTTGGTGTAATACTCGTTTGCAGCCACATGATCCGCAGCAACCGTTCGCTCAACAAGACCGGCGGCCCGGACAAATGTGGTTGACGCTCCAATATAGCTGGTTTTCCCAAGCCATTGGGCCGTTGCGAACGCTGAAGCAATGGCCAGGAGACCTACAAGGGCTCCGGCAAGGTAGGGGCTCCACCCCCCATCTGCTGTTTTCCATTTCATCGGTATCTCCTTTCTTTGTTTGTGCTCTTTGGGATCGAACACCGTATGATGTTCTTTTCAGGCTCATCTGCAAAATATGCAAGCCAGCCGGAAGAATCTACGATATTCTATTCTGTGCAACGGTATCATGATCGATATTATTTTGCCAATTATGTTGACAACGGTAGAATATTTACTTTTTTTCTTGTGTAAGTTCCTGTTACGATGTACATTTCGACCAAATGTCCGAAGGAGGCTTAAAAGAGATGAACATCAAAACAAAAATAAAGATAATGTGTTCGGTCATGATTCTAGCTTTCCTGTCCATTGTCAATCCGCAATCTGCCGGAACAGAGACCGGCCAGGTAACCAGGGAGGCCGTAACCGCTTTGGAACAGGGGAGACACCATTACAACCGGGGCGACTATCGCCAGGCAATACAGGAGTATAATGAATTTATGAAGCTGGTTCCGGGAAAAGCCGATGCCCATTTCCGGCGGGGGATGGCTTACGATAAGCTTGGCGACTTCAATCGGGCCATACAAGATTATGACAGGGCCCTTGAAATCAATCCGAAACACGTAGAAGCCTACAATAATCGGGGGGCTGCTTACGATAATCTTGGCAACCTCGATCAGGCTATACAGGATTACGGCAACGCCATTAAGCTAAGACCTGGCTTTGCGGAGGCTTACAATAATCGGGGGGCTGCCTATGTCAAACTTGGTAACCTGGAGAAGGGATTAAAAGATTTCTTCACGGCCATCGCGTGGAACCCAAAGTTTGCCGATGCCTATTATAACCGGGGAACTGTGCACAGCCGACTTGGCAACTTCAGCCAAGCCATCAAGGATCTTGACACAGCCATAGAACTAAACCAGGATTATGCAAGCGCCTATTATAATCGGGGGGTGATCTATGGTAAACTTGGAAACAAAAAAAGGGAGATAGCGGATTACGCCAAGGCCGCCGATCTGAACCAGCAAAGTAAAGTCGGCAAGCCCATGGGTATCCCTCGCTAGCGCTTACCGTTGTCTTGATGTCGATCGCCTTTGCGGCATGATACATTATTTATGAGAGGAGAAAAATACATCTGTCAATAACGAACCAGTCGCAATCAGACATTATGTTTTTCTTATTCTTACTTACGAAGCGCCGCACGGATAAATAGTTTTTGCCAGAAACTTCAACCACGATAAACGTTCACGGTCCCCGTTCCCAGTTCTCTTTTGGCCATTTCCTCCGCTCTTAACTGTTGGCGCAGTATCTTGCCCACGCTGGTCTTCGGCAATTCCTCGCGAAATTCTATCTCTGACGGCAACTTATATATTGCCAGTTCCTTTTTGCAGAAAGCCAGGAGTCCCTCCTTGGTCACGGTTGCGCCCGCTTTCAGCACCACGAAGGCTTTGATGTTTTCTCCCCTTTTGGGATCAGGGATGCCGATGGCGCAAGCCTCCCGCACCATCGGGTGCTGGTAGAGGACCTCGTCGATTTCCCGTGGATAAACATTATAACCGCTCGTGATGATGATATCTTTTTTCCGGTCCACGATATAGAAATACCCGTCGGCATCCATTTTAGCGATGTCTCCCGTGTAGCACCAGCCGTCGCGCAAGGTATGAGCCGTTGCTTCGGGCCTGCCCTTGTAGCCCTTCATTACCTGCGGCCCCTTGACGATCAGTTCGCCCGCCGCGCCGCAGGGCAAATCGTTGTTGCCGGTTTCCGGATCAACAATGCGGGCGAGGGTATCGGAAACGGGCAGGCCGATGCTGCCCACCTTGCGGGCGCCGTTAGAGGGGTTGGCATGGGTGATCGGGGAGGTCTCCGTCATGCCGAAACCCTCCACGATCGTGGCACCGGTAACCTTTTCAAAGGCCTGGAGCACCTCCACGGGCAGGGGCGAGCCACCGGAAAAAGCCCCCCGGATGCAACTCATGTCTGTTTTTTTGAGGGAGGGGTGATGAAGCATCCCGACATACATGGTGGGGACCAAGGGGACAAAAGTGGGGCGATATTTCCTGATGGCTTCCAAAAGCGGTTCCGGCTGCGGTTTAGGAACCAAAACCTGAGTCCAACCCATATAAACGGAAAAATTCATGGCGAAGGTCAGGCCGAAGACATGAAAGTAGGGTAGCGCCGCCAGCATGGTTTCCTCCCCTTTTTTAAGTGCGGGGAACCAGGCCGCGCACTGTTGCACCTGGCTGCTGAGATTGCGGTGGGTCAGTTCCACCCCCTTGGCGCCTCCCGTCGTACCGCCCGTATATTGATACATGGCTATATCGTCCGGGGCGATATCGGCATGTCTCGGCAAAGGTTCATGCGCTTCGAGGCACTGCCGCCAGCGCTGCACCCCCGGTACAGCCCTGACTGCTGCCGCTAATTTGTTTCGTTTGGCCAGGAGCGGGAAGAGGACGTTCTTCGGAAAGGGCAGATAATCGCCGAGGGTGGTAATAATGATCTCCCCTATCCTTGTCCGGGGCCGCAAATCGATCATGCGGTTTGCCAGGAGATCGAGGGTAACGAGTAACTTGACGCCGGCATCGTTGAATTGCCGCTCCAGTTCATGGTCGGTATAAAGGGGGTTGTTCAGTACGGCGATTCCTCCGATCTTGAGGACGGCGAAATAGGTTGCCACGCAGGGAATGAGATTGGGAAGCAGGATGGCCACGGCGTCGCCCTTCTTGATGCCGCAGGCAGTCAAACAGGTGGCGAAGCGGTTGACCATGTCCTGCAGTTGCCGGAAGGTTAATTCATATCCCTGGTAAATTAATGCCTTTTTATCCGGGCAGGCGCCGGCCGTGCGGTCAAGGATCTGGGGCAGACAGATGGGTTCGTAGGCAATGCCAACCGGCACGCCTTCTTCATAAGATATTAACCAAGGTTTGTCCAGGCAACTGACTTTTGGCAATTTTGCAAGCCCGATCCCATCAGAATTTATAATTGATTGTTATGCCGCCGCTCCAGACATGGCCATCCGCGCTTAAGGCGACGCCGGTTGGAGTGTTTGGGTCGGCCTGGCCGCCGCCTATGTAGCTGTTGTTTAAAACGGTGCTGCTGCCGTCGATATCCCGGCGGCCGTCCGTTACGGTGTATTGCAAGGCGCCGTCCACGCTGAGGCGGCCGAAATTGAGTCCTGCTCCCAGGGCAAAGGTCCGCTTATCGGCATCAGGCCATTGCATATCCAGGGAGGAATCGGGAATGGGCGTGGGATCGTAGAAGTAAGAGCCGCGCAGGGCCAGGATTTGGTTTACCTGCCATTCCACGCCCAACTTTACCTGTTTGGTGTCTTGCCAATTACGGGGGGAAAAATCGCTTGACGCGCCCGGATTAAAGGGTCCCAAAGCCGGGGCATCAAGGAACTTCTTATCGAAGGAAACCGTATAGCCGCTGATCCTCGACCACCTTGTCCAGACCAGGTCCACTTCGAGAGAAACCTTTGCAACGGGCAGATAGCGGACCCCCATTTGCAGCTGTTCCGGGTGGTCGATCCGCATCTCGGCATTAACAACCGTATTATCCACAGGGCCGGCAAGCGAGGCAAAAGGGACGGTCAGCGTGTCGCCGTTGTTTAACCCCACGGCCCTTGCCGTACCCTTAAAATGGGTGCGGGTGTTCCCTCGATAGGTCAGGCCGGCGGCAATGTAGTCCAATGGTTTGTAAAGAACGCCGAGATTTAGCGACCAGTTGTCGTCATCCTTCATATCCATCTCGATCTGCCTGTTGTGCAGATTGGGGATAAAGGGGGTAAAGGCCAACCTTTCCGCCCCGGCGATGGATCTGCCCAGAGCAATACCAGCGCCCAGGGAGAGGGAATTTGTCAGGCGCAAGGCCAGGGAAGGCGTTACAACCATGCGCGCGTACCAGGTATGATGGGAGTTATAGGCTCCGGGGTCATCGGGCGTTCCCGGCCATTTCATGTCCAAGCCGTAGGGGACATATGTCCCGATGGCGGCGACCAGGGTCTTGGCTTCGTTGATCGGCATGGCAAAGCCGATATGAGGCGCCACGCTACCGTTGGCATGGTCCTGAAAGTCGCGTGGTCCCGCCGCCGGCGCCGCGAGGCCGCCGTTTACCCGGTAATTGTAAACTCGCAAACTTGGTTGGATCAGGTTGGCGCCCATCGAAAGCACGGGAACGGTAATCTGTGTCAGGCCGGCAGGATTATAATAGATGGCAAAGGGATCATCGGCATAGGCGGCAAAAGCGCCGCCTAAGGCCGTAGCTTTAGCGCCAATGCCGTAGGTATCGACGTTGCCCGCCTGTGCGGCGGTAACGCCACAGGCAATTATCGCCGCACAGATAGTGACCGCCAACCATCGTCTCATCGGTTTTTCACTTATTCCTTTTCCTCCATGCCCATGGCGCTCCAGACGATTTCCGCAATGTCCAGAGCGGCCATGCTTTCCTCTTTTTGTCGGTCCTTGATGCCGTCGGACAACATGGTCAAGCAGAAGGGACAGGCAACGGCTACTGTGTCGGCCTGGGCGGCAATCGCCTGATCGGTCCTCATATCGTTAATCCGCTCGCCCTGATCCTCTTCCATCCACATGCGGCCGCCGCCGGCGCCGCAGCAGAAGGCTTTTTCCCGGTTTCTTTCCATTTCCACCAGCTCCAGGCCGGGAACTGCCTGCAGGATGGCCCGCGGCTGAGCAAAAATATTGTTGTAGCGGCCCAGGAAGCAGGAATCGTGGTAGGTGAACTTGCCGGCTAATTGGTTCTTCAAGGTAATTTTCCCTTTGGCCAGGAGCCCGGCAATGATCTCCGTGTGATGATAAACTTCGAAGTTGCCGCCAAAATGGGGATAGTCCTTCTTCAGGGCATTGTAACCATGTGGACACATGGTGATGATCTTTTTGACGCCGTAGCCGTTCATCGTTTCAATATTGGCCTGGGCCATGGCCTGGTAGAGGTATTCATTGCCACCCCGCATGGCCGAATCGCCGCAGCACCCTTCCTCCGTACCCAGGATGCCGAAACTGACACCGGCCGCCCGCAGAATCTTGGCCAAAGAGACAGCTACTTTTTTCCCCCGCTCGTCAAAGGAGCCGGAACAACCTACGTAGAAGAGATATTCAACAGTGGCATCGTCCGCAAGGGTTTTAACACCCAGGTCTTTGGCCCAATCGGCGCGGGTGTGCGCCCCCATACCCCAGGGGTTGGAGTTGTTTTCCATGTTCCGGTAGGTAAGCTGCAGCTCCGGGGCGAAATCCGCCTCCGTGAGCACTTTATACTGCCGCATGCCGATGATCTTGGGAATATGCTCGATTAAAACTGGGCAATGTTCCATGCAATACATGCAGTTTGTGCAGGCCCACAATTCATGGAGATCGATGACCTCGCCGGGAAGCACCTTATCCAAACCGTCTTGGTTCGTCGCCGCTTCTTCTCCGGCAGCAGCCGCTTTTTGTGCGGCGACCACCGCTTTAGCCTTGGCCAGCCAATAGATTTTCAAATCCTGAATGACTTTTTTCGGAGAAAGTTGCTTGCCGGAAAGATAGGCGGGACAGCCTTCCTGACACCGGCCGCAACGGGTGCAGGCATCAGAATCGAAAATCTGCTTCCAGGTGAAATCCTCCAGCTTGCCCACTCCGAAGGATTCTGCCGTTTCAAAATCACGGATCGGTTCCAAATAGCCCTTCGGTTGCAAAGAGGCGAGGAAAATATTGGCTGGAGAAGTGATGATATGCAGCAGGCGAGAATATGGTATGTAGCCAATAAAGCCAAAGGTAAGCAGGCTATGTGTCCACCAGGTAAATTTGTGCAGCATCTTTACGCTTGCGGCATCCATGCCGGTGAAGGCCTTGGCCAGCCACCAGCCGCCGAAGGACCAGACCTCCCAGGATGGCATGGTGGCATTGATTCTGAGGGCTTCCAAAATAAAACCGGTGATGATGATGCCGCCGATGATAAGCAGCACGATGGCGTCTTCGGCCTGATTATCGCTCTTGCCTTTATATCCCAGAAAATCGGGCTTGGTGATATAGCGCCGGTAAAGGGCCATGATTATTCCGGCCATAATGGCCAACCCGAAGATTTCCATCGTCAGGGAGAAGTAGAGATAAACCTTCCCGATCAGGAAAGTAAAGCCCAAAGGTTCGGTAACATGGAATTCCAGAGAATCGAAGAAGGTGCCAAAGATTAAGATGAAAAAACCAAAAAAGATCAGACCGTGCATGATGCCGGGGTAGGCCTGGCGCCAGGTCTTGATCTGGAAGAGGCCGTACTTGAGCAACAGGTTGAGGCGCTGGGGAATATTATCATTTCTCACTTCCGGTTTGCCGATGGCCTTCCACAATTGCCAGCGTTGGTAGAAGCCATAGCCGAAAATCAAGATGGCTACTGCCGCAAAAATAAACAATAACGCTTCGAAACTCTCCACGTTCCAGAATATTTGCCTGCCCTCGTGCCCGACATAAAATTTTGCCTGCTCCATATCTGCCGCTCCTGTCTGATCCTCCGGTAACAATAGGAATTAGTTATGGTTTTAACCCATGAGAATTTTGCATTCTTTGGTCAGCTCCGGTATTACCTTGAAAAGGTCTTCCACGATACCGTAATCAGCTTTGCTGAAAATCGGCGCCTCGCTGTCCTTGTTGATGGCCACAATATATTTGGAAGAGCTCATGCCGGCCAGATGCTGAATGGCGCCGGAAATGCCGCAGGCAATGTAGAGATTGGGAGAAACAACTTTTCCGGTCTGTCCCACCTGGTCTGTCTGCGGGCGCCAGCCAGAATCGACGGCTGCACGCGAAGCGCCCACGGTGGCGTTCAGGATACCGGCCAGTTCCTCCAGGGCAGCGTAGCCATCCGGTCCGCCCATGCCCCGGCCGCCGGAAACGATGATCAATGCTTCCGTAAGATCGACCCGGCCACTTGCGTCTTTCTGCACTTCCAAAACCTTTGTCTTGAGTTGCGCCAGATCAATGGCAATCTCGGTGGCAATTACCTCACCCGCACCGGCTTTTTCGACGATGGGAAAAACGTTCGGCCTTAACGACGCCAGCTGAGGATTAGTTGCAGACTGGACTTCCACAAAGCACTTCCCGGCATAGATAGGCCTCACGGCAACCATTTTACCAGCGGCAATTTTGACATCCGTGCAATCGGTCGCGAGCCCTGTGGCAAGTTTGCCTGCCAGTCGCGAGGAAAGGTCCTTTCCCTGGGAAGAGGCGCCCAGCAGGATAATTGCAGGTTCCTTCTCCTTCACCAGTTTGGCTACGGCTTCGCTGTGCGCATCCGTGGTATAGGGGTCAAAAACGGCATCGTCGGCCACAAAAATTTTATCCACGCCGTATTTGGCCAAATCTTTGGCGCCAGCGGTTACGCCTTTGCCCAAGAGCACGGCACAAACTTCCTCACCGAGCTCGTCCGCCAATTTTCTGGCCGTGCTTGCCAGCTCAAAACTTATCTTCCGCAAAACGCCGTCTCTTTGTTCGGCGATTATCCACACATCTTTAGCCATAATAGTATCTAACCTCCTGTTACTGTCTTGCCCGCTCAGGCGGGAATTTGTTGACACCAAAATACCGCGCTTACCTTAAAACCGGCACGGTGATCTTAGATAACCTTTGCCTCTTCCCTCAGCAGTTTGGCCAGGGAGGCCGCTTTGGCGGCAGGATCATCACCGCTGATGATCTTCCCGGCCGCGCGCGCCGGGGGCGGCACAAAGCGCAGGACATGCAGCTTCTTATCCAAAGCAACTCCCAGAGAGGCCGCGTCCTTGACATCCACAGGCTTTTTCTTGGCTTTCATGATGCCCGGCAGCGAAGCATAGCGCGGCTCGTTTAAACCCTTCTGGGTCGTGATTAAGCAAGGCAACGAAGCCTGAATCAGCAGTTGAGCGCCCTCAATCGGGCGAATGGCCTTGGCTATCGTGCCATCCACGTCCAGCTTGGTAACAACGGTGATCTGGGGAATGCCCAGCAATTCAGCTAAAATGGAGCCAACCTGGCCGGCGTCGTCATCGATCGCCCGCTGCCCGCAAAAAATAATATCATAGGGAGTCTGCTTGATGGCCGCCGCCAGGGCCGAGGCAATCACATAGGCATCGGCGCCTTCAAGCGCGGGGTCGGAAATGTGGATACCCTTATCGGCTCCCATCGCCAGGGCGGTGCGGAGCGTCTCCATTACCCGCGCCGGTCCCAGGGAAACAACCGTCACCTCGCCACCATTTTTTTCTTTCAGCCGCAGAGCCTCCTCCACGCCATATTCGTCATAGGCGTTCATGATCCACTTGATACCGGTTTCTTCGATGCCCGATCCGTCCGCTTTTACCCGTATCTGTGCCTCCGTATCAGGCACCTGTTTAATGCACGCAATAATGTTCATGTTTTTCTCCTTCCTGGGATGTCAGCAACAGTTATTATATCCTGCCGCCCCATCAATGTTAATTTTGGTGATATTACATAGCTATCATGTGACTTTTATCTCTACCTTCTTTTGCCCCCTTAAGTCAACAGGCAAGTTTCTGTCAAGCAAATATTTTTCGGCTAAATAGCCAAAGATAAATATTGTTAGTTATTGACAGGGGAGGAAGGGAGTGCTAGTTTACAGCCGCAGTGTTAGCAGAACGTCAGCGACGTTCAAGCAAAAATATTCGCATGACAGGGAGTGTGGCTGCAAAACGACAGGAGAAGGAGCATGAAGAAAATTTTGGCAATATTGTTATTGCCGGGGTTTCTGGCGATCTTAAGCATGTCCGTTTTGTCTCTGAGCTGCTATGCAGCGGGGCAATCCTCCTCCCAACCGTCCTATTTTAGTAATCTCTCGCTACTTGGTTTTGACAGGACATCTAAGCGCGGTTTCACCAATTACCATTACAGCTTCGCCGGAGGAGACGCCGGTATCCGGTTGGGCAATCGCAGAGAGAACACCGGCCCCGGTCAGAAACTGTCTCTTGCTGCCGGAGAATTCCGGGATATTTGCATGACGGGCTATATCCGTAAGACGCTTGGACCTCTCGCTATCCAGGGGGAAGCCCTTGTTTCCTCAGAAAAAAGTGGACTCTACGATGCGGTGACAACCAGGTTTTACGGGCAGAACCAGGATGGCCAAGCCATGGCGCTGCACCTCGATGCCAGAATGGACAGGGGTACAGCCTATGTGGGCAGCCGGATCCTTTACGCGATCGGTGGTAACGATGCTATCGGGAAGAAAGAAGGGATGTCGAGCTCTGGACAGGCGATGGCCTTTGGCATGGAAAGCCTTGGCGCTTTCAGCACCATTCTTCTAAACGGTGGCGATAGCGACTCCTTAAAAACGCTGGGCAACGCCCCAGGCGTGAAAAATAATCCCGACAGTATCCGGCTTTATCAGGTTTATGGCGGATACTCGCCCAGCAATAAAATTGGCATGATGGCCCGTTTGAATTATGCGGAAATGGGTAAAGCGCGCGCTGGAGACAGCAAGTCCTACGGTGCCGAGCTTGATCTCCTTGGATCTTACAGGATTTCCGATAATCTGACCTATAACATCGGTGCGGCCTATATCCTGTCGGGAAGCTCCTTCAAGGATAACACTTCGGCGGAAACATCAAACGCATATCACCTGCTGCACTGGTTGAATTTGGATTTCTAAGCTTATTGTTGGCGGCTTAGGCAAGGAACAAAAGAGGGAAAAAGCCATCGACAGGATATTTGGCGATTTAACCGGCCTGGGGCCTGAGCAGCAGAAAAAAATCAGGCAGTTATATCGGCGTCGCATCCCCCCGGATACCATTGTCACCCAGGAACTTGCCCGGCAACTGACGTCCCTGGGACAGGAAATACGTAGGCAGATCGGGCTTCTGATCAACCGTAAGGGTGAAGTTGCCTATGTTACCGTCGGTGATCATCGGGGTATTATGATTCCCGATCTTTCGAGCTACAGTTCTTCCCCCGCACGCTTCAAAGGTTTACGTCTCGTCCACAACCATTTAAAACGGGAAGAACTAAACGATGAGGACTTAACAGACCTGGCGCTCCTCCGTCTCGATCTTGTTTGTGCCATCGAGACGGGAGAAGACGGTTTGCCCGGTCTGGCCCATGCTGCCCACCTGATCCCGGAGAATCCCGAAGGCCGGTATTGGCAAATCATGCCGTCAGTATCTCCCGCAGAGTTACGCGGCGACTTCATCTCCTTCATTCTGGCGCTGGAGGGCGAATTTGCCCGAAGACAAAAGACCAGAAAGATCGAGACCACCGATCGGGCCATCCTGGTGCGGGTGGATACGGGGAAGGGGCAGGCGGGGGACAAGACCTTTTCTGCCGAGATTTCTCTCGACGAACTCAAAGAGTTGGCCCGGTCCGCCGGGGTGGAAATTTTCGATACGGTCATCCAGCACCGTCCCGAACGTGACCCGAAATTTCTACTGGGAAAAGGACGTCTCTCTTCGCTGGTTATACGGGCCATGCAGATCGGCGCCAACCTGCTCATCTTCGACCATGAGCTAACCCCTGCCCAGGTGCGTTCCATCACCGACTTTACGGAACTTAAGGTTATCGATCGCACGCAGTTGATCCTGGATATATTTGCACAGCGGGCGCACAGCCGGGAAGGCAAGATCCAAGTGGAACTGGCCCAGTTAAAATATCTCTTGCCGCGTCTGACGATGATGGATAAAGCTTTGTCCAGGCTGACCGGCGGCATCGGCGCGCGGGGGCCAGGGGAAACCAAACTGGAGATAAACCGGCGCAGGGTTCGGGAGCGTATTGCTCTTCTGGAGAAAGACATTAAAGGCGTGGAAAAGTCGCGCGGCCAGCGGCGAATGCGTCGGGAAAAGGCGGGTATTCCGATTATTTCCATTGTCGGCTACACTAATGCCGGAAAATCCACCCTTTTGAATGCCCTGACGGCAAGCACCGTTTTTACGGAAGATCGCCTTTTTGCCACCTTGGATCCCAAGAGTTCGCGACTGCGCTTTCCCCGGGATACCGAGGCCATCATTACAGATACTGTCGGTTTTATTAGAGATCTGCCTCCCGATCTCTTCGCGGCCTTTCGCGCTACCATGGACGAACTACAGGAAGCTGATTTTTTGCTCCATGTTGTGGACATCAGCAATCCCTGTTTTGAAGATCAGATCAGTGCCGTAATAAAGATTCTGCAGGACTTGGAAATTGCCGGCAAGCCTACCCTGCTCGTCTTTAACAAGGCGGATCGCCTGGCGGATAAATCGCTGCAGGCCGATCTCTGCCGGCGTTTCGACGCGATCGCCGTCTCGGCGCTGGAGCCTGCCACCCTCCCTTCCCTTATTCTAAAGCTGGGTTCCCTGGTACAGCCCCGCTAAAGGGGAACGCTTTCCCTTTTTGTTCCCCGCCCACCGGGTTTTGCTTGACACCCACAGCGTCTTTCCCTACACTTCCCCCGCGAAAGCCAAGAATTTTTACTTTATAGTAAGGAAGCGAAAGGTCTATGCAGGTGGGGATGTGGTCACAGGCGCCGCCACGGTGATTAGGGCGGTGGCCCGGCCGGTAAGAAAGCGCCCCTTCCATCGATGCTTAATTGCAGGGGAAATGAAATTTTGTAGGGGAGACATTTATTAAAAATAGGGGGCAAATTTTAATACTGTCTCCTACTTTTCCGCCGCAACAGAAGAAAAGGGAAGATTATCATGACCAACAGCTTCAACTGCATTGCGACCAGCATCGGCAGCATGCCGACGGTGGATCCAGAAAGCGCCGTAAAACTATCGTTCCAGTATCTGCCCGAAGCGCCTTTCTGGCCTCAGCTCCCGCAGAGGGATTTCTGTGAGCAGATGCATGCCCAATACAGCGAGTCCTTGCCAGGACTCAAAATCGATAGGGAGGGGAGAAAAATCTGGATCGATACGACCGGAGATTTTACGCCGGCCTTTGAGATTTTTTTTGAACGCTATCTTGCGAGGGATTACGGGTTCTTCAGGATAACAGAGACATATGCACCTGGATTTTATGCATTTCTGCATGCTTTACAAAATGAGCCCCTATCGAAGTTGCGTTACGTCAAGGGCCATATCACCGGCCCTCTGACCCTTGGAACATCATTTAAAGACGAAACTGGTAAGGACATTATCCACAACGAGATGTTCTTCGATGCCCTGGTCAAGGGGCTCGCAATGAAAGCCCTGTGGCAGATCGAGGAACTTAAGCAATTCGGCAAACCCGTTGTCATTTTCATTGATGAGCCGTCCATGGAATCGTTGGGTTCCGCCTTCTGCGCCGTGTCATCGCAGGTCGTAGCGGAGAAACTGGATGAGATCATCGACGCAATCCATGAGCTGGGGGGCCTGGCCGGTATCCATTGCTGCGGGAACGCAGATTGGTCCATGATATTTAACACCAAGACAGATATCGTGAACTTTGATGCCTTTGAATACATGAATAAGGTATTGCTCTACCCAAGTGATATCAAGAAGTTCCTGGGACGGGGAGGCGCTCTTGCCTGGGGGATTGTTCCTACAGGAGCATTCACCGGGAACGAAACTGCTGAACTGCTTGTCTCCAAACTCGAAGCAGGCTTCCAGCTTCTGGGACAGGAAGGCATCGCTCTGCAGACAATCCTGCGGCAAAGCCTTCTCACCCCCTCCTGCGGCATGGGCAGCCTTAATCTGGAAAAAGCCGAAGCGATCCTGAAGTTGCTGAGAGAGGTGTCCGACAAGCTGCAGAGAGATATAGTCTAGCTGGAAAAGATTACGAGGCGCCCAGTGCGTATCCCTTCGCGTGGAAAATGGGGAAAAGGGGGGGGTTGCAATTACCTCTGTATAGTTACTTTCTTGCCGCAGACCCCGTTTCATGCTGCTGAAGCGGCGGCGTGAAAAACGCCATCATAAATTTGTCGTACACCCGCCGGGAAGGGGATAGAGATTATCAGCGAACATATAGATACAATTGCAAATTATGACAAGGTAGCGGGGGAGTTAAACCTGCTCCCCAGGCAGGTGCAGACGGTAGCGCAGTTGCTTGCCGAGGGGGGAACCATTCCCTTCATTGCCCGGTATCGGAAAGAACTTACGGATTCATTGGATGAGGTGGCCATCTCGGCCATTCGAGACCGCCTCTCCCAATTGGAGGAGCTGGAAAATCGCCGGGAAGCGATTCTGAAATCGCTGGGAGAACGCAACCTCCTGACAGATGAATTGCGGGAAGGGATTGCCGCCGCGGCAACACTCGCCAAACTGGAGGATATCTATCTTCCCTTCCGTCCGAAACGCCGGACGCGGGCCATGATCGCCCGCGAAAAGGGGTTGGAACCGCTGGCCGCAAGCATTTTCGCTCAGAATGATATGGATCCAGAGGCGGAAGCCGCCCGGTACATCGCCGCGGAAAAAGGGGTGGCATCCGTCGATGAGGCCCTCGCCGGGGCAAGGGACATTATCGCCGAATGGATAAATGAGGATCAGGAAGCCCGGGCACGGATCCGCGCCCTGTTTTTTGAAAAAGGCGTTATCCGCTCCCACGTGATTGCCGGACAGGAAACAGCGGGGAGCAAATACCAGGATTACTACGATTGGGAGGAACCCCTGACCAAGGCCCAGTCCCATCGAATCCTCGCCATGCGGCGGGGGGAACGGGAAGAATATCTTACCCTCCGCATGACGCCTCCGGAGGAGGCAGCCCTGGCCATCCTGGAAGAACTCTTCGTCAAAGGAGGGGGAGCGGCGGCAAAGCAAGTGCAAATGGCGGTGTTCGACGGCTACCGGCGCCTCTTGTCCGGCGCCCTGGAAACGGAGGTGCGTCTGGCCGCCAAAAAGCAGGCAGATGAGACGGCGATCCGGGTATTTGCCGATAATCTCCGCCAACTGCTTTTGTCCCCGCCCCTGGGCCGGAAATCCGTCCTGGCGATCGATCCCGGTTTTCGTACCGGCTGCAAGGTTGTGTGCCTGGATCGTCAGGGTAAACTCTTCCACAACGAAACCGTTTATCCTCTCCTCTCGGAGAAGGCGCGTCAGGAAGCGGCAAAGGCCATCGGGGGATTGTGCGCACGTTTCCAAATCGAAGCGATTGCCGTGGGCAACGGTACGGGCGGCCGGGAAACGGAAGCCTTTCTGCGGACGCTTTCGCTTCCCGAAAAGATTGCCATCCTTATGGTGAATGAAAGTGGCGCTTCTATTTATTCCGCTTCCGAGGTTGCCCGGGAAGAATTCCCCGAGCACGACATCACGGTGCGGGGAGCGGTATCGATCGGCCGCCGCCTGATGGATCCCCTGGCCGAGCTGGTCAAGATCGAGCCAAAATCGATCGGCGTCGGCCAATATCAACATGACGTGGACCAGCGGGAACTGAAGCAATGCCTCGATGATGTGGTCATCAGTTGCGTAAATGCCGTCGGCGTGGAGGTGAACACCGCCAGCACGCAGCTCCTTTCCTACGTTTCCGGGCTGGGGCCGGCCCTGGCGGAAAATATCGTCCGGCGCCGCAATGAGCAGGGTCCCTTCCGTTCCCGCGCTGAGCTCAAGGAGGTCAGCCGTCTCGGTCCTAAAGCTTTTGAGCAGGCGGCAGGATTCCTGCGAATCAGAGACGGCGTCCAGCCGCTGGATGCCAGCGCCGTCCATCCCGAGAGTTACGCGGCCGTGGAGAGTATGGCCAAGGATCAGGGGTGTTCCGTCCAAGACCTGATGGCAGACGAGAAAAAACGGCAAGATATTGCCTTGGGAAAATATGTAACCGCCAAGGTCGGTCTTCCCACCCTGCAGGATATCCTGGCCGAGCTGGCCAAACCCGGTCGCGATCCGCGCCGGCAATTCCAGAATGTCGTTTTCGCTGCCGGGATTGAAAAAATCGGCGACTTGCTGCCGGGGATGAAACTTGCGGGCGTCATCACGAACATCACCGCCTTCGGCGCCTTTGTCGATATCGGCGTGCATCAGGACGGCCTTGTCCACCTAAGCGAATTGACGGACAGATTCGTGAAATCGCCTGGCGAGGTAGTCAAGGTCAACCAGAGCGTCGAGGTAACCGTGCTGGCGGTGGACCCGGCCAGAAAACGCATTTCCCTTTCCCTGAAAAAGTCCCCCGGCGCCAAAATTGATCGATCTGCGCCTGGGGAAGCGGGGGACAAAAGGGAGAAGGCGCATCAACAGCGGAAACTGCTTAAGGTAAAGTCTGCTGAGCAAGGCCCCCAACCCTTTAATAATCCCTTTGTCGATGCCTTACGCAGCCGGGGGAAAAAATAAGGGGCTAACTTTGTCGCACCTATGGAGGGGTCCGGCGGGACGGTGAAGCTGCTGTAGCCGGGCCGGCAGACGAGAAAAACACAGGCAAGTTGAATGAGCACGATAGCAACGCACTATCAGTCACCAAATATTTCTTGACACATAAGACTCTCTCGTCTTATATCCCACTCGTAGAAAAGTAGTTTCGTATTAGTAAGTTATCAATCAATGGGAATGGCATCAAAAGACTGATTGACGGAGCAGAATAGCTCAATAAGGAGGGGAACTATGTGTCGATTCATGGGTTTGCTTGCGTTATTTCCGATCACGATGACTCTTACCATCAGCTTCTTCGTGCTGTTTACGCGCGAAAAAGCAGCGAGCAGCGGGCTCCGGCAGTTTGCCGGGGTAGTGGCGGTGCTGCTGTGGTTGTGCGCGGCACTGGCGCTGATCGGGGGAGCTATGTCGCTGTGTACGGGCCGTTACCCATTGATGATGCACGGCCATGGCCGTGGGATGATGGCACCCTGTCCGAGCGGGGCGGCGCCGGCTCCTCCGGCAGCCATGCCGGCAGCGCCAGCGAAGTAGATGGAGCCAGCGGTTATACTGCATACCTGTGCCGAGAGCTGATCCGTCAGGTGGATGCTGGGCTTGCGCATCTCGATCCCGCCAACAAAAATGACAAGAAAAAGATCGCCGCCCTGAACAAGGATAAAGGCGCTCTCACGGCGCGCCTCGCCAAAACCGACGCCCTCCTCACCGCCATCGGCGGCCAACTTACCGAGGAAGGGGCCCGCAGGTTGATCCTGAAAAAACTCTATGACCTTGCCGCAGGCGAACTGCACCGCTACCTAAACGCTGAAAAGCGCGGCCTCATCGCCACGGGGGAAAACCTCTGGGACAAATACGCCGTCTCCAGCCGTGAATTGGAAGGACAGCGTACCGAAACTTTGAAGACTCTGGACGGATTTCTGAGAGGTTTGGGGTATCTGGGGGATGAACCATGCGCCTGAGCTGTGAACAAATCATACTTGACACCCAACAATACTTTGAGTAAAATCGCTCACCGTACTGAGTAATTTGTAAATAACATATTGTCCGCGCCGATTATTGAGGAGATTCAAAGGGATGTATCACCGCCCCCTGTACGATACTTTGGTCAAAAGGATACAGGAACCACGCCGGTTCCTCCAGGTCCTCGCCGGGCCGCGGCAAACAGGGAAGACCACGCTCGTGCACCAGGTTGCGGACGATACCTCCATCCCCGTCCACTATGCCTCCGCAGACGAGCCTACCCTCCAGAGTCGGACATGGATCGAGCAGCAATGGGAAACGGGCAGACTCCTGGATGCCGAGACAAAGGGCAAGGCCGGAGCACTCCTCATTTTGGACGAAGTCCAGAAGGTGACAGGTTGGTCCGAGGTAGTCAAGAGGCTGTGGGATGGCGACACCCGCAACAACCTCTCTCTCAAGGTCCTTCTCCTGGGCTCGGCGCCTCTCCTGATTCAGCGGGGATTGACGGAAAGTCTTGCCGGCCGGTTTGAAATCCTTCCCGTGACCCACTGGTCCTATGCCGAAATGCGAGAGGCTTTCGGATATGATCTTGACCACTACATCTATTTCGGCGGCTATCCCGGTGCGGCCGGCCTGATTGCCGACTGGCAGCGATGGTCGCGCTACATCATCGATTCACTCATCGAGACAACCCTCTCCCGCGACATCCTGCTTTTGACACGTGTCGACAAGCCAGCGCTGCTCAGACGCCTTTTCCAGCTCGGCTGTACTTTCTCGGGACAAATCCTTTCCTACCAGAAAATGATCGGGCAGCTTCAGGATGCCGGTAATACAACGACGCTGGCCCATTACCTGGAACTGCTAACCGGTGCCGGCATGCTGACCGGCCTGCAAAAGTTCGCAGCGCACCAGGTCCGCGAGCGATCTTCGAGTCCCAAGCTTCAGGTCCTGAATACGGCGCTCATCAATGCGCAGTCGCGGTTGACCTTTGATGAAGCGCGAAAGGACCGGGAGTTCTGGGGCAGGTTGGTGGAATCGGCGGTCGGCGCGCATCTGACCAACAGCACCGCAGGAACGGGCATTGAATTATTCTACTGGCGCGAGCGCGGCCGGGAGGTAGATTTCATCCTCCGTTCCGGCAAGACTGTGGTTGCCATAGAGGTCAAGAGCGGCTCCCACAAAGAGGGGCTTCCCGGCATGGACGCCTTTGACAAGGCCTTTCAGCCAAAGCGGAAGCTCTTGGTCGGCGGCGACGGCATTCCTTTGGAGAAGTTCCTCCTCACCCCGGCGGCGGATTGGGTCGCCCGATGAATGCCCGGAATGGAAGCGAACTAAACCGCCGAGCAACGGCAGCGTCCAGGTGATGCTCTTTTCGGACCATCTGGAGGTCTGGAACCCTGCCACCCTTTCGCCACCCCTGACCCGCGGAGCGTTCTATGTCAAAGCGAAGGTCTGGTTGAAAGAAAACAGCCAGTTGCTCGAAGATGTAATATAAAATATGAGGAGCATCAGTTCCATGTGGGAGTCCGGCTCACTCAAGACACCTCCGCCCCCCCCCCGAGAGTTACGCGGTTGTGGAGGGTATGGCCAAGGATCAGGGGTGTTCCGTTCAAGACCTGATGGCAGACGAGAAAAAACGGCAAGATACTGCATTGGGAAAATACGTAACCGACAAGGTCGGTCTTCCCACCCTGCAGGATATCCTGGCCAAGTATTTACCCAGCAAATCTATCCTCCAGCACCCATACTTATCGGCTATCGATTCTTCTTTTTTTCTGCCTTAGCCTGTTTCTTCTCTTTGGCTGTTTTTAGTGGTTTTTTCTTCTCGGTCTTTTTCGCGTCTTCAGATTTAGCCATGTCGTACCTCCCCAGATTCTAACAGATTTGCGGCACTATATCTTTTCATTCCTCAATAAGCAAACTTATTGCGTCAGTTTCTTCTGAAGAACCATCACTTTACATGTTATTTACATTACTAATCAGCGAGGGCGCCATAGCAATTGTTCGGCGGGATGATGCCTCTTTTATCCAGGGATACAACACATTCCGTGACGGGTGGTTTCCCCTTGCGGTTATGGGCTACCAGCGCCTGCACCACCTCCCAGCTCACTTCACTTCTTTCAGCCATCATGGTGATCTGCTCCAAAGCGGCGCGATTGTCGAATGACACGGGGCGATAGGGTCTCGCGGCTGTAAGGGCGTCATATATATCGCAGACAGCCACGATCTCGACCATCCGGTCATTCAGTCTGATGCCCCGGAGATATCCCGAACCGTTGTTCCTCTCATGATGGTCCCTGGCGACGCGGGCGGCGGTGCTTTCAACGCTCTGTGAGTAGTAGCACAGAAGAATATACCCCGCCGTCGTGTGATGTTCCAGAATCTTTCTTTCGTCCCGCGTAAGAGGGGATGCCTTTGTCAATATCTCAAGGGGAACGCATACCTTGCCGAAGTCATGCAGCGGGCTTGTCGCCATCTCTCTTATCCTGGCCTGGTAATTGGGCACAAGATTCTTGGAAAGGAGGGTCAAATAGGCAAATACCATCAAGATGTGGCGGTAGGTATATGGGTCATATTGTTTGAAATATTCGATAGAATCCAACTTTGGCCGGGCAAGCTGTACCTGCTCCATTAATCCGATAATTTCCGCAAGCTCTTCCTCGTTACTGAAGACAGCCGCGCTGGTAGGCTGCCGGACAAAATCCAGAATGTCCTTTCTTACCGTTCCAAACTGCATCAGAGAGAATTTATCTCGGTAATCTGCGCTGCTCGATGATACGAGGGCCAGCAAATCCTCTTCCGTCAAAGTGGTTCCGGCTGGCAGCCACAATTGTCTGTCCAGGGAATAGACCGGATAATCAAGCGCTATAGACATAAAATCATCCTTCCATAGCTCCTCTTGTGCGATAATCCCGAGCAATTTGCAAGGAAAAATCATTCCATATTGACAGGTATTTGGTCCCGTGCTAATCCCGCAACATGGAAAATGTTCGTCAGGAGGCGCCGTTGACATTTCAGGAATTGATTTTCGCTTTGCAGCGATATTGGGCAAGCCAAGGCTGCATCATACAGCAACCATACGATATGGAAGTGGGAGCAGGAACATTTCACCCGGCTTCCTTCCTTCGCGCCCTGGGTCCTGAACCATGGCGGGCGGCCTATGTGCAACCGTCGCGTCGCCCCACGGACGGCCGCTACGGTGAAAATCCCAACCGCCTGCAACACTATTATCAATACCAGGTAATCATTAAACCCTCGCCTTTGAATATCCAGGAACTATACCTCGATTCCTTAAAGAGCCTCGGCATCGACCCCCTGGATCATGATGTTCGCTTCGTGGAGGATGATTGGGAGTCTCCGACGCTGGGCGCCTGGGGATTAGGGTGGGAGGTTTGGCTGGATGGCATGGAGATCTCGCAATTCACCTACTTCCAGCAGGCGGGCGGGTTGGATCTTAAACCCATAAGCGCTGAACTCACCTACGGCATTGAGCGCATCGCCATGTACATTCAGGGCATTGACAACGTCTATGACCTGAAATGGAACGAGCAGCTCAAATATGGGGATGTCCACCACCGGGGCGAAGTGGAATATTCGGTGCATAATTTTGAAAAAGCCGATGTCGAGATGCTGCGGCAGCGCTTTGATATGTGCGAAAAAGAAGGCATCAGCCTGATTGCCCAGGGGCTGGTGTTGCCGGCCTATGATTACTGTCTCAAATGTTCACATACCTTCAACCTGCTGAATGCCCGCGGGGCCATCAGTGTCGCGGAACGCACCAGCTATATCGGCCGGGTGAGAAATCTGGCGCGTCTGAGCGCGGAAGGTTATTTAAAGCAACGAGAGGCCATGGGTTTTCCCCTGCTGGGCCTTAAAAAGGGTTTTTAAATGGGCAAGGAGCTGTTACTGGAGATCGGCACGGAAGAGATTCCGGCGGCATTATTACCCCAGGCGATGCAGGATATAGAGGCCATACTCCGCAGGGAGTTTACCACGGCCCTGATCCCCCACGGCGCGGTCAAAGTCATGGCCACGCCGCGGCGGCTTTTTCTTGCCGTTTTGGAAGTGGCGGAAAAGCAGGAAGATTGTGTCCTGGAAAAGCTGGGGCCTGCCAAGCGGGTTGCCTTTGATGAACAGGGAAAACCCACCCCGGCGGCGGCGGGCTTTGCCAAAAGCCAGGGGGTGGATGTTGCTGCCCTGGAAACAGCGGTCACGGAAAAAGGGGAGTACCTGGCCGTGCGGAAAAAAATCAGCGGCCAGGCGACAAAAACCTTGCTGCAACAGATTATTCCCAACCTCATTACCACCCTGCCTTTTCGAAAATCCATGCGCTGGGCGGATTTTGAGCTGCGCTTTGCTCGTCCGATCCACTGGCTGCTCGCCCTTTACGGCGGGGAAGTCATCCCCTGCACGCTGGCCAATATCGTCAGCGGCGGCATTTCCTACGGTCACCGCTTTATGAGTCCGGCATCTTTTGCAGTTAAGAGCGGGGCAGAATATCTCGCCCTTACACGGCGGCATTTCGTCATCCCGGATCCGCAGGAACGCCGCCGAATTATTCTTGCGGCGGCAGAGCAGGAGGCGCAAGCCTTGGGTGGCAAGGCTTTCTACGACGAGGCGCTGTTGGAACAGGTGACCTATATTGTGGAGTACCCCACCGTAATCAGTGGGAGCTTTGACCCCGGCTATCTGGACCTGCCCAAGGAAGTCCTGATGACCTCCATGATGACCCAACAGAAATATTTTCCCGTGGTCGATGACCGGGGTAAACTGTTGCCCCATTTTCTGACCATCAGCAATACCTGCCCCCGCGACCCGGCGGTCGTGCGGAAAGGCAATGAAAGGGTCCTCCGCGCCCGGCTGGCCGATGCCAAATTCTTTTTTGAGGAAGACCGGAAAACCCCCTTGGAAGACCGCGTTGAGGATTTGCGGGGCATGGTGTTCCATACGCTGCTCGGCACGGCCTACGAAAAGGTCTTGCGCTTCCGGGACCTGGCGGTGGAAATCGCCTCCCTGCTCAACCCCACTCTGAAAGACAAGGTATTCCGGGTGGCTACGCTGGCCAAGGCGGATCTCGGCACGCAAATGGTGGGGGAATTTCCCGAGCTGCAGGGGATCATGGGCCGGGAATATGCCCTTTTAGGCGGTGAAGACCCGCAGGTTGCCAAGGGGATATTTGAGCATTATCTGCCCACGGTTGCCAACGGCGCCTTGCCGGAAACCGAACTGGGCGCCATTGTGAGCCTGGCCGATAAGATGGATTCCATCGCCGGCTTCTTCAGTGTCAATCTGCTGCCCACCGGTACTGCCGATCCTTACGCCCTGCGACGGCAATCTCTGGGTATTATCAACATTATTTTGGCCAGGAAATACCCCCTGCCACTAGACGTGCTGATCGAACGGAGCCTGCTCATCATGGGCGACCGTTTGAAAAGGCCCGCAGCAGAAGTCAAGGCCGACATCCTCGCCTTCTTTCGTTCGCGCTTTGAAAACCTGTTGCTGGCCCAGGGGCGGGCCTATGACGTTGTGGACGCCGTCCTGGCAACCCCGCTCACGGATTTGGTACAGGCAATGGCAAAGATCGAGGCTTTGGAGACGGTCAAGGGCGACGCTGATTTCGAGCCGCTGGCGATCGCCTTTAAAAGAGTAGGAAACATCAGCAGGGATTTTCCGGGCGGTGCCATTGATCCGCAGCTCTTTGAAAATGAAGGGGAAGAAAACCTGTATCAATCATACCTTGAGGTCCGGGAAAAGACCGCGGCGTTTGTCAAAACAGGCGATTATCAAGCCGCTCTGCGGTCCATGGTCCTCCTGCGCGAGCCGGTGGATGCTTTTTTCACTGCGGTTATGGTCATGGCCGAAAACGAAGGGGTTAGGCATAATCGCTTGGCCATCCTGAAATCCATCACGAACCTCTACCACGCCATCGCCGATTTCTCAAAACTTAATACCGTATGACAATTCCGGTGGGAACGATGCTGCCGGCCTTGTTACAACAGTTTTTTTAAGAGGGAAGGGGGTAAAAGATGCATTTCTCCAGCGGTTATCACAAACAAAGCGGGTGGTTTACGGCTCTTTTCGTCTTCTTGACCCTTCTTTACGCCTCCCCCGCCCCGGCCGGCGACCTGCTGAGCACCATCTGCCGGAATGAGGTGGTATCGGTGGGAGACAGAAAGGGGGAAGTAATGGCGAAATGCGGCCCCCCTTTGTCCAAGATACAGGAAGCCGAAGCAAGCGAAACCTCCCAAATCCAACATAAGAAGAAGGCCGCGAAAAAGAAGGCGGAAAATAACCAGGATGTGGTAATCAAGAAAAAAAAGATCAAGGAAACGGCCGATACGTGGACGTATAATATCGATGGTTCCTATCGCTTCTTTATCTTCAAGGAAGGCCGCCTCGCCAGGATCGAAACGGGTGGTTTGGCCGATTAGCTCTGTAACGTAAAAAGAAGGATGCAATGAAAGAATATAATCTCAGGAAATGGCACAGAGTGTTGGGTATTTCCCTTTTCTTGTTCGTCATCATGCAGGCAGGCAGCGGCCTATTAATCAACCTTGCCGAACTGGGAACGGGAGACAGCCATAGCCACGTCCATTCAGGATCAATGAATAGTATGGATGCCGAAGAAGAGGAATCCCCCTGGCGTGAGGCTCTTGAATTTGTTCACCACCGAGCCGGATTAGGGGGGTTCGTTTATAGAATCCTGGTGGGCACAGGGACCCTTGGAATAGCTGTTACCGGCGGCATGATTTTCATGATAATACGCACTCGTAAGAAGAAGCAGGAGAAAGGTGCCAGGTCTTGACATGTGACAATTATCAGGAATCAGTTGTGGCAAGCAAAGTCACATGTCAAGACCTGGCACCAATTTCCTTCCGTATTTATGCCTGACGATTCGTTACCGAACTGGAGAACAAGCTTTACCGAAAGATATTGCCCGTAAAGGCCAGCCGCCCAAAGAAAGCCGGCCTATTTTATAAGACAAATACGGGAAGCGTCCCTTGATTTTCAGAGGTGAATTCATGAGCATCGCAAGTACAACACAAATTTTGATCCCAATTTTAACTGCAATTGCCGGTTCATACCTTACATTCTATTTTACAAGCCGTTCCAAGAAGGAAGAGGCAATAATCAGATTTAAAGAAGAAAAATACACAAACCTCCTTATAAAAATGCAGGGATTCGTTGGCAAAACAACATCCGGAAAATCAAAGAAAGAGTTTTTTGAAGAGCAGTATCAATCTTGGCTTTACTGTTCAGATGAGGTTGTGGAAGCAATTAATAATATGGTTCGTCTTGTCATTAACTCGCATGGCAAGCCGCCAAATCCTGAGGAAGGTAGAAAAGCTGTAGGCAACATAGTCCTTGCTATGCGCAAAGATCTTCTTGGGAAAACAAAATTAGATTACACAGCTTTTCAATACACAGACGTAATTGATTAAGCAGCTAACCCGCCTATCCACCGGACGGCTTACAGCCGCCGGTGATCGGCACGTTAGCAGTTTATGAGCAAGAAAAAATGAAAACAAAAGTCCCAACACAAGACGTCATTGATCGCCTTTTAATTGCCAAAAATCTACTTGAAGGAATCATTTTTCTTCCCTTAGCGAACCCTGATAGATATGCAGTTGCGAAACATGTTCTTACTTCCCACGACGCCGCGGAATTAACTATTGCTGGAATCGCTTATCATCTATGCTGCCTCCCGAAACCACCAAAGACATTCTTAATGGATTATTTTGCTCCTATAAAAGACAAGATTCATCCTGGTGAAGAAGTATCAGGTAGAAATTATTTTTCTCAACTAAACGAAGTTCGCATTGGAATAAAGCATAAAGGACTTTTTCCTGACCCAAAACAATGGTGTCGAGTTGCTGAGAAAACGTATGATTATATATCAAATTGGTGTCAACGGTACCTAAATATTATATTATCAGACCTTGATGAATCATCTATGATTTCTGATCCAAGCGTAAAAGAACTATTCGATACGGCAAAGAAAGCTTTAGCCAAAAACGATTGTAAAGGAGCTTTGGAGAGGCTTGCCTGTGCTTTGCATTCACTATATGAGGGCAATCAAGCCTTACGTAATCTAAGGGTGGGTGAACCTTGCGCGGAAGATGCAATAAAACTATCCGCGTTTGGTGTGCATGCAAATGAATTTCTTGTCATGCAAGAGTTTTTACCTTATGTGTACAAAACACGTGATAATCAATTTAAATTCAAATGGGACCAAGAGAGATTTGGCCATTTTGCTAATTGGAGAGATAACGCTGTTGAATTTTGCCTGAAAACATTTGTAAATGTCGCTTTGAGAATACAAGACGCTGAATGGATCCCTGGTGCTATTGATTTTGATTCAGTGTATGAATATAGAATTACAGCATCGGTTGATGACGTTGATATCGTTCAAGAAAGACTTATTAGAGAAAAATCAATAGGGCTTATTGGCCCTACTGAGAAAGTAGTTGTCCGCACGCTTAAAAAAGGAGAATCAATTCGCTGTAAGATAACTAAAAAAGATGAGCCATTAATGGCAGCTATGCTTGGAAAAACACAGAAGTCTGTTCTATCTTTTACGAGCTATGAAGGTGATGAAATTTTCTGGGGTGAAATTGAAGAAGATAAAGTTCACGTGACTTGTGTTCCAAAAGACAATGAATTTGTTCGTCAATATTTCCCCGATCTTCCAGAAATGGTATATATGGAATAGAATCAATATTGCGGCAATTCAATCTGCTAACAAGGCTAATACAGCCGACACAAAAAGACGTGCGGCTGATTAGCGGCGTTGGGCGCACAATTGACAGATGGGAATAGCATGAATAGGCAACACGTACGGAAACTCATAGGATTCCTTGCACTGCTGTTGTTCCCGGCAACGATATTCTACATGTCCCCGTATCTCAGCGTGCTTGGGGCCGCTTCGGGAGTCGTTACCGGATCGCTTGTCTTCTTTTCCGTGTTGTTCCTGTCGGCGTTGTTCCTCAGGAGGGCGCACTGTGGATGGACGTGCCTTGCAACAGGCGTTCACGAGGCGGGCCTATTCTACGTCACCAAGAAGGTTGGGATGAAGTCTAGATTTCTGAAGTATGTAATTTGGGTGCCTTGGTTCGTTTCCATAGTAGTATTGCTGGTCATCAATGGGATCAGGAAGGTTGATCCTCTGGCCGCGACGACCTACGGCCTTTCCGTCACAGACCTGCATGGCTATGTGATCTTGTACTTCATCCTGGGGCTGATCATCACGCTGGCATTCAGCGTCGGCAAACGGTCGTTCTGCCATCACGTTTGCTGGATGGCACCGTTCCTTGTAATGGGTGACAAAGTCGGCAGAGCCTTTCGCGTCCCTTCCCTTCACCTTGAGCCAAGCAAGGACAAGTGCAACGGCTGCGGCCTTTGCTCAGAAAGATGCCCTATGTCACTGCCTGTTATGGAAATGGTTGCATCGGGAAAAATGAGAAATACGGACTGTATTCTGTGTGGCGAATGCGCAGACAACTGCAAGGGAAAAGTAATTTGCTACAAATTTGGTTGATGCGTGTATGTCGCCCAACATAAAATAAAGTAAAATAAAGGAGTAAAATAAAGGGGACAGATTTATTTTTGCCTAATCGGGTAAGGGGGGGCTTTTATCCCCCCCTCCCCACACCACCTGGCATGCGGGTCCGCACCAGGCGGTTCCCAAAGAGTAACGGGCCGTAGCCGGTCATTGACAATCTCAGTTCTTTGAAAAGACGGCAGTAACTGTGATTATCTGGGGAGCTGAATTCCTTATGACGCGCCCACAGGTTCGCTCACCCGGTCGGGTTCAACGCGATGTGGAGCTTATAGGGAATGACATCCCCCTCTTTAAGTTCGGCCCTTCGACAGGGTAAGGCTTCCGGCTCTCTATGTCGGCTTGTTTCCAGCCACCACACCGCCATGAGTGGTGGAGTCCTGTCTACTATGGCTTCTGCTGACTTCTGCCCCATCACGGCAACCGTTACCGGTAGCCGCGCTTTTCTTGCGAAACGCATGTGGAGCAGATCTCCCCGGATAAGAACGTGAACTGTCGCTACACAACCGCAGCATTTACCATTTCTCCTGAATCCATGGGACTTCGTCATGTCGTGCTGACTTGCCCGGATGATGGCCTTGTATGCTGTTTCTGTACGTCGGCTCATAGCTTTGCGCTCCGGCTTCCTCCAGACCTCTCCTCGCGGAGACGCCCTTGCCTTCGGCTAGTACTTGGTTTACCCTGTCTCTCGACAGTGACTGGATTCTTGTACAGGGGACTTGCACCCCATAAGTTCACGCCCATGACGGGCGTACACAATTCACTCCAGCGGACGCGCGAAAAGCCGCGCGCCGCTGATTTCCGCCGTTGCCGCCGCGCTGCGCGCGACGGCAACGGCGGAGCTAAGCTACCGCTTGATCA
>OBOI01000161.1_pt1 | contig 27141 bp, 18 predicted proteins | sample 1670151 | NCBI WGS metagenome assembly OBOI01 (sample SAMEA104232303, study PRJEB22302) | sediment metagenome | biome: forest; feature: aquifer; material: sediment | place: USA | collected 2011-08-07 | depth 0.01 m | reverse complement strand
GAGGAATACGCTTCGGAAGAGCTGCTGGCCTATGAACTTGGCTACCGGACGGAACTGCGCCCCAACCTGAACCTTGATATTTCGACGTTCTACAACGCCTATGATCGTTTACGCACGATAAAGAGGGGGCAGTCGGGGCCCGATTCCCTCACCGCGCCGACACAGATCATTATTCCCTTCACAACAAATAATGACATGACCGGTCATACCTATGGCGCCGAACTGGCGATATCCTGGCTTCCCCTTCCCTGGTGGCGGCTGCAGGCCTCTTACAGCTATCTGCAAATCTTCATGGACATGAACGACAACACAATGGACCCGCACAATAAAGCCGATGTCGAAGGCGGCAGTCCCCGACAGCAGTTCTCGTTACGTTCTGGCTTGGATCTCGGACGCAAGGTGTCATGGGATTTGTGGTTGCGCGGCGTGGAGCGTCTGGAATCCATTGGCGGCGGCAGCGTGGCCGGTTATGTAACCCTTGATACGCGTTTAGCCTGGAAGCCGATACCGCAATTGGAATTATCGCTGGTTGGTCAGAACCTGCTCCAGAAAAGCCATGCGGAGTTCCGGCCGGAGCTCCTGTTCTCCGTCCCTACGGAAACGGAACGTAGCTTTTATGGCATGTTAACCTGGAATTTCTGAAACGCACTGCCGCTGATGGAAAAGGACTGTATAAGTATAATGGCGCAAGAGGCAATCAATCGCATGTGTGCAAACCAACGGCAATGGCCTGGGAAGGCTCGCCTGAGCCAAATTTGGGCGCTGGCTGTCCTTTCCGCCTTGCTCACCACAGCGGTCTGCGGCGCCGCAGACACAGATAAACATCTCAGCGAATACCAGGTGAAAGCTTCCTATCTTTACAATTTTACGAAGTTTGTCGATTGGCCGCCCCAAAATTATGGTAATTCCCAGGTCTTCACCATTGTTGTCATGGGCAAAAACCCATTTGGCGAAGACCTGAACCCCCTTACAGGCAAGCTGGTTTATAATCGCAAGGTGCTGATCAGGTATATCCGCAACATCGAGGCGTTGCAAGAATGCGATCTACTCTTCATCAGCGCTGACGAAACAGATAACATAATCGACATTCTGACTGTCTTGAACCGGCGGCAAGGCATCCTCACCGTCAGTGACGTGAGGAACTTCGCCCAGAAGGGTGGCATAATCGGTTTTGTAAATAAGGAAGGACGTATCCGTTTCCAGATCAACAAGCGGGTGGCCCGTCAGGCCAATCTAGCGATCAGTTCCGAACTGCTGAAGCTGGCCCTGATGGTGCTGGAATAATGTCCGCCTAAAAAAGGGGGCTCCTGCCCCAAACATGCGGAGGTAAAAGGGAAAGATGTTGCGACGCCTGCAAAATCTCTCAATCCGGCAGAAACTGATGAGCATCATGCTCCTGACCAGCGGCATCGCGCTGTTTGTCGCCTCCCTCACTTTCTTTATCAATGATGTAATATCCTTTCGTAAAGAAACCAAAGAGCAGCTCCAGATGCTGGCCGGGATCGTCGGCATGAATACGGCGGCGGCAGTTTCCTTTGACGACAGGAAAGCAGCCGAGGCAACACTGACAGGGCTTGCTTCCGATTCCCATATCCTGGAGGCCCATTTGATCACAGGCAAGGGCGAAGTCTTCGCCTCCTACCTGCGGGAGGGGACCAAATCCGCGCTGACCACAAGCTTTTTCCCCGGCGCAAGCAAGAAGCCAACCCACGGCCGGTCCGCAACGCCAGCAGACAACGCGCCCGCTGAACATTCCTTCTGGAATATTAACAAAGGCATGGTGATTGTGTATCCTTTCTCCATGCATGGCCAATCGGTAAGCACCATCATCCTTGCGTACGACGGCGCTGTCATGGGGGCGCGCCTGGTTAAGTCTTTTATCTTGTTACTGCTGATTATCCTCCTTACCTCCTTCCTGGCCTATTTAATTTCGCGCCGGCTGCAGGCCTTTATATCCGCCCCGATCCTCCATCTCGCACATACCATGCAACTCGTTGCGGAGGAGAAAGATTACCGGCGCCGGGCAATCGCCTCAACCCATGACGAAATGGGCAACCTCATCAACGGTTTCAACAACATGCTGGAACAAGTTGAAACGCGTGACCGGGAGTTGCAGCAAAACCGCGAAGAACTGGAGGCCAAGGTGGCTTTGCGTACACGGGAACTGCACCAGAACAATGAGGAACTGGAAAAGATTGTCCTCGAACTGCGCCGGGCAAAGGAAGCGGCCGAAATGGCCAATCAGGCAAAATCGCAATTCCTCGCTAATATGAGCCATGAGATCCGCACCCCCATGAACGGGCTCATGGGCATGGCAGAACTGCTTCTCAATAGCGATTTGGCGCCTCAGCAGCGCTGCTTTGCTGAACTTTTATGCCGATCGGGAGACCAGTTGCTTTCAGTGATCAACGATATCCTGGATTTTTCCAAGATTGAAGCAGGCAAACTGGCGTTGACCAACAACACTTTTTCCAAAAGTGAGTTATTGAAAGATTGCACGGAGCCCTTTGCCACCCAAGCCGCACACAAGGGACTGGCATTTACCGTTCACATTGCGCCGGAAATCCCGGCATTTCTCCGGGGTGACTTCGGCCGCCTGCGCCAGATCCTGACTAACCTGGTGAATAATGCCCTCAAATTCACGAAAAAGGGTCACATCAGACTTCAGGTCACGGTAGTTGCGGAACACCGTGAAAGTGTCACCCTCCGCTTCGAAGTCAACGACACGGGGATAGGTATTTCCCCCGGGGAGCAGCAGCATATTTTTGAACGCTTCGCTCAGGTGGATAATTCCATGACTCGCAATTTCTGCGGTACGGGTCTGGGACTGACGATCGCCAGGCAGCTTGTTACGCTGATGGGCGGCCAAATTGGAGTTTCTAGTACGCCGGGCGCAGGCTCTAATTTCTGGTTTATCGTCACCCTGGAGAGGTACGAAGAAGCCGCCGCCCCCCATGACAATTTGCAACGGGAGGGACAGGCGCCAGCCTTGGATGACATTGCCCCCTGCCTGAACATTATGCGGCAAACGGACAGTTTAACCGCCCCCGTAACAACGCCCATAACGGCGCCGGTACGGACCGGCAGCTCCAAGGCACGGATCCTGGTAGCAGAGGATAATCTTATCAATCAAAATGTTGTCCAGGCAATGCTGGATTTTCTCAACTGTGAGGTAACAATTGCTTGCAATGGCCAGGAGGCCGTGGCATTCTCGGCAAAAGATGATTACGATCTGATCTTCATGGACGGTCAGATGCCGCTCTTGGACGGCTACGAAGCCACGCGCCAGATACGTGAACGGGAGGCGGGAATGAACAATGTTTCCGGGAAAAAACATAATATTATCGTTGCCCTCACCGGCCACGCCCTTAAGGGGGATCGGGAAACCTTCATCAGGGCCGGCATGGATGACTACTTGCCAAAGCCCTTTAAGATAGCCGAGTTACGTTCCATTCTGAGGCGCTGGCTCCCCCACCTGTTTCCGGCCGAACTAGAAAAGGCTCCGGTGGCGGCGACAATGGACGAGGGATCATCTTTTTCTCCCGACAAACCGGTTATCGATATGAAGTTTCTAAATAGTATCAAGAGTCTGCAGCGACCAGACCGGCCTGATCTGATAAAAAAGATCATCGGTGACTACTGTTCCCTGACACCGCCCCTCCTCGGTGAGATAAGTCAAAGCCTGACGGCAGGTGACGCGTTAAAGGCAAAAAACCTGACGCATACGTTAAAATCAAGCAGCGCTCATGTGGGAGCGACACAATTTGCGGAGTTTTGTCAGCAGTTGGAAGCGCTCTGCCAGGCAAATAATCTCGGAAATGCCGCTGGCAAATTTGAACAAATCGCCGGCCTTTATCCTCTGTTACATGAAACACTGATAGCAATTCAACAGGAGGACCACTCGTGATTGTGAAAACAGCCTCTCCCTCGCCGTATATTCTCGTAGTCGATGACGACTCTACCATACGGCTGCTGGCTACGGAAGTGTTGGAACAAGTCGGCTACACCGTTACCGAGGCCGAAAACGGGGAAGCGGCTCTCGCCTGTTTCGCCGCCCAGCCCCCGCAACTTATCCTTTTGGACGTTATTATGCCGAAAATCGACGGGCTTGAAGTCTGTCGGCAGATTCGCTCTTGCGAGGCAGGCCTGCACACTCCCATCCTCATAATGACCGGCCATGATGACATGGGCGGAATCGAGCAGGCCTTTGAGGCCGGCGCCACCGACTTTATCACCAAACCCATTAACTGGCCCCTCCTTGCCCACCGTGTCAATTATATGCTCCGGGCCAATCAGGCCTTCCATGATTTGAGAAATAGCGAACTGCAACTTCAAACCGCACAAAGGATCGCCAAGCTGGGCAGTTGGAGTCTGGATTTGATGAACAATACCGTCAATGGCTCCCTGGAACTCTCAACTATTCTTGGTTTAGCGCCATCTTCCTTCTACAGCACCTATGGCAAATTTCTTTCTTTCATCCATCCCCTCGATAAGGAGCAAGTCAAATTAACCATTGACGGGGCCGTATCGGCCAAACAACCTTTCCAGATAGATCACAAGATAATCCTTGCCAGTGGCATGGAATGTTTTGTCAGCACCGAGGGTAAGCCCGTGCTCGATCAGAACGGCCAACCCTTTCTTATGACCGGCACCATGCAGGATATTACGGAAAGGAAGCAGGCTGAAGCAAAAATCCGCGCATTAGCCCTGTATGACAGCCTGACGGGACTGCCAAACCGGGTTCTCTTCCGGGACCGGCTGGAACAAGCCATTCGCCAGGCAAGGCGTCTGAATGGCATCCTGTCCGTTATGTTCATCGATCTGGACAACTTCAAGGATGTGAATGACAGCTTGGGGCACGACGCCGGAGATGCCCTGCTCTCGGAGGTTGCCCAAAGACTTCTTGCCGTGACCAGGGCAGCCGACACGGTCTCGCGGCTCGGAGGCGACGAATTTACGATTTTCCTCCAGAATTTGCCCTCGTTCGAAGGCGTTTGCAACGTGGCGGATAAAATCCTGGTAAGTCTCTCGCAACCTTTTGAAATTGAAAGTCACACCGTCTTCGTCACTGCCAGCATCGGCATTGCCGTCTATCCTCATGATGGGGACACCGTGGAAGCGCTGCTCAAGCAGGCGGACACGGCCATGTATATTGCCAAAGAGCAGGGAAAGGACAACTATAAACTTTTCTCGCCTGCAATGCAAAAGCAGATGGATTTACGTCTTGCCATTAAAATTGGCATCCGCGAAGGTCTCCAAAATGGTCAATTCATTCTTCACTATCAGCCAAGGCACAACTTACAAACCGGTGAGATCACGGGGATGGAAGCGCTTGTCCGCTGGCAGCATCCGGAAAAAGGCCTCATCCATCCTGACTACTTTATCCCCCAGGCAGAAGAAACGGGTTTGATTACTCTCCTGGGGGAATGGGTCCTCCTGGAGGCTTGCCGGCAGAATATGAAATGGCAGAAGATGGGGTACCAACCGATCATGATCACCGTCAATGTCTCCTACGTTCAATTGCTTAACCAGTCAAATTTTTTAGGTGTTTTACGTAAAGCATTGGCAAATACCGGCATGGAGCCACACCTCCTGCAGCTCGATATTACGGAAAGCGCCATGTTAAAGCACCAGGAAGCAGAAAAAAAACAAAGGAATAAGCAGACTGAAGCGGCGGCATCTTCACCGCACGACAGAAAACTGCCAATCAATGAAGCTATCCTCGCTACCCTTGAAGAAATACAGCAAATGGGCGTCTCGATAGCCCTTGATGACTTCGGCTCCGGCTTACACTCCTGGAGCTACTTACGCTACATTCCCTTTAATGTACTGAAGATAAACCCAAACTTTATCTGGGACATCAGCTTTTCTGAGGGAAATGAAATACTTGCCGCCATTATAAAAATGTCGAAGAGTTTAAATATTAGCGTGATTGCGGAGGCTGTGGAAACGGAAGACCAGCGAACATACCTCCTCCAGCAGGGATGCGATGAAGTGCAGGGCTATCTGAACGCTAAGCCAGCAGCCCCGGAGGAGGCGGCAAAATATTTGCTGCCCCAGAGTAAAAAATAACAGCAGCCCCCTGCTTGGCAAAGGCTGCCAAGCAGGGGGCTGCTGTTACGAAACGATTCAACACCACAATCACTACTCTACTTCTGCCCGCTACCGGGCACATCCTCGCCGCCGGCGGCATGGCAATCACTGCAATTCATGGCGGTTAGGGCCTCTCCGATATCCGTGGGGTGCTTAAATTCCGTTACCCTGGCGCCTGGTTTGATATTTTCCTGCTTCTGCCCCAGAACCGTGTGGCAAAGATTACAATCCTTGGAAATAACCTTGCCTGCGGCTGACTTGTGCTTACCGTCATGGCAGCGGAAACAGCCGGGGGAATAGAAATGGCCAATGTGATCGGGATAGGTATGCCAGTTAACTTTCATTCCCGGGAAAACCGTCCGGTTAAAAATACCCTGCACCTGCTCCACCGCCTGGCGGATCGCGGCCGCTTTCACCTTTAACACCAGGGGGTACTTCTCAGCATAGTGCTTCTCTATCCCGGCCGCAATCGCCGTGCGTCCCTCCTCCTGGGTTTTGTAGGGCGCGTTAAGCAGTTCCACGGCTACCTTCTTGATATAGGGAAGCGTCGGATCTATGTGACCGGACACAAAATTCTCATCCATCTCCTGGCCTGGTGAACGATAAATATGGGTCGGACGATTGTGACAATCGATACAATCCATCAAACGCTTTTCCCCCTTGGCAATCTCCGCCGGGGTAAGGGGACTGTTTTCATCGTGATACTCCGTGATCTTGCCATATTTGTCCTTGACGGAAACGTAGGGCACATCGAGACGCTTCCGGTCACGGGCAATATAATTAACCTCTCTCCCGATGTGCCAGTGAATGCCAGTAGCCGTGGGATCTTTTGGCAAGCCACCGATATTAATCAACATATTTATTTCGCGGGGGGTGTTCTTTTCGTCGGGCGCATAATGGTAATAAACCTTTTGACGTCCCGTGTAGAACTTTTCCGGCCAATGACAACGCTCGCAAATGTCGCGGGCGGGGCGCAGGTTGGCTACCGGCGTCTCGATCGGCCGGGCATAGGTGTGGGCCAGCACGGCATAAATCTGTTTCATGCCGGAAATTTTTGCTTTCACATACCACTTGGCGCCGGGACCGATATGACACTCCACACAGGCCACCTTGGCATGGGGAGAATTAGCCCAGACGGTGTATTCCGGGGTCATCACGGTGTGGCAGAGCTTACCGCAAAAGCCGGGAGATTCGGTAAAGTGGTAGCCCTTCATGGCCGCCAGAGAAATGATGATGACGAAGATTATCGTGCCAAAAACAAAAAACAGAAAGGCCTTGCGTTTATGAACATCATTGAGATCAATATCCGGGTAGGGCGGGATCTCTTCCGGCAATATTTTGCGCCGGCGCTGCCGCTGGCGGAAAGCGCCCACCGGCACCAGGAAGAGCCCTGCTATCAGCATGACCGGAAAGATAAAGTAAACAAAGATGCCGAGGTAGGGATTTTCCACCCCCGTGATAGCCTCCATGGAAAGAAAGACAATGATCAGGCCGGTCGCTACGACGGCCAGAATCATGCCGATGAGGCTGATGAAATTGAAAAAATACCCGATGAAAACACTCCTTGCTCTTGCCACAGCTAACTCCTTTCAATGTAGAGATTTAATTATTACAACGCCTTTAGAGAAGCCTCCGTCTTTAATGGTAATTCATAAAAAAGGAATAGAACATTAAAAACAACAGGGCGGCTCCGGTAAAAAGAGACAGGAAGCCAAAGACTTTAAAGATGAAGTCATAGGCAACGCCACTGGTCTTTTTTACGGCATAATCTTCCGTGGTCTGCATTTCTTCGTAACGTCGCCACTGCGCGCCCCGTTCTTCGATAAACTCATGCTTGGCCATCTGGCCGTTAAAGATAACAAAATCCATGGGGAATTTTTCCGGTCGCGCATGGGTATTGAAAAAATGGACTGTAAATATAAAGCCTGTGGCCAGCAAAGCTTCATCGGAATGAATAATTGTCGCCACATTAAGCATCCAGCCGGGCAAAAATCTTCCGAAGACCGCGGGAAACCAGAGCATCAGCCCGGAACCGCCGATGGCAAACATGCCCCAGAAAACCGCCAGAAAATCGAATTTCTCCCAATAAGTCCATCGGTCAAAGACCGGTTTTGGCCCTCGGAAAAAAAACCAGCGGATCATCCCTGTTATATCCTGAATATCTTTCTTGTTGGGGCAAAGCGACTCCGGACCAAGCAATCGGGCCAGCCAGTTCCCCGGCAAATCCTTGCGGAAAAAGAGAAAATGCAGACACATGACGATGGCGGACAAGAAATAAACAAAGGTGATCAAAGCGCATATCCTGTGCAAAAACGCGGCGTTGGCAGCGCCGCCAAGAAGCAGCATCAGAGGGCTGGCCCACTGCTGATCACTGAATTTCAGCGGCAGGCCGGTCAGGGCCAAGCCCAGAAAACTCACAATGACCAAGGTGTGCAGGATGATCTGGCGGGCATTAAAGCGGCGGTACTGCTTGAAGCCATCGGGCATGACGTGCGGAGCCTCGCCTTGCACCAGCAGATTCATTTTTTCACGGTTTTCCACAAATCCCCGGAACATCCAAAGAAGGGTATGCACCCAGAATACAGCAAAAGTGCCGGTAAGCAAGGCCGTCATGCTGATAAAGGTCCAGTAGAGCAAGGGATATTTTTCCTTGTCCTTATACTCGCCATGGGCGTAAAACTTGGTAAACAACGGGGCGGCGTTGGTGTGGCATTTCCGGCAGGTACCCAACAGGTTGGCAGGATTAACGCTGGAAGCGGGATTGGCGGCCTTCATGACAGCATGGGAGGTATGGCAATCAGCGCAACCTGCCACCCGCTCCGGATAACCGAGACGGTAATTCTTGCCGTGGTAACTTTCCATGTAGGTTTCGACAGCCACATTGAAGACCTTGTTGCGCTTCATCATGGCTTCGTTGCTGTGGCATTTCATGCATACCCTGGTATGGAAAATCCGGGTTTCATGGGATTTATTGTCTCCTATCGCTTTAATGTCGTGTAGATTATGACAGTCGTTACAGGCGGCGGAATCCTGATTGCCGGCGGCTACCGTCTGGCCGTGGATGGATTTTTGATAAATGGCTTCTCTGTCATGACACTGGATACACTTGGCCACGACCACGCGCTTGTCTTTCTTCCAATACCGATGGGTGTGCACGTCCGTATGGCAACCGGCACACCTGATGTCTTTCTGGATATGCACGCTGTCGTAATGTTCGGCAGTTTCTTTTTTGTGGCAACGCTCGCAATGAACTTTATCCACTTTGATCTCACCGCGCACGTGCCGGGAAAGATCGGTAAGCTGCACATGGCAACTGTTGCAGCCATTTTTGCCGTGGACGGAAGCGGCAAAGTCTGCCTCTGTTAATTTACCATTATGGCAACCCAGACAAACATTGGGATCTATGGCCATTTCCTGGGCAGCCGGCAGGGAACGGCACAGTGTCAAAATAACAAACAAGGGAAAAAAGATACGCAAAGCAAACTTAAACATACTATCCCTCCTAAAGAAGAACGGCTTTTAAAGCGGCAAGCAAGGGAAAGTGAAAACCCGCGCTAAACGTCGGAAATATATTTAATTAACCATATCCCAAAGAACAGCTAACATGCAACCACAGAAAATACCAGGGACACCGTGAGATTAGCGGTTATCCTCCATTGGCCTACCACCTCATGCAATTTATGTTCCCACGGTTTTCGGCATGCTATTTGGCCTCTACATAGCCGTGCGATGTAGCTAATTTAAAGCTATCGTCAAAGAGCATAAATTTTGCCAAAGCCAGGGGGAAAGCCATCATGGTTAAATCACCAACTCGTCATGGTTAAATAACCAATCACGAAAAGCAGGCCTTGCTCCCACTTTATAACTAATGTATATTCGGGAAGTTTCAAATTAGCTTTTATGGCACGGCTCTTGCGTACGTGGGGCGGTTTAAAGATTGCCGTTGCGGAAGGCGAGGTAAAGATTAATTGAGACAGGGAGTGATATATGAAGGTTTTTTTTAAGAAGCTGCCGGAACAGGCGGCACGGATCATCCTGCTGTTTATTGTGTTGACGGTGGCGCTATTTGTCGTGAGGCAATTTGTCCTGCCGCGATCATTAACAGACACGGCGTTGCAGAAGGCTCTCGCCACAGAACGGGAAGCAGCCAAAGAAGTGAAGTATGCCGGCGCCCAGGTTTGCACCGGCTGCCATGAAGAGCAGCGTAACGTCAAAGCTTCCGGTTATCACCGGGATTTGGCCTGTGAGACCTGCCACGGGGCGGCGCAGAAACATGCGGAAGATCCCAGCTCGGGCAAGCCCACTTCGCCAACAAAAAGAGACTACTGCGGTTACTGCCATGTTTATAATTCCTCACGGCCCACGGGATTTCCCCAGATAAACCCGGATACGCATAATCCTTTGAAGCCGTGCATCACCTGCCACAATCCCCATAACCCGGCGCCGCCCACAATTCCCGATTCTTGCGCCGCTTGCCATGCTCAGATCGAAAGGACCAAGATCGTTTCCTATCATGCGCTTGTTGCCTGTAAGGAATGCCATACGGTGCCGGAAAAGCATAAAGTTTCGCCACGAACCGTTATCCCGTCCAAGCCGGATAAACGGGAGTTTTGCGGCAAATGTCATGATAAGAAATCCAGCAAGTCCAAGAACCTGCCAACGGTTGATATGGAATCCCACGGTGAAAAATATGTTTGCTGGCAGTGCCACTATCCCCATATGTTAGGAGGAATCTAATGGATCGACGGGACTTCTTGAAAAATCTCGGCCTGGTTATTTCTGCCGGCGGTGTCGTAGGTGGTTTATCCACCGATGGCTGGGCAAAAATCATTAACAAGAATTACGACACCACAAAACACTACTACGGGATGGGCATCGACATTGATAAGTGTATCGGCTGCGGCAGATGCATGCAAGCCTGCAAAACGGAAAACGATGTCCCGGAGGAGCCCTTTTTCTTCCGTACCTGGGTGGAACGGTATGTAATCAAAACCGACAAGAGCGTCAATGTTAATACCATCGACATGCATGTCGGCGAACAAACCGAAGTTTATGTGGAAAAGGATGTGGAGCGGAGCTTCTTTGTGCCGAAGCTTTGCAATCAATGTGATCATCCGCCTTGCGTCCAGGTTTGCCCGGTAGGCGCCACTTTCAAAACTGATGATGGCGTTATTTTAATGGACACCAAGCGCTGCATCGGTTGCCGTTACTGTATCCAGGCCTGCCCCTACGGCGCTCGCTACCTGCACCCAATAAGAAGAGTAGTGGATAAATGCAACTTCTGCTACCACAGGCTCGTCAAAGGGTTGCTCCCCGCTTGCGTGGAGGTTTGTCCGAAACAGGCAAGAATATTTGGTGACATGAAGAGTATTGCCAGCCCGCTGGGAAGGTTTACGCGGATGAACAAAATTCATGTTCTGAAGCCTGGTCTAAACACAGACCCCAAAGTTTATTATGCAAATCTTGATGGCGAGGTGAACTGATATGGAAACATACCATGGCTTGTTGGAACTTTCCAAGCAGGTAGTAGGATTTATCTATCCGAACGAAATAGAGATCGGGTGGTCGATATTGATCGTTGTTTATCCCTATATCACGGGGCTGGTGGCCGGCGCCTTCATTCTGGCTTCTCTGGTCAAGGTCTTTAACGTCAAGGAATTGCAGCCTACTTACCGGCTGGCAATGCTCACCGCGCTGTCGTTCATGCTGATTGCCGCCTTGCCGCTGCAACTGCATCTGGGTCAGCCGCTGCGCTCTTTTGAGATGTTCTTAACCCCCAACCCCACCTCCGCCATGGCCATGTTCGGCTTTGTTTATCTCTGGTATCTGATGGTGGTCCTTTTGCTGGAAATATGGTTTGAATACCGGCGGGATATGGTTGTGTGGGCACGCGAATCCACCGGCATGAGGAAGTGGCTGCTGAAGATCCTCTCACTCTTTTCCCACGATGTCAGCGAAGCAGCCGTCGCCTTCGATAAAAAAACCGTCAAGGTCATCACCATTATCGGCATCCCCTCGGCTTTTCTCCTCCACGGCTATGTTGGTTTCATTTTCGGTTCCATCAAGGCCAACCCCTGGTGGAGCAGCGTTATGATGCCGGTGGTTTTTCTTTTTTCGGCGATCGTTTCCGGCATTGCCATGGTCATGCTCCTTTACATGGTGATCATGCCGCTCCGCGGCGCTAAAATTGACATGAAATGTCTCGACAAGGTGGCCTCTTTCCTGTTCTACGCCGTGATCATCGACTTTTCGATTGAAGCCCTTGATTTTATCCACCGGCTTTACGAAAGTGAAGACTCGATAAAAATTATTGGCCAGCTCGTATCATCAAAACTTTTTATCAGCCTGGTGGTTCTCCAGACCCTGATGGGTATGCTAATGCCCCTTGCAACCATGGCTTCCATCAAAATATTCAAATTCAAGGAAGAATTGCGCAGGCTTTTATATTTCGTTTGCGCCATGCTGATCCAGTTGGGTATCTTCAGCATGCGGTGGAACGTCGTCATCGGCGGGCAGTTGTTTTCGAAAAGCTTCCGTGGCCTGACAAGCTACAAAATAGAAATGATGGGCATAGAAGGGTTGCTGGTAGCCCTGGCCCTCTTGATTGTCCCTTTTTTCATCCTGGCGTTTTTGCTTAACATCCTGCCACCCTGGAAGAAGGGGGAATTGATAATGGAAGAAACGCAAAGTTAGCCTGTCTTGATGGCGGGCGGACAGCAAAGGTGAACTACCAAAGCCAGGATCCCACCCACGGGGGGATCCTGGCTTTTTTGGGGGCGGTTCTCATTCACGCACTTCCCGCAGCAGTTCCATCAAATCCTCTGCCGAAATCCGCGCCGACGTCTCTGTTCCCTCCAGGAGGGAATCTGCCAGGTCGCGCTTCAGGTGGTGCAGGGCGACGATTTTTTCTTCGATGGTATTGCCGGCCACCAACCGGTAAACCGTGACTGGCCTGGTCTGGCCGATGCGGTGGGCGCGGTCGGAAGCTTGATCTTCCACCGCGGGATTCCACCAGGGATCCATATGAATCACGTAATCGGCAGCGGTTAGATTGAGGCCAAGCCCACCAGCCTTGAGGCTGATCAGAAACAGCTCGCCCCGGCCCGACTGAAAGGCCGCTACGCGCAGTTGCCGTTCCTTCGTGGAGGTCGCCCCGTCCAGATACTGATAGGAGATTCCCTCCTTGTCCAATTTGCGCCGCAGGATCGTCAGGTGATCCACAAACTGACTGAACACCAGAGCCCGATGACCACTCGCAAGCAGTTCCGCCACAATTTCCTGAAAAGCCACCAGCTTGGCGCTGGGGATATCGCTGTTCGGCAGCACCAGTTGGGGATTACAGCAGGCGCGGCGGAGACGCATGATCTCGGCCAGAATGCGAATCTGACGTTCCCCCGGAGGCGCGGCAGCGGCGCTGGCCAGTGTCTCGACCGCCTTGCGCCGTAGCGCTTCATAAAAAGCGGACTCCTCACGGGAAAGTTCGACCCGGTGGAAAATATCGGTGCGGGGAGGCAACTCTTCCAGCACCTGGCTTTTGGTACGGCGCAGGATAAAGGGACGGATCAGCCGTTTCAGCAGGCTGCGGGCAGCCTTGTCGCTATCCTTTTCGATGGGAAGGGAAAAACGATTGCTGAAACTCTTCTGAGAACCAAGCAGACCGGGGTTGAGGAAGCGAAACAGGTTCCAAAGTTCATCCAGCCGGTTTTCCACCGGCGTGCCGCTGGTGGCAAGCCGGAAACCAGCCTTAAGCTGCATGGCGGCCTGGGAGCGCTTGGTGGTCATATTCTTGATGGCCTGCGCCTCGTCCAGCACCGCGGTTTCCCAATGAAATCCCGTAAGCAGCTCTGATTCCTGCTGAAACAGGGTGTAACTGCAAATCACCAAGTCAAAGGGCGCCAGCGAGGCAATAAATTCGGCACGGTTGCCCGCTCCGAAGATGCGCGGATTGAGGGTCGGCGCAAAACGGCGCGCCTCGCTCTCCCAATTGAAACAGACCGAGGTGGGGGCCAGCACCAGCGCCGGGCCGGCGGCAGCTCGCGTCAAAAGCAGCGCCAGCGCCTGCACTGTCTTTCCCAGTCCCATATCATCCGCCAGGCAGGCGCCAACGCCCCAGTGCGCCAGGCGACAAAGCCAGTCAAAACCTTCCCGCTGATAGTCGCGCAGTTCTGCCTGAAGGGTTGCCGGCAGAGTCGGCAAAAGTTCCTGAGCGCTCTTGAAACGGACCATGGCCCCTTGCCACTGCTTATCACCTTTCACGCCTGCCGAACCTTGCAGCGTGTCTTCTACCAGCGGGGCAATCAAAGGACTGAAACGGCCGTTTTTTTCCACCAACCGCTGCAGATCATGCAGCTTGCGCCGAAATTCTTCGGTCAAAGCCAGAAATTCGCCATCGGCAAGTTGCACAAAACGTCCCCGTGCCCCTTCCATCAGTTCCATCAATCTCCGCAGCGAGAGCACTTCATCATCGGAAACAGCCACTTCGCCATCCAGGGCAAACCACTCTTTGCCTGAATTAACAGATAATCTCAGTTTCGACCAATCGGCCCTTCCCCGCAGCTTCAGCCGTTCCCCTTCCGGCCAGTTAAGGCTGAAAAAATCGGCATGGCCCGCCATCACTGCATTCAGTTCCTCCAGCAGCGCAAGCGAAGTTTCCGGTTCATCGATACGCCAGATTACGTCCCGGGCCTCAGCCAGCTCCAATGTCGGACAGGCTTCAACCAAGAGGGCGTAGCGTTCCCGTTCATCCTCCAGTTTTCTACTGGTCTGAAGTTTTTTACCCTTCACCTCGGCAATAACCGTAGCGCCGCCCCGACCGGGGAAGAAACGCGGGCCGCCCTCGCCCAGCGGCAGCAGGACAAGCTCCAGGGAAAGTCCGCCGCTATGAGGACGCAGCAGGATGTGCAGACGGCCGTCCGCCTCCACGGTTTCGGCCGCAGCATTCGCACCGGCCACGTCGGAATGTATGGCCACGTGCGGCGAAACCGCCGTAATCGCGGCTATTACTTGCGCTTCACCGCTCAGGGGCGCAATCAGCTCGTCGCCGATAATACCGGCAATGCGCCGCTGTTCGTTGGTGGGCTCGAACAACAGCAAGCGGCTTGTCCCCTCCCAGAGAAAAAACGCGCTGCTTTCCGTCTCGACAGCAGGGATCAACTTGACGCAGAGATTCCCCTTCATCCGCTTCACTTCCAGAGCGAATTCCCCCCTAACCACGCTAACCTGCTCTTCATGGTGCAGGGCGTTAAATACCAGCGGATGCCCGACCATGGCTCGGAGCGCCCGTATCACGTCAAACTCGTAGAACTCTTTGCCGTAATAACCATAGCCACTACGGCTCTTTTTTATGCAGGCCGCGATATCCCGATCCTGGGGAGAAAGGCGATCCATCCCCGCCCCTTCGTCCTTCAAGCGCTTCAACGCCACATTGCGCCCGGCAGTCCACCCCCGCGCTGTCTGGATTTGTTCGATCGGTTGAATATCAACGTAACCATCGGTAGCAGATAGCATCCAGATGATCCGGGATGTTTTGGCTGTTCCCCCCCTTGCGGCTGGCGGCGCCGTGTCACCCAGCGCCGTCAGCGCCTTAAGTGAACGCAGCCATTTTTCGGCACTTTCTCCACCGCTGATGCTTATAATTTTCTCATCATGAAACAGTTGCTTAGCCTCTGCGATCGGCTCTTTCTCTTGGGGATTGAATCTGGCTCGCAAGAAGGCCGCCTCAGCGGCAATCCAGTGATAGCCAGCTTTCTTCGCTGCGGACTGAATACTCCCCAGAACTCGCAAATGAGGCGCCGCAACTGTTTCCGGCATCCAATAACCGACCAGTGAATGAAAAAGCTGCGACACCGGCCCCAGTTTCTGCTCATGATTACAGACCTGCCCGAGATCGTTTTTGGAGCGTGGTTTGCCAAGCGTTACTTCTGCATATTGATAGAGCATCCAGATCACGAAGTGCTGCGGGTATCTGCGCTGGCTGACCACCCATTCTCCCAGTTCAACGGCGGTCTGCAATTGATGCGGCAGACCACTGCGCACCAGCGCCAAAAAGTAAAAAATCCCAGATAGATCGTCAAAAAAAACCTTGCGCTTGCCGGTTTTCTTTTTCAGCAGGGCCAGTCCCTTCTCAAAATGGGCGATGGCCTTATCATCATCCGCCGCCAGCACCGCCAGCCAGCCCCGCAATTCATCCAGGGGCATCGTCTCCCTGGCCGCCAAAATGGCTGCTGCTTTGCTGATCTCCCCCCGCAGCAGCATATGCTTCAGGTAGAGTTTCAATCCTTCCAGTGACAGTTCCTTGGAACTGTTGAGGAATTCTTCCAGCAACCCGAAGGCAATGTCTGACGGTTGCAGCAGAATCAGGGAGCGTTCGAGGTAGAGCCTGATAATCATCGTCTGGAGCGTTTCCGGCATTTCCTTAATCCAGGCGCTGTCCGGCGGTTCGCCGCATATCATGGCAAGGGGGTGATTTTGACTGAATTCCTGCGGGTAATTGGTCCCGGTGATTATCAGCAGTCTCGTAACTTCCGACTGGTTGCCACGGTACAGAGCGATGCGGATGTCCTGCACACAGTGTGCAAAGGAGCGGTAATAGGTAGAATTCCAACCCTCGCGGGGAGTAATGACATCCTGCACCGCTTTCGCATAGCAATCAAAAAGACCTTCCTTCTGCACTTGCCGCACCAGTAAATGAGCCAACAGAGGATTGCAACGGTAGGCGCCGCCGGTATCAAGCGCCAGCTTGCCTTGAACAAGTTTATTAAGCAGCGACAGCGCTGCGGAGGGACTCAGAATTTTTTCCTGGAAACTCCTTATTTCGGCTTTCTGGAGGCACTGAGCAAAGTTGCTGCGGGTAACGGGAACGTACATGACAGCCAGCAGGCCAAGCGCGGCGCGCTCTTCCAGATGCAGACCAGCCATCGCTTTAAGTAGCGGGCTCAATTCTTCAGGAGGGGCAGTAAACATCGATCACCTATATAAGGGGGAATAGTATTTTTCCATCAAACTAAACGTTGAAGTGTCTCATTTTCCTTGACAAGTTCCCTTTAGCCAATCCGTCCCAAAAGCCGCAACAAACCATCCAAAATCGTTAGGGGATGGGGTGGGCAACCGGGGATAAACAGGTCCACCGGAGTTTCCACAAGGAAGGAACGATTGAGCTGGTCGGCCCCGGCAAACACACCGCCGCTGATGGCGCAGGCGCCTGCCAGGATGACGATTTTCGGTTCGCTGACGCTACGGTAGGCGTCTTTCAGGGCCGGTGACATGTTGCGGGTCAAGGGGCCGGTAATCACCAGGCCGTCGGCATGACGGGGCGAGGCCGTAAAGTCGATGCCGAAACGCCCCATGTCGAAGTTGACGTTGCCGCAGGCCGCAAGCTCCATTTCACACCCGTTGCAGCCGCCGGCGGAAACCTGGCGCAGTTTCAGGGAACGACCGAATAAGCGGTGGATTTCCTTACGGGCAACGATCGCCTGCCCCGGGAAGTCCTCGGCGCGTTGACCGGCGTTGACGACCAAGGCCGCGCGCTTGGTTGCACCGATCCGGTAGGCCGGGCTGAAGCGAACCGCTTGCTCCGGACAGCTCCTTGCGCATTCCCCGCAGAAGATACATTTTCCCATGTCCAAACGGAGGGGATTTAAGGCTAGGGCGCCGGTCGGGCAAACATCGCTGCAAGCGGGACATGTCCCGCAGCAACTCGCGGCATTAAGCAGCGGGAATCCCCGAAAGGCGGGATTTATCTCCGCCCGTCGCAGGTCTTTAATCACCGGCCGGTTGTGCTGTATTCTTAATTTCAGCAGTTCGAACATGGTTGTTGCCTTATCGTTATAAATCCGTGCCGCAATAGGAAAGGTTAAAACTTTTATTACAGACCGGGAAATCCGAGATGCCGTTTCCCCTCACCGCCAGAGCCAGAGCGAACCAGTTATGAAAAGAGGGGTCTTTGATCTTATAACGTTGCAATTTTCCTTCCCCGTCAGTGATGACAGCATGGGCAATTTCTCCCCGCCACCCCTCCGCCAAAGAAACCAGCAGCATGCCGGCGGCCGGCGCGGGACAGTTTTTATTCAACTCGCCGCCGTTTAAGGCGCTCAACTGTTCCGTAATCATGCGCAGCGATTGTTTGATCTCCACGTGGCGGATATAGGCCCGGGCAAAAACATCTCCTGAATGCAGGGTCATTTTGTGCACAGGAAAGTAGGAAAAGCCGCCGTAAGGATGGTCGGCACGCACATCCACGGCAAAGCCGCTGGCCCGGGCCGCCGGCCCCACCATTCCGATCCGCCGGGCGGTATCTTCGGTAACGATGCCGGTCTTTTCAAAGCGGGAGAGGACGGAAGCGGAAGCGAACAAGACCTCGGCGGCGAGGTCTGTCTCATCCTCCAATCGGTCCATGGTAGCGCGGATATCTTCCCGCAAGGATGGAGGAATATCAAAATTAACCCCCCCCGGAACAACAAGACCGCGGCCGAAGCGGCTGCCGCAGATGGCCAGCGTGGTGTTGATAACCTTCGTGCGCAGGGCGCCGAAGACCGCATTCCCGGTGAGATAGGCCACATCGGCGGCCAGAGCGGCCAAATCTCCCAGATGGACGGCCACACGTTCCAGCTCCGAGGCGATCGTACGGATGATCATTGCTTGCCGGCTGATGTTAACACCGCTAAGGGCTTCCAAGGCGCGCGCAAAGGCACCGACATGGCCGATAACACTGTCTCCGGCGATGGATTCCGCCAGCCGCAAAAGAAAAACCGGACTTTCGCGACGTCGCAGAAACAGCTCTTCTACGCCGCGGTGCTGGAAGCCATGCTGTATTTCCAGGTGATAGACACCTTCGCCATGGCAGGAAAAGCGAAAATGGCCCGGTTCGATGATGCCGGCATGAATGGGACCAACGCCGACTTCATGGACTTCCTCGCCTTCCATGTGGAAAAAAGGATAAAGCGTCTCGTCCGCCGCCGCGCTGCCGGCGATACCTTTGCGTAACGGTTTCAACCAGGGATGCCCCGCCGGTTTGATGCCGAACTGTTCGTAGAATTCCCGCTCAAACAGATGCAGCCCCGGCGCTGCAGGCGTAAAGGCCGGGTAGGACGTCTCCTTGGCAAAGACCGAGGAGGCCACATATAAATGAGAATATTCGTCGTCGGCCAGCACCACATAAAGAACCACTTTGCCCGCCGTCCGGTGGCCAAAAAACTGCACCACCCGCCGTCCCGCAGCCAGACCGGTTAGCGTCTCTTCCCGCAAGCGGTCGATAGGCAGACAGGGGATGTCCGTTATTCTCACTGCCTGCAAATTCTTTATTTCCGCCCAATTCATCTCGCTATCCTTCATTTACTGTAAAATCCGGCGGCACTTTGCATCAGAGCCAGTACCTTCGCCGGGAGATTGATCCCGATGGCCAAAAGCAGGATTAACAAAAGCATCTGGGGAGCATAAGCGGCGATAACAAGATGCACCCCCTCTCCCCGCTCCGGCGGAGGCGGAGGCGCGATACCGAAAGTCATCCGGAAAACGGCGCCCCCCATACCAAAAAAGAGCACTATGACGAAAAGCAAAAACGGCGCCGCCAACCAGCCCATCCCGACTTCGAAAAAAGCCATGATCAGCAGAAACTTGCTCAAAAAGATCGGGAAAGGGGGCAGACCGGCAATGGCTAAAAAGGAGAGCAGCCAGATCCAGCCGGTGCGAGGCTCTCTTTGCAGGAGCCCGCGGACATCCTCAACCCGCTTACTGCCGTAGAGATGCAGAATATTCCCGGAGGTCAAGAAAAGCGAACATTTCGACAGGGAATGGGCCGCGCTGTGTAAAAGAGCGGCATAGATGCCCGTCCTGCCGCAGGCACTCCCCAAAAACAGGATGCCCATGTTCTCGATGGAGGAATAGGCAAGCATGCGTTTGTAGTTTTTGATCTTCAGCATGAAAGCGGCGCTGATCAGTAAAGAAAGGAAACCCACGACCAGAAACAGGAAATTGGCGAATTGGTGCAGTTGGGCGCGCACCATGATCCCCTGAAAACGTAGCAGCCCCAGAAAGGTCGAGTTCAAGAGAGCGCCCGAGAGCAAGGCCGAAACAGGGGAAGGGGCCTCCGAATGGGCGTCTGGCAACCAGGCGTGCAGTGGCGCCACACCAATCTTGGTGCCGAAGCCGACCAGCATGAAGGCAAAGGCCATCTTCAGCCAGAAAGGATTGATTTCACCGGCACGTTGATAAAGATCGGCAAAAAAGAGCGACCCGATACTTTTGCTGCCGATGGAAAGAATGATAATCCCCACAAAGGCCAAGGTAATGCCGATGGAACAGATGAAGATATATTTCCAGGCGGCCTCCAAGGAAGATTTGTGCCGTTCGAAATAAATGAGGAGGGCGCTGGTCAAGGTCGTCGCTTCTACAAATACCCACAGGAGAGCCAGATGATTGGCCAGCAAAACGCCGGTCATGGCCATGTTAAACAGCAGCATGGTGGCGACATAACCGGCTTCACGTTGGGGAGAGACCTCATGCTCGCGAAGATAGAACAAGCTGTACACGGCCGCCGCGGCAAAAACCAGGGTCATGATGGTAAAGAACCAGAGCGCGAGGGAGTCGATGGTAAAGTAACCGGCCAACCGGCCTTCGAGATAGACGACGTCCCAACCTGTCCACCAGGCGGTGGCTGCCGCCAAATACAGCGCGGCGACGCCCAGCAGGGCCCCCCGGCTGACCAGACGGTCACGGCGCCAGAGGACCAGCAGGCTAAGAATGGTAGGAACGGCAAAGAGGAGAAAACGCATCATCAATCCTTTAATTCCGTCAAAACATCAATGTTGTTACCGTCATACATCTCTTGAATCATATTGAAGAAAATCACCAGGAGGTAAATGGCGACAAAAAGATCCAATAGGACACCCAGATTGATCAAAAGCGGCATCTCATTGGCCACGGACAGAGACAGCAGAAAAATACCGTTTTCCAGCGTCATGTAACAGAGGATATGGGTGATAATGCGCTTCCGGCGCACGATGAGCAGGAGACTCACCATCATCACCGAGATGGACATGCCGAAATAAAGCGGCTGCACTACCATGCCCGTGCCCGCCGCCCAGTATGCCATCAGAAAGCCGGCAATGAAAATGATGCTGGCGATCTGCAGGGGATATAGTTGCGAAACATCGGGTGCCACCTCTCGCCCGATCTCATTGCGCCGGATCACCCGCAGGAGGAAATAGGGAATAACTATGGCCTTCATGAGCAGCGTTTCCAGGCTGAGAAAGGCGATATTGAGCCAGTTGAGTTCATGCACATCGATCATGATCAGTAGAAAGAGCAATAACCCTTGCAGAGCCAGCGTTTTCACAAAGGCCTCAATACGGCTGGCGGCACAGATATAGAGGATCGTGGTGCCGAAAAGGACGATGAGGATGCCGGACATCAGAAACCTCCGCTCAAGAAGAAGATGACGGCGGAAAAAGTCGTCACAGCAAGGGCCGTCATGAGAAAAATAAACTGCGTCACATGGGTCATACGGACGCGGGCTATCAACGATTCCACCAACCCCACGCCGATGGCCGTCAGGGTCAGCATGCCCGCAAAAAGCAGAAGACCGCCGGCAACCCCGGCGCTGACCGGAATCAGCACATTCGCCAGCAAGGTGGCAATCAGGACCATCTTGAGGCTGGACGCATAGAGAATAAAAGCCAGATCCGGGCCGGAATAATCGAGAATCATGACTTCGTGGATCATGGTCAGTTCCAGGTGGGTGTTCGGGTCGTCCACCGGCACCCGGCATCCCTCCACCAGCAGCATGATAAACAGTGAAATAGAACAGAGGGCTTTCACCAACACGCTGTATCCGGCGCTGTAATTGAGGAGAGCAAAGATAGCGGTAAAGGAGGTCTGGCCGGTAATCAAGGCCAGCGATCCCAAAAGCAGGAAAAAGGCCGGTTCCACAATGGTGGAAAAGGTCATCTCACGACTGGCGCCCATGCCTTCAAAACTGCTGCCCGTATCCATCGCGGCAGCCACCAGCATAAATTTAGCTAAACCGAGGGCATAGGCAAAAAGGACAAAATCGCCGGGAAAGTATAGGAGCGCCGGCCGGCCGGGCAGCGGCATCAGCAGGGCGGCAAAGATAACGGCGGCGATTTGCAGCGAGGGACTCAGGCGAAAGACAAAAGAGGTGGTTTTGCTGATTACCTCGCCTTTGCGCAGCAGTTTCCCGATCTCGAAGGCCGCCTGGAGGAGAGGCGCGCCCCGACGTCCCGCCCAGAGGGCTTTTACCCGATTAATGATACCGAGGAAAAGGATCGGGGCAATCAGCAGGAGGGATAAGTGCAGTAAAGTGATCATGATGGCATCAACATAATCCAAACAAGCAACATTACGAGAAAAACAAGACCGTAAAGGATATACTGCTGCGTCCGGCCGGTTTGCATCCAGGTAAACAAGCCCAGGAAACGGCTGAGAAGACTGCTTAAGGGATCGATCATGTAATAAGCTATAAAATCAGCATAATGGCGTTTATAGCGGGCCTCTTGGGGGAACAATCCCTGGGGCGGCATGACCTCCCGTTCTCGGGGCACGAAGGGCGCTACCAGATGGACAAAAGGCGCCGCGAAGGAACTGGCCGTATAGGACATCCGGCTGCTTTCCACCTGGTAGCCGCAGCCCCATGTTTTGAAAATCCGCACCGGCTTTCCCGTTAAGAGCAACCGCCGCAAGACCAGGAAAAAAATGATTAATCCCGCCAGCACGGCCATGGCCAGGCTGAGCCGGCGGAAGAGGGACATCATCTGTTCCCATTCCGTGGCTACGATGCCTGGCACAAATTGGGCGACGACGTTTTTCAGCAGGGGCAGGACCAACAAGGGGACAAGACCGATGCAGACGATGAGAATACCAAGGGCGACCATGGGCGCCAAGAGCAAGGCGGAACCTTCGCTAAGCTTTTCCTGATGGGGAACGCGCGGCAAACCAAGGAAGCAGATGCTGAAAACCTTGGTAAAGCAGAGCACCGCCATGACGCCGATAAAGGCCAGACCGGCCAGGCCGCAGCCGACTGCAATATTTAAGATCGCGCCGCCAGGTGCAAGACTGCGGACCAAACCTGTATAGATGGCAAATTCACTGATAAACCCGCTGAAAAGCGGCATCCCACTAATGGCCAATGAGCCTACGAGAAACAAAGTCGCAGTAATCGGCAGGGAATGGATCAGTCCCCCCAGCTTATCGATTTCCCGGGTGTGGGTTTTGGCATAGACCACGCCCGCACCGTAAAAAAGCAGACTCTTGAAGGAAAAGTGGTTAAAAACATGCAAGAGCCCTCCTAATAATCCGCAAAGTGCTACACCTTCCTGCCTGTAGACCATCCCCAGCATGCCCAACCCGATGCCGATCCCGATTATGCCAATATTTTCAATGCTATGATAGGCTAACAGCTTTTTTAGATCATGCTGCACAATGGCATTCATCACCCCGAAAATACCGGTAAGCAAGGCGATACCGAAGATGACATAGGCGAGCGAAGCATGCGGAATACCGCCGAGCAAAATAATGCGCAAGATGCCGTAAATGCCGGTTTTAATCATCACCCCCGACATAACGGCCGAGACGCTGGTCGGCGCCGCTGGGTGGGCAAGGGGCAACCAGGTATGCAGCGGTAGGAACCCGGCCTTGAAGCCAAAACCGGCGAAAAACAGTAGGAAGATTATTGTGGAAGCGGACCCCGGCATGCTTAGTACACCGGCCAAGGCGGTAAAATCCAGACTGCCCGTCAAGGTGGCCGCCCAGGCAAAGGCCGTAAGCAGAAAGGCCGCGCCGATCTGCATGGCAATAAGATAATATAAGCCCGCCCGGCGCACTTCTTCCTTATCATGTTCAAAAATGACCAGAAAATAGGAAGCCAGGGACATGATCTCCCAGACGATCATGAAGAGCAGTAAGTTCTGCACAACCGTCACCAAAAGCATGGCGGTAAACAAAAGTCCCAGAAAAAAGTAGTAGGAAGACAGTGAATATGGGCGGTCACGGTACATCTTCATGTAGCCCAGCGAATAGATGGAGGCAAGCAAACCACCGATACTAATGATCAGGCAGAAGAAAGCGGCCAGAGGGTCAAGCCGCAGGAAGGCCGTGCCGATGGGCAAGGAAAAATCCAAAGATACCGACATGGTAGAGCCGTCGGTCAAAGCCTGAAATACCGGTGGCAGGATAAAAAACTGCGCCAGGGCGGCAGCCGCGGCAGAAACAAATCCCGACTGCTTCCGGGGGATGAAAAGCTCTAAAATGCCGCCGGAAAAAAACAGGACCGTGCCGATAAGTAACAGCTTCATCGGTTATCCGACTCCTGCTGCCGCCGCCAAGCCGTTTCTCTCGCCTGAATAAAATCAATGATGTCGGCGGCCGCGGTGCGCTTTTGCAGTAACTGCAGAAAATCATCAAGCTGGCACAAATAGGAAATCTTGGTAAGCACCTCCAGATGCCGCCGCGGATTCGCAGTAAGCAAGACAAAAAGAGTGTGTACCGGCAGGCCGTCAAGCGCCCCAAAATCCAGGGGATCATTCAGAAAACAGATGGAGACGCTGGCGTCTTCAATATCGGTGATGATGGGATTGCGCGGGTGAGGAATCGCAATCCCGCGCCCGATGGCGGTGGACATCATCTCCTCTCTATTGAGGAGGGCGGCAAAGATATCCTCTTTGGAGATACGCGGGGGCGTCGGCACGGCCGCAATGGCATTGTGCAGCACCGCCGGGACGGTGGCGCCTGTTATGTCGTAGTGGATGCCGCCGCTGCGAACCAGACCGGTGAAGTTGGTCGGACGGTTGGCGATACTCAGGTTAAGCAGCTTTGAGGAGAGCTCGATCTTACTGTCCAGGATCCATTCATTTATCTCCGAACGGCTGAAACGATACTGATGATTGATCCGGTAACAAGGGATCTTTTTTTCCTTGATCCAGCGGTAAAGCGTCTTTTCCGACACCTGTAAAAGATTGATAACATCCTTGATTTTTAAATCCATCAGGCCGCCTAGTTTAGGAGTGGGACCGTTGTTACCACATCTTACAATATAAGACAAGATGATATTTAATGACTGTTAATGTCCACTCTGCCGTCTTTTATCTTGACATGCTTTTTCTTATCTAATATACTCGACCCGTAAAATCGAGTTATCATGATCATAGTGAAGAACTCGTAAAAAATCGAAAAACTTACCGAATCCGGCAAGTAACTATGCCAATGCAGGTGGAGAATGTATGGTAGGCGCCGGCGAAAGCGCCGCGTCGGGGAGGCCGCACCGCAAATTTATTTACATGGCCGCCGCTTTCTCCCTCGGTGTTTTTAACGACAACTTTTATAAACAGGCCGCCATGCTCCTGGCCGTCGGCGCCGGCCGCCCCGAAATGCAGGGCTATGCCCTGGTAATTTTCACCCTGCCCTTCGTGCTTCTTGCGGCTCCGGCCGGCTGGATGGCCGATCGCTTTTCCAAAGGCCAGGTGATCATCGGGGCAAAATGCTGTGAACTCATCGCCATGCTTTGCGGCGCCGTCGGCATCTGTACGGGACACTGGTCCCTGATCTTTACCATGCTCGCCGTGATGGGCGCTCAAGCCACCTTCCTAAGCCCTGCCCTGAATGGATCCATCCCGGAACTTTATCCGGAAGGCTACGTCATGCGGGTCAATGCCATGCTGCGGGTGGCGGTGACTCTGGCCATCCTGGGCGGCGTTGCCCTGGGCGGTCTGGCCCTTGACATCAGCGGTGTGGGCTGGCGGGGTTTTCCCCAGGGAAGGCTGACCGTGGCCGGTGTGGTAATCGTAACGGCCCTCCTGGGCCTGCTCATCAGTGGCGGCGTACCCCGTCAGCCAGCGGCCGCCCCCAGTACCGCTTTTCCCTGGGGAGGGCCGTCAAGCACCATCCGGAAGCTTTGGGACACGCGCCGCGATCCGCTGCTGGCCTTGATGATCGGAGCCAGCGTGTTCATCTGGACCCTGGGCTCCCTGCAGATTTTGCTGATAAACCCCTTGGGCTTGTTGCAATTCGGCCTGAGCAAGACCATGACCAGTCTTCTGATTGTGGCGCAGATGACCGGCATCGGGTTGGGCGGTCTTTTGAGCAGCTACCTGTGGCCAGGGCAACAGTGGCGCCAGGCCCTGGGGCCTGCGGCATTGTTTTTTTCCTTATTGATGATGCTCGTAACGGGCATCCCCTATTTGCCAGGTTCGCTACACCTGTTATCGCTCTTTATCCTGATTGCCGCCATCGGCATCGCAGGCGGCCTCTTCCTGATTCCTGTGGAAAGTTTCATCCAGATCAGGCCTGCTCCGGCGGAAAAAGGCGCTATCCTGGCGGTGAATAATTTTGCGGTGTTTACGGGCGTCCTCCTTTCCGGCCTCATCTCCAATGCCTTAAACGCGCGCTTCCCTCCTTCGGTGGGCTTCGGCTTGGTGGGGGTTGTCGCCCTGGCCTGGAGCCTTTGGTTCCGCCATTACATGTCTCAATTGAAAGACGATTGGCGATGAGAACAAGAGCGGCGCATAAACTATTCCTTTACCCCATTTTTAGGAGCTAAAATGAATGTTACAAAAGATAAATATCGGACAAAGCACGCACCAGGGACAATTCCCGATCCCGCCATCGCGGCGGCGCTAAAGGAAGGCCTGGTGAATAATGCCATAAGTTGCGCAGGACTTGCAGAGCTGGCAGGCCGGTTGCGGAAATCAATGGCACAATTGGGAACCGTTCTTGATCTGCTGGAAGGGCGAATAGTAGAGTGCCAATTGGGACTTTTCGGCTATCATCCCCAGAAGAAAATAATAAGACCTGCGGCGCAATACGACCCGGCAATCGAGGCAGAAATAAGAAGCAGACTGATATCGGAATGTCTGCCCTGTGACGCCGCCTGGGAAATAGCGGCGGCATTCGCCCTGCCCCGCATCAACATCGCCTCAGTATGTGAACAAAGGGGCATAAAGATAAAACCCTGTCAGTTGGGAGCATTCTAGTAAACCAGATTTTTTGCTGGCAGGGAACCTGATTTGCGGGATTATCACCCTCTCCAGGGTTAATAATTCT
>OBOI01000160.1_pt1 | contig 27144 bp, 26 predicted proteins | sample 1670151 | NCBI WGS metagenome assembly OBOI01 (sample SAMEA104232303, study PRJEB22302) | sediment metagenome | biome: forest; feature: aquifer; material: sediment | place: USA | collected 2011-08-07 | depth 0.01 m | reverse complement strand
TCGTCCACGGCGCGATCAAGCCTGAATCGCGCCGTGGACGACGCTCCCACCCCAAAAATTGCTGAGTATTGTTGATAGCCACGTATCAGGTTGACGGCGATCTGGAATTCGGTTTAGGGTGGGTAGCTCAGGGACGTTGCGTTCCCCTCACCCCGGCTAGGCTGAGGGTTGGTTGAAGCGGGCAAACAGGGTCTTGGTGGAGAGGTAGGCGTGGATGTCCGCGCCCTGTTGGGCGAAGGCCAGGTGGACAATCTCCTTGAGGTCGTGGCTGATGGTGGCTAGGGGGGGCAGGGGAGGGATGAGCGGCAGGGATTCGGTAATGGGTTCGGGGGGGGTGATCCGGAGTTTGTGCTCGAGTTCGCCGGCGATATTGGGTTCCATCCCCCCCTGCATCTGGCTGTTGAGCGACGAGTCGCTTAGGCCCCGCAGGAAGCCGAGGATGGAGCCCAGATCGTTCTTTTTATAGAAGTGGTCCACCTCGGCGCTGATCATCTCGTGGGTGGCCACCAACTCGGCAAACTGCCCCCGGTATTGGCCCACATGATCGACCAAGCGTTCGTAGCAGTCGATGATGGCGTTGGTGAAACACCCCTTTTTGGTGAGGCCCCGAAACTGGACCCCCTCGAACACCCGCTTTCTGATGGTCGCGGATTGGGTGAGGTAGGGGTCGTAGAACAGGTCTTCCGGCAGATTGGCCAAGGTCATGAACCGTTGGATCAGCCCCTCGTCCCGCAGCAGGATATAGATGCGGATCAGATCGAAGCTGATCCGTTTTTCCAGGATAAACGAGTACTGACGGATCTTCTCGGCGAGGGCGAGCTTGTCCTCTTCGATGAGTTTGCGAAAGCCGAAGTAGCGGTTGGCAATCTCTTGCTTGATCTCATAAGTGAGGGCGTCGCTGATATTTGGCTGCATACTATTAACGATAGCCCACAACCTTGACTCGCGTCAAGAGAGCCTGCCCCTATGAACATCATCTTGGCCCCGATCATGGGGGTGACCGACTCCATCTACCGCAACACCTTTGCCCAATTTTTCTCCGGGGTGGACCTGACCATGGCCCCCTTCATCAGTTCGGTGCAGGCCAGAAGCATCAAGCCCAACTACCTGAAGGATATCCTGCCCGCCAACAACCGGCAGCTCCCGGTGGTGCCGCAGATCCTGAGCAAGGACCCCGACGACTTTCTCTTCCTGGCCCACAAGATCTTCGAGCTGGGTTATACCACGGTCAATTGGAACCTGGGGTGTCCCAGCCCCACCGTGGTCAATAAGCAGAGGGGCTCGGGGCTCATGCCGTACCCCGAGGTCATCTCCCGCTTCCTGGAGCGGGTGGTGCCGGAGCTGGGGGGCGGCTTGTCCATCAAACTGCGGCTGGGGCGCTATGATGCCCGCGAGCTTGAGACCCTATGGCCGATCTTCAACCGCTATCCCTTGGTTGAGGTGATTATCCACCCGCGCCTGGGGAAGCAACTCTACAGCGGCAGTGTCGATCTTGAGGCCTTTGCCCAGGCCCTGACCCAGACCCGGCACCGCATCTGTTATAATGGTGATATCCGCACGGTGGAGGAGTTCCAAGGGCTTGCCCGCCGTTTTCCGAAGATTGATACCTGGATGATCGGGCGCGGCCTGTTGATGAACCCCTTCCTGGCCGCTGAAATCCGCTCTTTTCTGAATCCTTCCTTGAAATGCGCCCGGGACATGGCTATATTAAACCCATTTCATGCCGCACTCTACAGGCAGTATCAAGAGGTCATGTGCGGTCCTGCTCATCTGCTCGCCCGAATGAAAGGCATTTGGGGCTACTTTGCCGAGACGTTCCCCAACCCCGGCAAGGTGCGCAAGCTGATCTACAAGACAAACACCCCTGACCACTATCTCGATGCGGTTCGCCGACTCTTTGAGAGCGGCGGAGCCTGATCCGATACCCGGCATCGGCAACCGCATTCTCTCCGGAAGTGCTTCTCTTAACAATTTCTTTTATTGTGGATGACTATGACCTGTAAACGCACCCTTGGCCTCTGCCTTGCTTTTTTGCTTTTCCTCTCCACCCTTGCCGGGGCCTCGCTGCCCAAGCAGGATGCCGGGTTCGATAAGAACAAGGCCAAGTTGCTCAGTTACGTCCTGGGTGAGCAGCTGCAAAAAAATCATTTCTCCCATAAGCCGATGGATGATACCCTTTCCCAGGAGGCCTTCACCCTCTTTCTCAAGCAGGTGGACCCCAGAAAGCAATTTTATCTGCAAAAGGATATTGACGAGTTGCAGCATTTTTCCACCAAGATTGACGATGAGATGCGCGATGGTCAGATCATTTTCCCCCTGGTGGCCGAGGAGCTGATCAAGGCGCGGGTGTTGACCGTGCAAAAGTTCATGGATGAGTTCGCCACCCAGAACTTTGACTTGAACAAAAAAGAGTTCCTCGAATCCGACCCCAAAAAAATGGCCTATTGCAAAACGGAGAGTGAGCTGCGTGAGCGCTGGCAAAAGACCATCCAGTATCAGATTGTCTCCCAGTACTTGAATCGGGATGCGGTCAACGAGGCCAAAAAGGGGCTGGACACCGCCAAGAACACCCCGCCCAAGAGCGACCAAGAGCTACAGAAGGAGGCCAAGGAGAAGGTGATGAAGGCCAGCCGCGAACTGCTCACCCGGATGTTGAAACGCGAGCCCAAGGATCTCTATGACCGTTTCTTCTCCATCGTGGCCCGGGCCTTTGATCCCCATACCGACTTCATGCCCCCCACGGAAAAGGAGGATTTCGATATCCATATGCGTGGTTCGCTGGAGGGGATTGGCGCCGAACTGCAGGAAGAGGACGGTTTCATCAAGGTCAAACGGATCATCCCCGGGGGCGCCGCTTCCCGGCAAAAGCAACTCAATGCCCATGATGTGATCTTGATGGTGGCCCAGGGCAAGGAGGATCCGGTGGATATCACCGATATGCGCATCAATGACGCGGTGCGTCTCATCCGTGGGCCCAAGGGCAGCGAGGTCCGCCTGACCGTGAAAAAGGTGGACGGCCAGACCACGATCATCTCCATCATCCGCGATGTGGTGCAACTGGAGGAGACCTTTGTCAAGTCGGCCATCCTCAAGGGGGGCAACGATGGGCAGTATGGCTATGTCAGGATCCCCACCTTCTATCGCGACTTTCAGGAGAACGGACCTGGCGGCGATGGCCGTAATGTCACCGACGACGTCAAAAAGGCCCTGCAAGAGATTAATCAGACCAAGACCCAGGGCTTGATCGTGGACCTGCGCAACAACGGCGGCGGGGCCTTGGTGGATGCGGTGAAGATCGCGGGCCTGTTTATCAAGAGTGGTCCGGTGGTGCAGATCAAGTCCAGCGACAATAAGGCCGAAGTCCTCTATGACTACGACAGCCAGGTCTATTACGACGGCCCCATTGTGGTGATGATCAACCGTTTCAGCGCCTCGGCCTCCGAGATCCTGGCCGCGGCCCTGCAAGACTACCATCGCGCCCTGATTGTCGGCAGCGACCACACCTATGGCAAGGGTACGGTGCAGACCTTGCTCAACATGGATAATGAGCTCCCCCTGTTGGGATTTAATACGGCGCGATACAAGCCCATGGGGGCCTTGAAGGTGACGACCCAAAAATTTTACCGGGTTACCGGCGAGTCCACCCAGAACAAGGGGGTGCAAGCCGATGTGGTGCTCCCCGACGCCTTTGTCTCGGCCGAGATCGGCGAACGGTATGACGAGAATGCCCTGCCCTGGGATACCATCAAGCCCGCCACCTATGAGCGCTGGGGGAATTATCCCTTCATGCTCGATAAACTCCTGCCGGCGAGTCAAGAGCGGATCAAGGTCGATAAAAAGTTCATCGAGATCCAGAAGGAGGCCGATGCGGCCAAGAAACGGATGGAAGAGACCATGACCCCCATCGATCTCGCTTCGGTCAAGATCGAACGCGACCGCACCGAGGCCATGCGCAAGAATTCGGCCTTGACCGGGCATGGCTTTGCGAGCGAGGATGACGAGCCGGCCCCCGATCATGAGCTGACCCCCCAGGAAGAGTCGAAGCTCTTGGTGGAGAGGCTGGGCAAGGATCCCTACGTCCAGGAGTCGCTCTCCCTGCTGGGCGGGGTTGGGGGGAAGGCGGACCCGGGGATGATTGGGGCAGCCGTGCCCAAGCCCTAGCCATAGGAGATGTGACCCACGGTCATGAAATATCAGAAGGAACTGAGCGCCTTACAGGAATATATCGCCAATTTCGACCCCGCGGAGTTTACCTCCGCGGCGGATGCCGTCCAGCTGTTGACCAGGACCCCGGAGCAGACGGAGCATGTCCGCAGGTTGAAGGCCAGGATGCAACGAAAACGACAATGCGCTGATACCCTTCACCTGCTGGTGGAGCAGGAGATCTCGGCTGCCGAGACGATCATCAGTCAGGCAGAGGTGGACGCCCTGCTGGAAGGGTGGTCGCCGTCGTCATAAATACGAGTTATGAAGGCGTATACCTGCTCAGGGGGTAAGCACATCTGGCCTGAAGTCGTGGCGGGCCGTCTCCCGTTACCCTTCCTTGACCAACACTCCAGCAGCCCATGGCCTAACCAACCGTTGCGGCTGCGGTGACAGCAAATACATTCGCGAGGAGAAAAGTATGAAAGACAGACGCATCACGGGGATCCCTCTCCGGTTTCTCATGACCTATCTCACCCTCCTTTGTGGCCTGGTCCTGGCCCATGCCGCCCAGGGTCAGACCGGGGCCCCGGCCAGTTTTGCCGATCTGGCGGAACAGTACGGGCCGACAGTCGTCAACATTTACAGCACCCAAACTATCCAGTCCCGCAATCTGCCCTATGAGTACTTCTTTAACAATAACGAGCAGATGCCGGAGATGTTCAAGCACTTTTTCGATCTACCCCAGCAGGGGCTGCCCCAACGGGCCATGCCCGCGCAGAAGCGGACCAGCTTAGGCTCCGGCGTTATTACCTCGGCCGACGGCTATATCCTGACCAATAACCATGTGGTGGAGAATGCCGATGAGATCAATGTTCGCATGGACAACGCCGAGGAGTACCGGGCCAAGATCATCGGCCGCGACCCCAAGACCGATCTGGCCCTGATCAAGATTGCGCCCAAGAAAGAGTTGCACTATGCCATCTTTGGCGATTCCGATGCGCTGAGGGTCGGCGATTGGGTCCTGGCCATCGGCAACCCCTTTGGCTTTGAACAGACCGTGACCGCCGGTATCGTCAGCGGCAAGGGGCGCGCCATCGGTGATGGCCCCTATCAGAACTTTATCCAGACCGACGCCTCCATCAATCCGGGAAACTCCGGTGGGCCGCTGTTCAATATGGCCGGCGAACTCATGGGGATCAACACGGCCATCTATAGCCGCAGTGGCGGCAATATCGGGCTGGGCTTCGCCATCCCCGCCAACATGGCCAAGAGTGTGTTTACCCAACTGAAAACCACGGGCAAGGTGGTGCGGGGCATGATCGGCGTGGTCATCCAGCCGGTGACCCCGGAACTGGCCCGGCAGTTCAAACTCGATCGGGCCATTGGCGCCCTGGTTGGCCAGGTGACGCCTGACAGTCCCGCCGCGAAGGCCGGGATCAGGCCTGGTGACATCATTCTCAAGTACCAGGACAAACTCATCAGCCAAGGCAGCATGCTCCCCGCCTTGGTGGCGGGGACCCCTGTCGGCACCAAGGCCCAGGTGGTGTTGTTCCGGGATGGCCGCGAGCAAACCGTGGAGATGACCATTGGCGTACTGGCCGAGGAACGGGTCGACTCGGGTGAAATGTCCGGCCCGAACATGGAGGATGACTTGGGCTTTACGGTCCAGGTCTTGACCCCTGAACTGGCCCAATCCTTGGGGGTTGAAGAGCAGTCCGGCCTGTTGGTGACCGACGTCCGTCCGGGGAGTATATCCGATGATGCCGGCCTGCAGCGCGGCGATCTGATCGTTGAGGCCGGCAGCGGCCAGGAGCGTCAGCCGATCAAGACGGCCAAGGACTTGGAGGCGGTGTTGTCCGGGAATAGGGGCCAGAATATCCTGCTGCTGGTCAAATCCCACAAACAGACCCGGTTTGTCTTACTAAAACGCAACTAACCCTGCCTGGACAAGATGGAAAATTACCATGATCTGTTGGTGACCGTGGTGCGGCTGTTCAGCACGGTGGTCGTTATTGTCTTGTTCTTTATGTTTATCGTGCGCCCCTTGCTCGATTACTTCATCGCCAGTCGCGAGATTAAACATCACAAGCATCTGCGCGAGGAGTTGTTGGTGGATGAGGAGGAGATCAATATCCCTGTCGATTTGCCGGTGGGCCGAGAGGTCAATACCCCCGAGGAGGAGCTGCCGCCGCCGAAGAAAAGGATCAAGGACGCGGATATGGAGACCTTGACCCGGCTGGCAGCCAGTGATCCCGATAAGGCCAGTGACTTGGTCAAGCAATGGGTCAACAGCGACTCATCGCGGTCCCGTTAGTTAAGCCTTCTCCCTCCCCCTCAAGACCACTGGCGTCCATGGCCTCCTCTCCGCCCTCTCGGCATCAGACCTCACCCTTTTTGATCCTGTTTCTTCTCTTGCTGGCCTTGTGGTTCTTCTTCGGCAGGACATCGCTCCCGCCCCCCAGGCCTGACGCCGCTCCACGGCCGATTGAGGCTCGAGGTGATTTGGCCGCCGACGAGAAGGGCACCATCCAGATCTTTCAGGCCAATGCCCCCTCGGTGGTCTATATCACCACCAGCGACCTGCGCCGGGACTTCATGAGTCTCAATGTCTACGAGATCCCGAGCGGCTCGGGCTCCGGATTCATCTGGGACCGCGAGGGCCACATCGTCACCAACTACCATGTCATTGCCGATGCCAACCGGGTCGATGTCACCTTGAGTGACGGCACGGCCCTGAAGGCCTCGGTGGTCGGGGTGAGCCCGGAGAAGGATGTGGCGGTGCTCTCCATCCCGACCCAGGCGAACCTCTCCCCGATCACCATCGGTGAGTCCAAGGACCTGCTGGTGGGCCAGAAGGTCTTTGCCATCGGCAACCCCTTCGGGCTCGATCATACCCTGACCTCGGGGATTGTCAGCGCCCTGGGCCGGGAGATCAAATCGGTCTCCGGCCAGACCATCCGTAACGTCATCCAGACCGATGCCGCCATCAACCCGGGCAACTCCGGCGGCCCGCTCCTGGACAGCGCCGGCCGCCTGATCGGCATCAACACCGCCATCTACAGCCAGTCCGGCGAGAGCGCCGGTATCGGCTTCGCGGTGCCGGTGGAGGTGGTGAACCGGGTGGTGCCCGACCTGATCAAGTATGGCAAGGCCATCCGCCCGGGGCTGGGGGTGACCATTGCCAACGACACCATCAACAGCCGTCTGAGCGAGGGGCTGCTGATCATCAATGTGCAGCCCGGCGGGCCCGCCGACCAGGCGGGGTTGCTGGGCATCACCAGGGTCTATGGCGAGATCGTCGTTGGCGACATCATTACCGCGATCAATGGGGTGCGGGTGGCGAGTTTTAACGATTTGCTGCACGAGTTGGACAACTACACCATCGGCCAGGAGGTCGAGGTGGGGATTATTCGTAACGGCGAAGCGAAGCAGGTGAAAATCAGACTGGAAGAAGCCGACTGACTATGAACTGGTGGACCAAGGCCCTGCGCAGCCTCATCGCCTCCGATACCCGGGAGAAGCTCGACCTGTTCCGGACCTTCCCCGGCTTCCGCCGCTTCCTGGCCACCCGTCACCATTACGCCATTCTACGCACTGCTGGGGACATCCTGTTCATGGTGGTGCTGATCTCCGGGTTCTTCGGCCCCAATGATGCCCGGCGCAACGTGGCGGTCTTCTTGACCTGGGGGCTCCTGTGGCCGGCCATTGTCCTCTCCTGGTTTTTGGTGGGCAGGATGTGGTGTGGCATCTGTCCATTCCCGGGGCTGGGGGTCTTTCTGCAACGCAAGGGGTGGACCCTCTCCCTGAAGGTCCCGCGTTTCCTGCAAAAGTATGGGGTCTACAGCTCGGTCTTTCTCCTCGCCCTGATCATCTGGAGCGAGGTGGTGGCTGATCTCGATCACTCCCCTCTGGGCACCTCATACCTGGTGTTGACCATCATCCTCGGTTCGGCGGTGCTGGCGGTGCTCTACAACGGCCAGGCCTGGTGCCGGCACCTCTGCCCCCTGGGCAGGATCAGCGGCGCTGCCGCCACCCTGGCCATCACCGAGTTTCGGGCCAACCACGAGCGTTGCCGGAACTGCAAGAGCTTTGCCTGCCAGCGGGGTGGGGAGGGGAAGAGGGGGTGCCCGGTCTATCTGGGGGCCTACTCGGTGGTCAACAACCTGCACTGCCTGGTGTGCGGCCACTGCCTGACCAACTGCGATCGCGATTCGCCCCAGTTTCTGCTGCGGAACCCCTACTCGGAGTTGATCACCAATAAGGGGCGCTACATCACCTGCAGCTATATCGTCCCCTTTCTCATCGGCTCGCAACTGGCCCGCTTTCTGCGCTACAAGGGGGTCTATCTCTCCTTTGCCGCTTGGGTCGGCTCCGATGCCGCCGCCTTCAGCCTGCTGTTGGCCGCAAGCTTCGTGCTGGTGCTGGGTGGCATCAAGCTGGGCAACTCCTTGTTGGTCAATAGGCCCGATCCGATTGTGGGGCGGCTCTCCCCCATGATCCCCATCTTGATCCCCATGGCCTTTGTCGGCGAACTGGTCTACCGCATCGGCTTCTTCACCGACGGCATCGGCGAGTTTCTGCCCACCCTGGGGCGACAGATCCACTTTGCCTGGCTGGAACGGCTCGCTTTCTCCATCCCTGACTTTCCGGTGCAGATCCTCTCCGCCTTCTTCATGTTGAACGGGGCCATCGCCGCCTGCTACATCCTGTGGCGATTCTGCATGGAGGACTTCGAAGGTCAGGTCACCCTCATGAACTTTATCATCCTCAACAGCCTGATCAGCCTCTTCTTGCTCGCCTATCTGGCGGTGATCTTCTAAACAGGCTCTCTCCCGCTCCAGCGGCCCTGTCAGCCAACAACGGAAGCAGGGATCGGGAAAAGATGATGCTCTCGCAATAAGTCGTGAAGCTGACCATCTGCCAATGTAATTTCAATATGTTACGGGGCGTGCCAGCGGCGGGTGAGCGGTTTTTTGCGAAACCGTCAAAAGATGATGGAATCGGAAAAGTCGTGAAGCTGACCATCTGCCAATGTAACTTGAATGGGCTACGAGGCGTGCCAGCGGCGGGTGAGCTGTTTTTGCGAAACCGTCAAAGATGCAATCTACCAAGAGACCTAACGGTCAAAGGAACGATATCGTGATGAAAATTCTCGTCTGTGGCGGGGCCGGCTATATCGGCTCCCATATGTGTAAGCTGCTCGCCCGGCAAGGCTATGGGGTAACCGTTTTCGATAACCTCTCCACCGGTCATGGTGAAGCCTGCAAGTGGGGCGATTTTGTCCAAGGGGACCTGCTGGACAGCGCGCACCTGCACTCGATTTTTGACTCCACGGCATTTGCCGCGGTCATGCATTTCTCCGCCAAGTCGCTGGTGGGGGAGTCGATGGTGGATCCGGCGCTCTATTATATGAACAACGTCGTCGGCACGCTGAATCTGTTGGCGGCCATGCGGAAGTACGAGGTCAAGCGCTTTGTCTTCTCATCATCGGCCGCCACCTTCGGCAATCCGCTTACGGAGTTGATCGATGAGACCCATCCGCAAGTCCCGATCAACCCCTATGGCGAGACCAAACTGATCGTTGAGCAGGTGCTGCGGGCCTATGCCCAGGCCTATGGGCTTAATTCCGTGAGTCTGCGCTACTTCAACGCCGCCGGGGCCGACCCTGATGGTGAAATCGGCGAGTCGCATTCTCCCGAAACCCACCTGATCCCCAATGTCTTGAAGGCCGTACTGTCAGCGGGCAGGCCCCTTAAGCTCTTTGGCAACGATTACCCGACCAAGGACGGCACCTGCGTTCGCGACTACATCCATATCAATGACCTGTGCCACGCTCATCTGCTGGCGTTGAACTATATGGACGCGCATCCCGGTGCCCACGGCTTCAATCTTGGCAATGGCCAGGGATTTTCCATTCTGGAGATCATGCGCACGGCGGAAGAGGTGACGGGACGAAAAATTCCCTATGATATCGAGGCCAGGCGCCCTGGTGACCCTCCAGCGCTGGTGGCCGACAGCCGGAGGGCCAGGGCGGTCCTTGGCTGGCAGTCACGCCATGCCCGGATCGGTGAGATTGTGCAATCGGCATGGGATTGGCATCGCACCCAGAAGTTTTAACGCGCTGCCAAGGTGACAGGGGCGTACCCCCTGCCCGTGTCGTTTGCGCAACGGGTCTGTGGCTAAAGGGGTACCAGCGCTTCATGAATAAGCAGCAAGGCCCTTCATGCCGTCTGTTCCGCTGGGCCTGATCTCTGCCCTCGCCTTTTCTTGAACTGCTTTAAACGATAGTGCTCCTCTCTCTCCCGTTCGCTGATCTGCTGGCTGCTCACATGGATCTGGTGTTTGAGCTGCGGGATGATCTTCTCATCAAGGACGCGCACCTTGCGGGAGATGGCAACGATCTTGTCCGCCAACCGTTTGAACTTGTTCTCAAAGACCGCAAGCTCCAAGATCTCGGCCACCACCTCCTCAAAGAGCGCCAGAGACTCTTCCACGGCAGGGGTGGTTTGGCCAAGGGCATAGCCCCGCGCCAGAGGCTCCCGTCTGATCACCCCGGAGAGGGAGATCTCCTGATATTCGATGCCCAGGGTGTTTTTCTTGCGGATGAGTACCCCCTTGTTCTTGTCGGCGATGGCGGCAATGGCGGTGAGCAGGGTCCTCCCTTCTTGGAGGTAGGCCAGCTGTTGCTGACGAATGGCCCGGGCGTAGATCTTCCTGATCGCCTCCCGGGAGTGGCGAAAGGCCGGGGTCATCCGTAGCAGTTCGAAGATCAGGGCCTGGCGCCTGGCCTGGAGGATATGCAGACTGCCGGCATAGGAGCGTTTCTTCTCCCGCAGCAAGAGCAGAGTGGTGCGATTGGCCGGAATCATGGGGGGGGGCTCCCTGGTGGTCTAAGGTCGACGGTTTCGCAAAATCCGCTCAACCGTTGCCGGCATGTCCCGTAACACCTTGAAATGACAGTGACGGATGGTCAGCTTCACGGATTTTGGCGATGCCATCAAGGTTCAGCGAATGAAGCCAGCTCGTGCCGGATAAGCAGCTCCCGGCCAAGGTCAAGGGAGCTTGCGATCCCCCGCCCCTCCCCGGGTTGGTGGATGAACTCCCGCTCAAAGCTGGCGGCAAAGGCCAAGGCCTTTTGGTCCATGGGGGTCAGGCCATCGCGGCCGACAATCGCCTCCAGGATCCTCACCTCGCGTCCCTTGGCATAGTGCTTATAGAGCAGATTGGCCACCTGGCGATGGTCCTTGCGGGTCATGGTCTCCCCGATGCCGTGCTGCATCAGCCTGGATAGGCTGGGCAAGACATCGATGGGGGGGTAGATGGCCGCGCTGTGCAGGGCGCGGCTCAAGACCAACTGGCCCTCGGTGATGTAGCCGGTGAGATCGGGGATGGGGTGGGTGATGTCATCCTCCGGCATGGTCAGCACCGGCAGCATGGTCACCGAACCGCTGCGCCCCTTGATCCTGCCCGCCCGTTCGTAGAGCGAGGCCAGGTCGGAGTACATATACCCCGGATATCCCCGTCTCCCCGGCAACTCCTCTTTCGAGGTGGAGACCTCGCGCAGGGCGTCGCAATAGTTGGTCATGTCCGAGACCACCGCCAGCACGTCATACCCCAGTTCAAAGGCCAGGTACTCGGCAGCGGTCAGCCCGAAGCGGGGGGCCAGCAGCCTCTCCACCACCGAATCACTGGCCAGGTTGATGATGGCGACAAACTCGGTCTGCATCTCGGCCAGGGTCTCCATGTAAAAGGCATACTCATGGTGGGTGAGACCCAGAGCCACGAAGACCAGCACGAACTTGCTCTCTCCCTGTCCGGCCTTACGGGGATTTCGGGCATAGTGGAGGATGTCGGCCACGATCTCCTTGGCCGGTAGACCGGCGCAGGAGAAGATCGGCAGCTTCTGTCCCTGCACCAGGGTGTTTAGGCCGTCGATGGCCGAGATGCCGGTCTCGATGAATTGCTGGGGCCGGTCCCTGGCCGCGGGGTTGATGGGGTAGCCGGTGGCAGGCCACCACTTGTCCGGGATGTAGGCGGGATACCCGTCCAAGGGGAGAAATGAGCCGCTGAAGATGCGGTTCAGCATCAATGGCGAAAGGGGGGTCTGCTTCAATTGGTCGGAGAAGATGACCGCCGAGTGGTGCATGTCGAGCCCGGTGCATTCGGCAAAGACCTGGATCAACACCTCCCCCTGGTCAACACGCAGGACCTCACCCTCCACGGTATGGCCGTCAGGCAGTCGTACCCGCACCACCTCGCCCAGCATCACCTCCCGCACCTGTTCCAGAAAGAGAAGATGGGTCTTGATATGGGTGAAGGTCTGGTAGGTATGCTCGGCAAGGCGCATCTATTCCTCCTCAACGGCGGGATGAAGAGGCGTATGCTTCGCGTCCAGTTCCGCCATGGCGTGGTCATAGCCATCAATGATCTCTTTGATCCGGGCAAAGGTGAGTTCCGGGGTGGAGAAGGCGTCGTCGGTAAACGAGTTCTGGCCGAGAAAAGTGGTGCGTATCCGCTCCACCGCCGCCATTAGGGTGTGATCCTTCTCTTGCAGCCCATCGGCGCCGACGATCTCGGCCACCTCCAGCAGCTTCTCCTCCTCCCGCAACAGAGTGCGGCAGCGCCCGAGATAGAGCTGCCAATCACTATGGTAGTGCTCGCCGCAGTAGCGCACCATCTTCTGCTCATAGAGGGAGAAACTCTGCTGCCAGTTGATGGCCGGAAAGTGCCGCTTGTGGGCAAGCTTGGCATCCAACATGAGAAAGGCGCCACAGGCGCGCAGGCAGGCCTGGGTGACCGGGTCGGTAAAGTCCCCGCCCGGGGGCGAGATGGAGAGGATCATGGAGAGCGAGCCGGTCTCGCCGGAGAGGGTCCGCACCACGCCGGCGCGGCTGAAAAAGTTGGCCAGGCTGGAGGCCAGGTAGGTGGGGTACCCCTCCTCCCCGGGCATCTCCTCCAGGGCGGAGGAGATCTCGCGCAGGGCCTCGGCCCAGCGGGAGAGGCTGTCCGCCAACAGGAGCACGTGATAGCCCATGTCCCGATAGTACTCGGCCATGGCCACCGCCGTGTAGATGGAGGCCTCCCGGGCCGCCACCGGCATGTTGGAGGTGTTGGCCACCATCACCGTGCGCTCCATGAGGCGCCGACCGGTCCAGGGGTCGGTGAGGTCGGAGAGGTCGGTGAGCATCTCCGCCATCTCGTTCCCCCGCTCACCACACCCCACATAGACCACCATGTCGATCTCCGCGTACTTGGCAATGGCATGTTCGAGCACGGTCTTGCCGGTGCCGAAGCCGCCGGGGATGATGGCCGTGCCCCCCAGGGCCAAGGGAAAGAGAAAGTCGATGACCCGCTGACCGGTGATCAAGGGGGCGTGGGGCCGCAGCTTTTCCAGGCAAGGTCTGGGGACACGCACCGGCCACACCTGGGAGCTTGGGATGGGGGTGCCGTCCGCCAGCAGGGCGATCCGGCCGTTGACCTTGACCGGGGAGGTGGCCAGCTCGCGGATGGTGCCGTTCGCCGGGGCAAAGAGTGGATGGGCAAAGGACCCTTCGTTGAAGGCCCCCAGCCGTTGGTGGGCCTTGACCTCGGCCCCGACCTGGGTTTCGCTGTGAAAGGTCCACTGCCGTTGCTGGTCCAGGGGCTCCAGCAGCGGCCCGGGCTTGATGTACGGGCCGCTGGTCTCCACCAGGGTGGCCAGCGGCCGTTGCAGGCCGTCATAGATCATGCCCAGCAGCCCGGGACCCAAGCGGACCGACATGGGTTGCTTGAGCCCGGTCACCGGTTCGCCCACCCTGAGCCCACGGGTCTCCTCATAGACCTGGATCACGGCCCGCTTGCGCTCCAGGCGCACCACCTCCCCCAACAGCCCTTGATGGCCGACCGTGACCTGCTCGTGCAGGCTTAAGGAGTCCGCATCGGTGATGATGGTCGGCCCGCAGAGGCCAATGATTGTGCCATCCATGGTGTTCACGATTAACTTAATTTGACTTGATAGCCGATGGCCCGCGCCACCAGCTGGGTGATGTAATCCTCTTGTGGCGTGCTCTCCTCGGGGCCGGGCAGAATCGTCACCACCCCTGGCCATTGGCGTTCAATCGCCTGGAGTGCCTGTTCCGAGATGGCGGCAAGGAGTCTCTCATCCAGCACGATCAGCCCCACGTCGCTCTCGGCCACTGCCTGCCGTAGGGCCATTTCAGTCCCTTGCGGCAGAACGACCTGCTGTCGCACGCCAACCATGGCAAAGCCCAAGGTGGCATCATCGGGGGTGAGGAACAGGATCTCTTTCATGGGCTGGCCTTCGCTGTCGGTTGCGGAAAGGACGGATGCCGTTGGCAGGCCTCCGTGCGTAGCACGACCTGCTGCTCCCCAAGATGATCCAGGTAGAGCAGGATCACGGCAAGGGCATCGTGCTCGCGGGCATGACTCAGCAACATCGCCCTAAGCTGATGCCTACTTGCCAGTTCCAGAGGGAGCGCCCCCTCCGGCCCCCTGCCGTTGGAGGGGTTGGCAGGGCTCAGCGTGCCGCTCTTCAGCATCCTGGTCAGCCGCTTACTCCCATGCCGACCGCCTTCGATCAAGGGGCAGGGTACGGTGAGCTGCCAGCGTTGCCATTGGTAGAGTTTCCGGCTGTTGTGACGGTCGATCAGGTGGCGAGAATAGGCGCGGACCATGGTTGGCCATGGTTCCTTCTGTCCCCAGGTGAGCACGGCATGAATCCATCTCTCCTCGGCCCCGGCGAGACCTCTCTTGGCGTAAGCGCTGGCCAGGCCACAGGGTTGGCCCAGGGAGCGGCCCAGGAGACCGTCGAGCACGGTGATGAACTCCAGGGGAGAACGCAGGTGGTGGTAGGCGTTGATCACATGGTGATGGAGCAGCGTGTCGGCGAAGAGGGCCACTTCCGTTTCATGCCCCTCCTCCCGCAGGCGCAGGAGGTTAAACAGACGGCCGAGTTCCGAGTAGACAAACACCGGGAACAATTGGCCTCGGGTTGGGCCATCCATTTGGTGGTGGAGCCAGTGCCGTTCTTGTTGGGCAGCGTGCTCTATCTCCCGGTCATCAAAGCAGGCGAGAGGAGCGCTCTCCGCGGCTGGCAGCAGTCTGCGCACTCCGCCATCACCCATGCGGGCCCGGATGCGCGCCACCAGATATTCCACGGGGTAGCCGGATCCGCTGGGAGCGCACAGCAGGGGGCAACTCACGGTTGTTCCTGCCGCACGTCGGCCATGATCTTGGTCAGTTGCTCAGGCCACAGGATGGCCAAACGCTTGCTCAGGGTGTTGTTGATACGGATCCGCCCCTCCTCGGCTGCAACCACCAGCCCGCCCAGCAAGGAGGGATCATCGACGATCTCGGCCTGGGGGAAAAGGGCTTGCGCCTGCTCATGATCCCGGGGGTGGATGGTGACCTTGGTCCAGTTGACCGGCGGAAGCTCCTGCCGGAGGCGGGCCAGCAACTCCTCGCCGGCACTCTCCACTAGCTGAGGCAACAGCGTCATTGCCCGTGACCATAGCCTCTGGGCAAAGGTGTCCTGGGCCGTGGTCCGCATGGCACCCGCCTTTTTCTTGGCCGCCAGCAGGGTCAGCTGCACAAACTCCTCTGCCTTGCGTGAATTTTGCCCCTCCGCGCGTTGCCGCGCCGTTGCCAACTGTTGCGCCATGGCCTCTTCTTCAAGGCGGATCTGCTCCCGGGCTTGCTGCCAGAGCCCTTGGATCTGCGCCTCCCCCTGTTGGCGGAGATGGTCGAGCATGCGCTCCCGGTCGGTTACATGCATGGGGCTAGCGCAACAGGATCATGGCGGCGACGACAAAGCCGAGAATGACCATGGTCTCCGGGATGGCGACCAGGATGATGATGGTCCCGGTCAGTTCGGGCCTCTCGGCCAAGGCGCCCGCACCGGCCGCGCCGATTTTAGACTGGGCGAAACCGGTGGCCAGGGCACACAGCCCCAGGGCCAGGGCGGCCGCAAAGGCGACCAGGACTTTATCCCACAAGATAACTGTTTCCATTGTGCTCTCCTTTGGTTGATTTTTTTAAGGGGTGGAATTTTGTGCCCCTGGCGTCCATGAACTTGCTGAAGAATTCGACATAGTGCAGCCGCAGGGCATGGATGGTGGGGGCAAAGATCCCCAAGAGGATATTAAAGGCGTGCAGCAGCAAGGCCACCAAGAGGCCCACCCAGATGCTGCCCATCATGCCGGCCAGTTGGTTGGCCACCTCGGCCAACAACACCGAGGTCAAGCCGATGGCCATGATGCGGGTGTAGGAGATGATGTTGCCGAAGTGCTTTAAGACTTCCAGCGGCGCCAGCACCCCTCCGCTCACGAGCAGGACCAGAATGATGACCACCAGTGACAGCTGAATCGGCCCGCGCAGCTTCACCAAGCTCTCGGTCGCATAGATCAGGCCACCGGCCAGCAGGCAGAAGATGATGAGGATACTGAAGCAGCGGAACAGGGCCTCCCGCTTCCGATCATTTTGAAAGCTGGTGAGCATGCCGAGAAACAGACCGATGACCACGTGGACAATCCCCAGGGAGCCGGAAAAGAGCAGCATGGGTAGCAAGGCCGTTTGCCGCTCGAAAAAGAGGGGGTGCAAGCCGAAATAGTGCTGCCCCAGGTCGCCGAAGAGTTCGCCGTACAAGACCCCGAACACCATGGTGTATGCGGCGGAGATACAGAGGATCTTGGCCGCGTCATTGATGTCGCGTGACCCTTTTTTTGATGATGAAGAGTAGAGGATCACGCCACCGGCCATGATGATCACTCCGTAGCCGAGGTCACCCAGCATCATGCCGAAAAAGATGGGGAAGAAAATGGCGATGAACGGGGTGATGTCAAAGGAGGAGTAGTTGGGCAGGGGCAGGAAGCGACTGAAGAGTTCGAAGGGTTGGAAATAACCCCGGTTTTGCAAGACGATGGGGATCCGCTCCAGATCGTGTTCCCGGAGCTCCAGCTCCTCGACCAGCACCCGGCCCGCGAACTCCTCGGCCAGTTGTTTCTTGAGGGGGGCGATATCGGCGCTCGGCATCCAGCCGAAGATCAGGAAGCAACGTTCGGTGGCAAAGAGCAGGGTGCTGGCGTTGAGCACGGCCAAGCGTTCACTGAGCCAGACCTGGAGATTGCGGTAGATGCCGCCCCACTGCTGGCAAAATTTGGTCAGTTGGTGTTGGGCGCTGAGCAGCTGCCGCTCGTAGTCCCCCTTTCTCCGCGCCACCGCGACCTCCATTGCCGGCAAGGGGAGTTGGGCCAGATCCTCGTCCGGGCAACTGAGTTCCGTCACCTGGTGGCCCAGCAAGATGTCCCGCAGGCGGGTCGCATTCGCGGTTTCCGTGACAATCAAGGCAAAGTTCTCTCCCGCCTGGGTCTCGACAATGGTTGTCTGGATAAAGCCGGGGATCTCCCCTTGCAGATAGAGTTGCAGCTCGTTAAAGGCGGCCATATCCGCAATCTTCACGCCGATCACCGCCAGGGCGGCAAAGCCCGCCCGGTCCGGGATCAGTTGGAATACCTCCCGCAGAAAATGTTGGTAGTGCAGCAGGGCACGGAGCTTGTGGTCCGCTCTCTCCCGGGTGCTATTCCAGCCCTGGCACTGCTGTTGGTGGGCGGAGATGATCTTCGCCACAAACTGGAGCGCGGTTTCCGGGTTGATGTATGACTGACGGCGGGGGCAATCGGGGAGGAGGGTCAGCAGGTGACTGAGCTGGTGGAGCAGTTTCTCAAGAAAGGCCCTCTCCTGGACGACATCCTCCGTGGGGGTTAGGGCCTGTATGCTTTGCTCAAGATTGGCGGTATGGTGGACGGTGGGCTCTGGATCAATATGGATGGTGCCCTGGAGCTGGACTGCCGAGAGGACCTCCAGGAACAGCTCCTTGGGGCCGGTGAGCAAAATCTTGGCCATCTGGACAATCATCGCCGTTACCCCGGAAGAATTTTTCGTAGGTGCCGTTTGAGCATGGCATCAATGGTATCTTGGCTAATCCCGTGGAGCCAATCTCTTTCCCGCTCCGCCGCCGTGATGATCTGGGTGGAGAGCAAGATGGCCTCCTGTCGCGACCTCTCTTCGGACTGGAGCAGTCGCTGTTGCAACTCCTCTTCCCCTTGGGCAAGGCGACGGTGCAGGGCCTGACGTTGGCTTGCGAGCCAAAGCACAATCTGCGCCTCCTCCCGGGCAATCCTGGCCTGGATCTCTTTTTCAACGGCGATGATGGTTTGAATGGTGTCGTCAGCCATGAACCTGCCTGCTCAATTTGTGCTGTGTTTCCTTGGGAATAGTACACCTTGCGGGGATCTCCTTTGTCAAGGAAAACCGGAGGGCTTGGTCCGCAACAGTGGGGGAGTTGTTGACCTTGGATCATTTTTAATAGGGGTGATGCCGGTGAAGGGGTGCAGCGGGGAGACAAGGGGGAGCGACACGTGGGTGCGACGTGGGAAGGCATGGGGGGGTCTGCTTGCCAAGGAGACTTTTGTTATACAGGGATCTTGGAGCGGTTCACTCGGCAGCCCCTGGGGCTTGGTGGTCAGCTGCCGGTGGTCTGGCTGACGGATTTGGCGATCATCTCCTGGATGAGCCGCTCCGCGCGAGGTCGCCGGACAAGGTCCCTGCCATCCGCTTGAACCTGGCCAAGGCCCGCATATCTTGGGTCTTGTCCGACTCATCCATGATCTCCTCGCCCATGATCTCCTCAATGATGTCTTCCATGCTGATGATGCCGGTCTGGGCGCCATACTCATCGACGACGATGAAGAGATGCTGGCGGTGCTCAAGGAAATCCAGCAGGACATTGGGCAGGGGGATGGATTCCGGGACAAAGTGGGGGGTCTCCATGACCTCGGAGAGCTTGACCGTGGTCTTGCCCTCGGCGGCCAAGAGCAGCACATTCTGTCTGAGCACCACGCCGACGATGTCACCCTGGTCCTTGTCGTAGACCGGCACCCGGCTGTGGAAGTTCCATTCCGGATAGGTCGCCGCCTCGCCCACGGTGAGGTGGGCACTCAAGGAGAAGACCACCGTGCGCGGGGTCATGGTCTTGCGCACGCTTTTATGCTTCAGCTCCAGGATGTTGATGATGATCTTCTCCTCCTGACGGCTGATCTCGCCGGAGATTTTACTTAAGGCGGCGATGGCCTGAATCTCCTTGGCCGTGACATAGGATTGCTCTCCGGGCTTCTGGATCAATTTGGCCAGGCGGTTGCTGAGCCAGACCAGGGGGTGCAGGAGCTTGACCAGGATCTGCAAGGGCCGAGCCATCCAGGGGGCCACCTCCTTGCAGTAGGATGCCCCTATGGTCTTGGGGATGATCTCCGAAAAGATGAGGATGGCCAGGGTGAAGACGATGGAGAAGAGGCCCAGGTATTGCTCGCCGAAAAGGATGGCGACATGGGCGCCGGCAATGGCCGCGCCCATGGTGTTGGCGATGGTGTTTAAAGTCAGGAGGACGGTGATGGGCTTGTTGATGTCGGCCTTCAGCTCCTTCAGTAGCATCCCGGAGCGGAGGCCGGATTGGGCCATGATTTCAATCTGGCCGGCAGAGAGGGAGTAGAGGGCTGCTTCGCTAATATTTGATAAGGCCAGGACTAATATAGGCAGGCCAACGGCCAGGCAAAACTCGATGAACAACGGTTCCTCCTTGGATGGTGAGGGCTTGAGATTAGGCGGTGGCCACTTTCCAGGTGGTACCGTCTGGGCCGTCCTGCAATTCGATCTGTTTTTGCAGGAGCAGGTCGCGGATCTCGTCGGCTCTGGACCACTCCTTGCGTGCCCTGGCTGCCAGGCGTTCATCGATCAAGAGCTGTAACTCCTCCCGGGTCATGGCCACGGCCTTGAGATGGTGGGCCTGTTGCTCTGCAAGAAAGACAGCTGGCGGTTGGCGGAGCAGGCCCAGGATGGCGGCGAGTTTGGCAATGGTCTTGGCGCCCTCGTGGAGTAGGGCGATATCGGCTCGGGCCGCCTTTTTGGGCAGGGACTGGCGGATACGATTGATGGCCTTGACCCCGTCAAAGAGGATGCCTAACCCTTGGGCGGTGTTGAAGTCATTATCCATGGCCTCGCAGAAGCGCACGGTCAGGGTGTTCATGGCCTCGATCTCCTCTGCCGTGGCCCGGGCTGGAATCCCGTCGTGGCCTATTGGTAACTGCTCGCAGTCGGCCAGGGAGTTGTAGAGGCGGTTGACCCCCAGTTGGGCATCCTGGAGTGCCCCTTCGGAAAAGTCCAAGGGGTGACGATAGTGGGTGGAGAAGACCATCAGCCGCAAGGCCTCGGGGTGGTGGTCCTCCAGGACTTCGCGGATGGTCAGAAAGTTGTGTAACGATTTCGACATCTTTTCGTTACTGATGGTGACAAAGGCGTGATGGATCCAGTGTCTGGCAAAGGGGGCACCGGTGGCCCCTTCGCTCTGGGCCACCTCGTTTTCGTGGTGGGGGAAGACCAGATCTTCGCCGCCGCCGTGGATGTCAAAGGTATCGCCCAGGTACTTGCGACTCATGGCCGAGCACTCGATATGCCAGCCCGGCCGGCCTGGTCCCCACGGGCTCTCCCAGGTCGGTTCGCCCGGCTTGCTCCCTTTCCAGAGGGCGAAATCCATGGGGTTGTTTTTGATCTCGTTGACCGTGATGCGGGCGCCGGCCTGGAGATCCTCCAGGTTGCGGCCGGAGAGGGCGCCGTAGGTGGGGAATTTGTCCACGGCGAAATAGACATCGTTGCCGGCCTGATAGGCCAAGCCCTTGGCGATCAGGGTGGTGATCAGGTCAATGATCTCCGGGATGTGCTCGGTGGCCTTGGGCTCGACCTCGGGGGAGCCCACCCCCAAGCGGTTCATGTCCGTATAGAACTCTTGGATGAAACGGTTGGCCAGCTCCTCGGAGGTGGTGCCCTGCTCATTGGCACGATTGATGATTTTGTCATCGATGTCGGTGAAATTGCGGACATAGGTGACAGCAAATCCGCGGAAGCGGAGATAGTTGACGATCATGTCAAAGATGAGGGCGGAGCGGGCGTGGCCGATATGGCAATAGTCATAGGCGGTGATGCCGCAGACGTACATCTTGATCTTGCCTTCCTCCAGGGGGACAAAGGGGACCTTTTGACCGGACTTGGTATCATATATTTTGATGGGCATGGTTACTCTCTTTGATTCAAAAATTGATTTATGGTATTGATGAAGTCAGTATTTACCAGAAATAAAAAAACCCTTCATTAAATAAAATCATAAACATGGGTGTGGTGACCACGGGATGAGTGCTGCAAAAGAGTTGGCGAATGGCGTAACGATTACCTATGTAAACGAATCAAAAAGGCTCGCTGGAGACCGTTGGTTGGTCAAGTTGCGCTGCCGCGCCACCATCGCTTTGCAGGGGTGGATGCGGGACGCCTTGGTGGGGGAGGAGCCGCTGACCGTCTTCTGCCGCAAGTGTTTGGCCGAGGGCTTGATCCATGAGATGGTGATGGAACGCAATTTTATCGATCAAACCGAGAACGAGCGCTTGCTTACGGAGATGATCAGCGAGCTGGACAAGAGCGTGCTGGGCTACATGGCCAGAGAGACCTTTGTCCGGCAACTCTTTACCCGAAAATTGGCCGAGGCTACGGAAGCGTTTGCGTGCCAACGGCCGGAAATGCCAGTGGAGGATAGCGAAGACCCCCCGGGGCCGGCCGATTTTTCAGCCTGTTTTCGTTAAGCGCGCATACCGTGCATCTCCCCGGCTGACCACCGCTATCCCCCAGGTGGAGGGAAATCAATAATTTCTTGACAAAAGGAACGCTTGGCAGCATATTCGTTTTTTTTGCCGGTGGTTGTCGTGGGGCAAGGTGATCATCGCCCCACCATGGCCCCCAAGGCGGAGCAGCAACTTCTAGATGACCTTCTTGTCAACGGATCAAGCGACGTGCAGGTTTACTCAAAGGCATCCGCACAATAAACAAAACTTGCAAGGGTGAGGCGGTTTCCTTGCCCTCTCCCTCCATCACATATACCCCCACCGATTTTCGAGGAGACAGAATGAAGGTACTCATCAGCGATAATTTAGCCCCGATTGGCGCCAAGATCCTTAGGGATGCAGGCCTTGAGGTTGATATCAATACCGGGCTCTCTCCCGAAGAACTGAAAAAGATTATCCCGGCCTATGATGGCCTAGTCATCCGCAGCGCCACCAAGGTCACCGAGGAGATCATCGCCGCGGCGGATAACCTGAAGGTGGTGGGCCGGGCCGGGATCGGTCTCGACAACGTCAACATCCCCGCTGCCAGTAAGAAGGGGATCGTGGTCATGAATGCACCGGACGGCAATGCCACCACCGCTGCCGAGCACGCCATCGCCATGATGATGTCGTTGACCAGAAACATCCCCCAGGCCACCGCCTCCATGAAGGAAGGGAAGTGGGAGAAAAAGAAGTTCTCCGGCCGCGAGGTAACGGGCAAGACCTTGGGCATTGTCGGCATCGGCAGGATCGGCGCCATTGCCGCTGATCGGGCCAAGGGGCTGCGCATGAAGGTCATTGCCTTTGATCCCCACATGCCCAAGGAGATCGTCGATAAAATCGGGGTCGAGTTGGTCACTCTGGATGAGTTGTGTCAGCGAAGCGACTATATTTCGGTGCATGTGCCGTTTTTGAAGGAGACGGCCAAGCTGATTTCGGCGGATAGGTTCAAACTGATGAAGCCCACCGCCATGTTCATCGACTGCGCCCGAGGCGGGGTAGTGGACGAGGTGGCCCTCTACGATGCCCTGAAGAACAAGACCATTGCCGGGGCGGCCCTGGATGTCTTCGAGGTCGAGCCCACCACCTTGGACAATTCACCCTTGCTCTCCTTGGACAACTTTATCTGCACCCCCCACCTTGGTGCCTCCACTGCCGAGGCCCAGGAGAATGTCGCCATCGCCATTGCCGAGCAGATGGCGGATTACCTCAATACCGGCAGCATCACCAATGCGGTCAACGTGCCTTCGGTGAGCGCCGAGGTGATGAAACAGGTCGGTCCGTACCTGACCTTGATGGATCGCTTGGGGGCCTTCCACATGCAGATCGCCAAGGGCGGGATTGAGGAGATCAATATCGACTATGTGGGGGATCTGGCCAGTGTCAATGTGACCCCGATTACCGTGGCCTTCCTCCGCGGCCTGTTTACCCCCATCCTCAAAGAGGCGGTGAACTTCATCAACGCGCCGATGATTGCCAAGGATCGCGGCATCAAGGTGACTGAGTCCAAGACCAACGATTCCGATGACTTTACCAATATGATCAAGGTGACGGTGAAGACCACCGAGGGCGAAAACACCCTGGTCGGTACCGTCTTTGGCCGGAATGAACCGCGTCTGGTTCGCCTGAACACCTTCCGCATGGAGGCCTTGCCGGCAGGACCGTTGCTCTATGTTCACAACAAGGATGTCCCGGGTGTGATTGGTTCCTTGGGCACCACCATCGGTTCCTTTGGCGTCAATATCCGTAACATGACGGTTGGCGCCGAGGCCGAGCAGGGACAGAATGTCATCCTGATCAATATCAACCGCCTCCTCTCGGACGAGGAACTGGAGACGGTTCGTCAGCTTGGCCATGTCAGTCAGGCCATGGCCTTGGAATTGCCGGAGCTGTAACCATGAGCGCTCAAGAGAAGGGAGAGAAAGAGCCTTGCCCGTGTGCACCAGGGTTGGTCCGCAAAGATGGTAAATGCGTCATGCCCGATGTCTCCTTCACCACTTTTTTCATGGCCTTGAACTCTTCTGTTCTCTATCACTTAGGTGAGATTCCCGATCCGGTCACCGGTAAGAGCCAGAAAGACATGCTGCTGGCCAAGCATACCATCGACACCATGTCCATGCTCCAGGCCAAGACCTGTGGCAACTTGACACCCGAGGAGTTGGACTTGGTGGAGACCACGCTCTATGACGTCAAGATGCGCTACGTCAAGGCGCATTCCTGAGCCGGACCCTCTAGGCAGGGCTTCTCTTGTGGTCCACGCCCCCACTCCCCCCCCCCCTGTGGACAAATGACGCACAACGAGTTGGATCTCTTGGCCCCGGCCAAGGTGAATCTCTATCTGGGGGTTGTTGGCAAGCGGGGCGATGGCTATCATGACCTCTGCTCGGTGATGCAGAAGCTTGATCTGACTGATCGGCTTCACTTGCGCCTGGAAGGGCCTGGCATTTCTCTTTGTTGTCCAGCTTCATCTCTTCCCGAAAATAGTAGCAATTTGGCCTGGAAGGCCGCCCGGCTCTTTTTTGATCTGACCGGCATCAGGGATGACCTGCGCATCACCTTGCAGAAACGGATCCCGGTGGCCGCGGGTCTTGGTGGTGGCAGCAGCGACGCCGCCGCCGTCCTGCGTGGATTAAATCACCTCTGTAGCGCTGGCCTCGACGAGGATGCCTTGTTGGCCATGGCAGCAAGGCTCGGTGCCGATTGCCCCTTCTTTGTGGCCCAGATGAATACCGCCCTGGCCACCGGGACCGGGACCGAACTCCAGCCCATTGTCGGTCCCAAGGGCTATTGGCTGGTGCTGGTCAACCCGGGCATCGCGGTCTCCACCCGTTTTGTGTACGAGAATTTACTGTTGACAACTGATCATAATCCTTATAAGTTGTCCGGCTATTCTCACGAGGCTGAATACGCAGGTGCCCTGTTGGCCGCGGTATTTAGTCAGGCTGCGGATTGTCCCCCTCTTTTTAACGATCTTGAGAGGGTGACGGTTGGTATGCATCCGATTATTCGGACAATAAAAGAACAACTGCTCGCTGATGGTGCATTTGTTGCCCTGATGTCCGGTAGCGGACCTACTGTGTTTGGCGCGTTTCGCCATTTTGATCAGGCCACCAGGTCCTGTGAGCAGTTTCGGAAACGGTATCCGGAAGTATTTGTGGTAAGTCCGCTGAGCTGAGCAATGCTGTCCTGCTGGGGTGTCGTCAAGCGGTAAGACACAGGCCTTTGACGCCTGCATTCGTAGGTTCGAATCCTACCGCCCCAGCCATTCCTCCACAGGCCCATCGTTGGCGCACTGCTCGTTCTCTGTGCAGGAGAATGGGACTGAAGCAAGCGGGGATTGAGCAACCCCCTCCGTTAATCAGCGACTGAATAGAGTAAGGGACATACGATATGCCAAAAAACATGCAAATATTCACTGGTAACGCTAACCGTAAACTGGCGGCCGATATCTGTGGCCACATGGGCATGGAGCTCTCCAAGGCCGAAGTGCGGACCTTCAGTGATGGCGAGATCTTCGTCGAGATTGGTGAGAACGTTAGGGGCAATGATATCTTTGTCATTCAGCCCACCTGTCCACCGGTCAACGATCACTTGATGGAGCTGGTGATCATGGTTGACGCCCTGCGCCGGGCCTCGGCCCGCAGGATCACAGCGGTCCTACCCTATTATGGGTATGCCCGTCAGGACAGGAAGGTGGCCCCCAGGGTGCCGATCACGGCTAAAGTCGTGGCGGAGATGCTGATGGTGGTCGGGGTCAGGCGGGTCTTGACCATGGACCTCCATGCCGGCCAGATTCAGGGTTTTTTCAATATTCCGGTGGATAATCTGTTCGCTGCTCCCATCCTTTTACAGCACATATCGAGTCAATTCAAAGAGGTGGTGATGGTCTCTCCCGACGCCGGTGGCGTGGAGCGGACCCGGGCCTTTGCCAAACGCCTGGACGCTGATTTGGCCATTATTGATAAACGCCGGGAACGGGCCAATGTCTGTGCCGCCATGAATGTCATTGGTGACGTTGCCGGTAAGACCGCTATCTTGCTTGATGATATGGTGGATACGGCCGGGACCTTATGCTCCGCTGCCGATATCTTGATGCAGAAGGGGGCCAAGGAGGTGCATGCCTGCTGCTCCCACGGGGTACTTTCCGGTCCGGCCATTGACAGACTTGAGGCCTCGCAGATCAAGCAGCTGGTGATTACGGATAGTGTCCCCTTGCGGGCCAATGCCATTAACTGCGCCAAGGTTAAGGTACTGTCGGTTGCCGGACTCTTCGGTGATGCGATTAAGTGCATTCACTCCGAAGATTCGGTGAGTTCGCTTTTTGTTTAAGGGCCGCTACGCACTAACTTGTGCAATTGAGAGCGGCTTGGTCCGGCTCTTGCTGGCGATGGGATTTTAGAATAAACATTTTTTTTATAATGGCTTAGGGTGTGGCATATTCTTACTGTGCTTCTTTGCCAAGAGTAGAAGCGCAGGCGTATTTTTTTAAAATAACCGTAAATCCGAGGTGGAGGTTTAAACACATGTTACAATTTGATTTGACTGCTCAAGTCAGAGATACTTTTGGAAAGGGAGCATCCCGTCGTTTACGCGTACGCGGTCTGACCCCGGTAATTCTTTATGGTAATCATATTGAGCCGGTCTCCTTGCAGATGAACACCAAGGAAGTGACGCACACCTTGTTGAAGGTACAGAGACGGAATGCCATCTATACCCTGCATGTCCAGGGGGATCAGGCTGAGGTCTGCCACCATGTCATGGTCAAGGATTTACAGACGGAACCGGTGAGCGATGGCTTGGTACATGCCGATCTCTTGGCCATATCCCTTGACAAGCCGTTGGTCTTTACGGTTCCGGTCAAATATGTCGGTAAGGCCAAAGGGATTGATCTGGGTGGCGATTTGAGCACCATGGTCCGGTCGGTTACCTTAAAGGGGCGGCCGCTGGATATTCCTGACGTTTTGGAGAAAGATATCTCTGACCTTGGCTTGGAAGAAAAGATCACCTGTGGTGATCTGGAAATCCCTGCCTCCGTGGAAATGTTGAGCGATAAGAGTACGGTATGTGTCTCCGTATCGGCGCCAATTGTGGTAGCCGTGGCTGAAGTTGCCCCTGTGGTCAAGGGTAAAAAGAAGAAGTAAGGCCCTAGGCAGGCTCCTTGCCTCGTTGTTGGCAGGGCATGCCTTGATAGAGGCTGGCGTTGAAAAAGCCGGGAAGAGGCATGCTCCTTCTTCCCGGCTTTTTTTATTGCTAGGAGCCTGTCGGACTTTCAGCATAGACATGGGCTGACATAAGTCCTTCGGCA
>OBOI01000159.1_pt1 | contig 27229 bp, 20 predicted proteins | sample 1670151 | NCBI WGS metagenome assembly OBOI01 (sample SAMEA104232303, study PRJEB22302) | sediment metagenome | biome: forest; feature: aquifer; material: sediment | place: USA | collected 2011-08-07 | depth 0.01 m | reverse complement strand
AAATTGGTGGAGGCGGCGGGAGTCGAACCCGCGTCCGAAAACATTCCACTGAAGTTTCTACGTACGTAGACTTTGATTTGCTTTCGCCCCCGAAAACTCCCAAAGTCAGGATTGATCAGGCGCTATTCCGTTATCTTTTCGCCCCTCCCCCGCCGGACAAAAGGGAGCAGTTATCCTGCCTAAATGACGCCCTCATCTGAGCCGACAGGCGGGCCCAGGAGAACGTTAGCCGACTAAGCGGCTAAAGCGTAATCGTAATTGTCTGCGATTATGTTTTCCTACCTGTTTAACGAGGCCTGTAGGAACCTCGGTACGCTGCTGCAGCTTCAACTATCCCCGTCGAAACCGTGACGCCCCCATAAAAAACTATCCTCCTGCAGCTACTGATAAGACCTTTGGCCGGAAAAGTCAAGTATAGAAAAGAGTATCTTCGCCGACAATTCTTGACACGCCCAATCCTAAATGTTAGTAACCATGCGGGACAATTAACACATTATGAAGAATAGAAATAAAAGAATCATTCCTCCGGCGAAGAGGCAAGAGATTCGGCTCAGCGTAGCCTCGGCTTGGGCCGTAATCCGGGACGCCTGCCTCAATTATACCCGCAACAGCGATGTAAACCAGGCCGCCGCCATCGCCTTCTATGCCATTTTTTCTCTTATCCCGCTTCTTTTGCTGACGCTTTTAACGGCCGGTTACGTCTTTAGCTCCAGTTCCCATATTCAAGATGAGATTGCTACCAGCATCAGGACCATTCATCCTTTTTTTTCCGAAGACTTGCTGAATAATCTGGTAAACTTGAAGGAAAAAAACCGTCTCATCGGCGGCATCGGCAGCATCAGCCTTATCTGGCTTTCCGCCATGATCTTCGGCGCCATGGAAAATTCATTGAATATGATCTTCCGCGCCAGAAACCACCGCAACATAATTCAGTCAAAACTCCTGGCCTTCGCCATGATCCCCCTGGGTTGGCTTGTTGCCATCATCAGCGTAGGGGTAAGCTATGCAGCGGCAATTATTCAGAAGCAGGCCCTGATAAGTGACAACGTCCTCATCTCGCAGGGCTACGCCGCCGCCAGCCGCTATCTTCTTCCCTATCTCTTGACGATTATCTTTGTAACCCTTTTATACAAAATTATCCCAAAGATCCGGCTATCCACCCGCGGCGTCCTGGGTGGCGCTATAATATTTGCCACATTGCTGCAAGCGGCCAGAGTCGTATTCGCCTGGTACACCATTAACTTCAGTCATTACGATGTTATCTTCGGCACCATGGAAGCGGTTGTGATGCTTGTTATCTGGGTATTTTACATGGCAATCATGCTGCTTTTTTGCGCCGAGCTTATATCTTCTTATGAAAGACGGGACTTGATCCTGTTGGAAGCAACTTTTGTCGCACCCAACAGGAAGGCACTGCAGACTGAAGAGCGTCTATACCGTAAATTTGGCCGCTTATATTGTCCTGGCGATTATCTCTTCCGGGAAGGCGAAGCGGGCAACGAAATGTTCTATATTCTCGACGGTCAAATAAGGATAGAGAAAAAGGCCGGCAAGATGTCCAAGGAACTTGCCATGCTGGGCAAAGGCGCCTATCTGGGCGAAATGGCCGCCCTTATCGACGCTCCCCGCACCGCTTCGGCCATCGCCAGAACGGATAGCCAGGTTGCCGTAATCGACGGCCCCATCTTCCGCAACGTATTGCGGGAAAGTGAAGCTGTTTCCCTCTACATGTTAAAGGAGTTTTCGCACCGCATCATACACACCAACGACGACCTGCAACGCGTCACACGCGCCTGGATAAAACTGATCATCGTGCTCTATTTTTTGAAGGAATGGCCGCTTGCGAATACAAGAAATCCCATCGCCGAATTAGCCGTGCTTACCACTCAAACCCCAAGCGAAATAGAGGAAATGTTTTCCTTGTTGACTAAAGAAGGCATTTTGGATATTCACGGGGGGCGCATAATCAACTTTACGAAAGAACGCGCCTGGGAACTTCTTAAAGGTCATGAATGATAACCTTAAACGCAGGATCGACAACCAGACGTCGCGGATGCTTGCGGAGATAAAAAGACTGATGAAGGAAAAACGCCTGTTTACCGGTCTTCTGGCATGCACGAATATCGGCATTATGAGTTTTTACACTTTCTGCGACACAGCCTGCCGTTACCTCAAGGGTGACATTTTGGGCATAGATCTCAAGTATGCGGGTATGTTTTTCATGTCGCTTATCCTGTTTTTTTTATTCCTTAATAAGAAAACACCCGTGCTTGCCCTACTTTCCCTGGGGGTCGGCGCCGAGTCCTTCCTTATCGGTTATCAGATAGCCGCTGGTGTTTATTGCCCCTTTTGTCTAGCCTTCGGGATTATATTGGCAATCATGTTCGCGATCAACTTCGAACGTAAGAAAATACGTCTTATGGCCATATCGGCCCTCGCCGGACTCGCCTTCTTCTTCCTTGCCTTTAACGGTTCCACCACCCCCGCTTTCGCCGGGGAGAACGCCATTACTTCTTTTGGCTCCGGACCGATCCAGGTACGCCTTTACACCGACTATTTCTGCGGACCATGTCGCGCTGCTGAGGCGGAAATGGAGTTACAACTCATTAATTTGCTGGAAAAAAATACCATCAGCCTCACTTTGATCGATACACCTGTTCACAAATATACATCCCTTTATGCGCGCTATTTTCTTTATATCTTGAATGAAAGTCAGCGGTTTTTTCCGCAGGCCATGCAGGCACGCCATGTCCTCTTTGAGGCCGCCGGACAAGATATCCATAAGCCGGAATTACTGGAAGCCTTCCTTGGCAAAAAAAACTATAAGCTCAAGCCATTTGACGTAAAACCCGTCTTTCGCAGTTTCGATGCCCAGCTCAAGGAAGACAAAATCACCAGCACCCCCAGTTGTGTCGTCATCGGACCCAGGGGCAAGGAGGTCTTCGTGGGCGGGGCAAATATCATAAAAGCACTGAAATCAATTCAGGAAACATCGTGAGAGCAGTTGACACGATCATCACAGGGGGCGCCGTCCTTACCTTGGACAGGCACAATCTCCGCATTGAAGATGGGGCGCTGGCTGTTGACGGTGACAGTATCGTAAAAACCGGATCTGCCGCCGATATCAATAGGCAATTCGTCGCCCGTCAAATCATCGAGGCCGATAATTGCCTGGTGATGCCCGGTTTGATAAACGGCCATACCCACGCCGCAATGTCCTGTTTTCGAGGCATGGCCGACGATCTGGAACTGATGGACTGGCTCGGCAACTACATCTTTCCCGCCGAGTCAAAAAATGTCGATCCGGAACTCGTATATTGGGGAAGCCTGCTGGCCAACGCGGAGATGATTAAATCCGGCACAACTACCTTCTGCGACATGTATCTCTTCGAGGAAGAAACAGCTCAGGCGGCCAAGCAAGCCGGCATGCGCTGTCTGTTGGGAGAGGGATTGTTTGATTTCCCTTCTCCCAATGCTCAGACCCCGGCGGAAGCGCTGGCCTACGCACGCAAGCTACTTGATAAATGGAGCAGTGACCCGCTCATAAATTTTTTCATCGCACCGCACTCCCTCTATACCTGTTCGCCAAATGTGCTTGCCGCGGCAAAGCAACTGGCCGACGAGTACCAAATCCTTTATGGCCTCCACCTTTTGGAAAATGAGGCGGAGCGCAACCAATTGCAGCATAAATACGGCAAAAAAGCCCTGCATTTCCTGAAAGAGACGGGGTATCTGACGGAGCGCTTTCTCTCCTTCCACTGTGTCTGCGTGGACAATGAAGATATGCAACTGCTCGCGGACCACGGCTGCCGGGTAGTGCATAATCCGGAAAGCAACATGAAACTGGCCTCCGGTGTCGCGCCCGTGACTGCCATGATGAGAGCCGGCGTCGCTTTGGGGCTTGGCACCGATGGTTGTGCCAGCAACAACAATCTCGATATGTTTCAGGAAATGGATACCGCCGCCAAACTCCAGAAGGTAAGCAGCCTTGATCCCACCGTCATGGATGCCCGGACGGTAGTCCGCCTGGCCACCTGCGATGGCGCCCAGGTTCTTGGGCTGGGTGACATAACCGGTTCGCTTGAGGCCGGTAAAAAAGCTGATATCATCATCATTGATTTGAACAAACCCCATCTCACCCCCCTTTATAACGAATATTCACATATTGTTTATGCCGTCGGCGGCGCCGATGTGGATACGGTGCTCATAAACGGCAAAGTGGTAATGCGGAAGCGAGAGCTGCTCACCATCGATGAGGGCGCCGTCATCGCCAAAGTGAAAGACATCGCCAGACGCATTAAATTCAGTTTACAGGCAAAAGAAACGAAATAATGCATAGATCACTCTCCATTGGTATTCTAATGCTGTCTTTTGCTGCTGCGCCCCTGGGGGCCGCGCCGCAGGAAATTACCTTGTACCGGGAAGCCGCCCGCGTTACGGAATTGACGAAAGTACGCTTCCAGCCAGCGGGAAAACAACTTAAACATTGCCTTATCACCATTTCCGGGCAAGCCGATCCGGCTTCCTTCCAGGCCGCCCCCTTGGGTAATGACCTTGTGAAAATTGAAGATATCGCCTGGCGTCGGTTGCCTAAAGAGGATGAAGCGGGCCTCAAGGCCCGCCGCCGCGTGGCCGGTCAACTTAAAGAAACCAAAAATGGCCTTTTAGCGGAGCTTGAGGGAATTGAAAGCCAGTTGCAGTTCTGGCAGCAGCAGATAAAAGCCAAGGCGAAGACGCCTGCCGAGGCGGCGCTGATAGCCGCCAACATCGGCCGCAACACGAAGAAGGCCTTTCTGCAAAAGCTAAGTGTCTCTCAGGAAATGACCACTTTAGACAGGAGAATCAAACAGCTTGAGGAAGAAATAAACGCCTCCGACAGCGCCTCTCAAGCCCTCTGGGAAGGCACAATAACCGTTTCCGGAGCCGCGGCGCCGCCGGAAGTTTTGCTTTCTTACAGTTATACTTTATCCGGCTGCGGCTGGCGCCCCGTCTATCGGCTTGATGCCGTCATCCCAGAAAATAAAATCAAGTTTAGCTGGGAAGCGGAAGTGTGGCAAAACTCAGGCGTTATATGGCAGGATGTTGACATGCGCCTGGCCATGACACCCCCACCTCCCGTTTCTCCACTGTCCTCCCTTGCCCCGCCCTCCCCGTTCGTTGAGCCTGATGCCGCCGCCACACATCCAAAGAAGAGCAAATCCCCAGGAAAGAAAAAGCCGCCGCCGTCTGCGGCAGTTGGACAAAGCAATGACGCGGAAGTGCCTTCGTCGCCGGCCTTGCCCGGAGATTTCCCCCTGCAGCAGGTGGTAAAAACAACCCTCCCTCCGGGATTGCGAAAAAAAATCATATTGCAGGAAGAAAACTGGCCGGCCGCTTTCGACTACCTGGCGCGTCCCGATAATGATTCCCAGGTTTATCTGCAAGCCCACGTCCGTTTGCCTGTGACCAGGGAAATTCCACGCGGGGAGGCCGTATTTTTCCTTAATGGCAGTTTTTTGCGCAGGGGGGAATTTCTCTTCTCGGGACGTCAGGAAAGCATCGTTATTGGTCAAGATCACCTGGTGTCATCCCCCAGGGGCAGGGAAAGCGAAAAGGGATCGATTCCGCTGCTACCGCCCACACCGGAACAAATCCAAAAAATAGATTGATATTATGCCGAATCTTTTTTAGATTACCGAACCCCCCTGGGATATTTCCTCTACTGCCCGGATCAGCAGCAACACAAAAGGAGAAGGATAAAAAATGGATGGGTTCAGGGATGATAGTCTCTCCAGCCTTGAAAATGCCAGAAACAACGCCCTGCTGGGCGGCGGTGCGGATCGCATCGCCGAGCAGCATGCCAGGGGTAAATTAACGGCCCGGGAACGAATTGCCCTCCTCCTGGATGAGGGCTACTTTGAAGAGTTCGATATCCTAAAAACCAGCAGGGGGTTTCCCCGAGCCGATGAGCGTAAGTATCCCGGCGATGGCGTAATCACCGGTCATGGCACCATTGATGGGCGGGAAGTATTCATCTTCAGCCAGGATTTTACCATTGTCGGTGGTTCGCTGGGCGAAGCCCATTCGCAAAAAATCTGCAAGGTCATGGACCATGCCGTGCGGGTGGGATCACCGATCATCGGTTTGAACGACTCCGGTGGGGCGCGCATCCAGGAAGGGGTTGACGCCTTGGCGGCTTATGGCGAAATCTTCAATCGGAATGTGCTGGCCAGCGGCGTCGTTCCCCAAATTTCCTGCATCATGGGACCTTGCGCAGGGGGTGCAGTTTACAGTCCGGCCATGACCGATTTTACCTTTATGGTGCAGAATACCTCCCATGCCTTTGTAACGGGGCCTAATGTGGTGAAAACCATCATCCATAAGGATATCTCTTTCGAAGAACTGGGAGGCGCAGGGGTGCACAGCGCCAAAAGCGGCGTCGCCCACTTTGTCCTGCCCAATGATATCTTAAGCCTGCGGGAAATCAGGCGTCTCATCAACTACCTGCCCTCCAACAATAAGCAAAGCCCGCCTTTCCTGGATCTCCGTGATCCCCTGGACCGCGTCGATCCGGCGTTAGACTACCTTGTACCGGCCAACCCTAACCAGCCCTATGACATGAAGGTGCTTATCTACAGCGTCCTCGACGGCGGCGAATTTATGGAAATTCAGCCCTCTTTTGCCAGAAACGTTATCTGCGGTTTTGGCCGCCTGGGCGGTGGAGCCATCGGTTTGGTGGCCAACCAGCCGGCGGTGCTGGCGGGCGCACTGGACATCCATGCTTCGGCTAAGGCGGCACGGTTTGTCCGTTTTTGCGATGCCTTCAACATTCCACTGATTTGCCTTGTCGATGTTCCCGGTTTTATGCCCGGTCCCGAACAGGAGCATGGGGGCATCATCCGCCACGGGGCCAAACTCCTGTACGCCTTTATCGAAGCCACCGTGCCGCGGATTACCGTGATTGTGCGCAAAGCTTACGGAGGCGCCTATCTGGTGATGAATTCCAAGCACATCCGCTGCGACATCAACTATGCCTGGCCAACTGCGGAAATCGCCGTTATGGGACCGAAGGGAGCTGCAGAGGTAATCTATCGGAAGGAAATCATGAGTGCTGCCGATCCGGAATCAGCCCTGGCGGCCAAAACGGAAGAATACCGGAAAACCTTCACTAACCCCTTTGTGGCAGCGCAACGGGGCTATATCGATGATGTAATTTACCCCCGCGACACACGCCACCGCCTGATTAGGAGCCTCCAGTTTCTGGAGGGCAAGAAGGTGGGCCGGCCGGATCGCAAGCACGGCAATATTCCCCTATGAGGTAGATGATGTTTCAAAAGGTTCTCATCGCAAATCGCAGCGAAATCGCCGTCCGCATCATTAAAACGTGCAAACGTCTCGGCATCAAGACCGTGGCGGTATTTTCGGACGTAGATTTTCGCTCTCTGCATGTCAGGGAAGCGGATGAGGCTGTTAATATCGGCCCGGCCAAGGCAACAGCCTCCTATCTCGATATGGGAAAAATCGTCGCAGCGGCCCGGCAACACAACTGTCAGGCAATTCATCCGGGCTACGGATTCTTATCGGAAAGCGCCGCCTTTGCCGAACTGGTCAGCCAGGCCGGTCTCGTTTTCATCGGCCCTTCCGCCCCCGCAATCGCCACCCTGGGAGACAAGATCGCCTCAAAAATATTGGCCATTAAGGCAGGTTTGCCGGTAGTTCCCGGGCATAGTGACGCCATCACGGATATGACCGGTATCACGTCCGTCATCGAAGCGATTGGTTATCCGCTGCTCCTGAAACCGGCCGCAGGCGGCGGAGGGCGGGGGATGCGCATCGTGACCGGGCACGAGCTTTTCACTGCCACCCTCAAAACGTGCCAGGAAGAAACCCGCAAGGCCTTCGGGGACGATAAAGTTTTTTTGGAACGCTACATTTCCAATCCCCGGCATATAGAAATCCAGATCTTGGCCGATCATCACGGCCGCATTATTTATCTGGGAGAAAGAGAATGTTCCATACAGCGCCGCTATCAGAAGATCATCGAAGAGACTCCCTCGCCTGCCGTTGATGAAAGTCTGCGCCGGAGGCTGGGTACGATGGCCTGCGATCTGGCGCGTGAAGTGGGCTATACCAACGCAGGCACGGTAGAATTCATTCTGGATCAGGAAGGGAATGTCTTCTTTATCGAGATGAACACACGGCTGCAAGTGGAACATCCGATCACGGAACTGGTTACTGCCCTGGATTTAGTAGAGCTGCAACTCCGGATTGCCGCCGACGAACCCCTGCCGATATCTCAGGAAGAAGTTGTTTTGCACGGCTGGGCCATGGAAGCCCGCATCTGTGCCGAGGATCCTTCGCGGGGTTTTCTGCCCACCACGGGCATAATTTCCCGCTACACCGCGCCGCGCGGTCGCAATATCCGGGTGGACAGCGGCATCGAAGCGGGAAGCACGGTGGGCATCTATTACGATTCTCTATTGGCAAAAGTAGCCGCCTGGGGAGAAACAAGGGAAGAAGCCCGGCGCAGCCTTGTTCATGCCTTAAACGGCTATCATATCGAAGGGGTAGTTACCAACCTGGATTTTGCCAATGCCGTGCTTAATCACCCCTCCTTCGTCGCGGGAAGTTTTTCGACCGCTTTTATCGATGAGCATTGCGCCGATGGACAGGTACAAACCCCTCCCTGCCAGGAACATCTCATCTCCATGATGATCGCTGCTACCCTGGTTTATCATAACCGTGCCAACCTGGTGCGCAGTTCACTGAAACCCATGGTGGCCCGCGTGGGCGGCTCACCCGCCGAAAAACCCTGGCATCATTATATGGTAAGGTCAAATAACGATATGTTTAAAGTGCGGCTCCATGGCGATCATGCCTCGAGTGACTGGACCGTCGTGGTAAATGATAAGCTCTATCAGGTGGTAACTCCGGAATTCGAATTTTACCGAAGACGCCTCAAGCTCAATATAAATGGCGAATCTCACCTCTTCCGTCTCGAATACCGGGGCAATTTCATGTGGAGCGCTTTTTGCGGCATTACGCGCGTTTTTGAGATATACAGTCCCCTGGAGTGGGAATTGGCGCAATACATGCCCAAGACGGAAAAAATGATTGCGGAAGCTTTACTGCGCTGTCCCATGCCAGGCTTGGTAATCGACATTATGGTCGGCAAAGGCGAAAGAGTCTATCACGGACAGGAGTTGGTGATCATCGAATCCATGAAAATGGAGAGCGGCATAGCTTCGCCCAGCGACGGGGTGGTGGAGGAAATAATGGTACAGGTGGGCCAGGCTGTGGAAACAGATGAAATCCTCCTTACCTTCAAATCATGACGATAAATTACGAAAATCTGACGGAATTTGTCCAGGCGCTGGAGGCGGAAAATGAGCTGATCCGCATTCATGCCCCCGTTTCCTCTCATCTGGAAATTACCGAGATTACGGACCGGGTTTCCAAAAGCAAGGGGGGGGGCAAAGCCTTGCTGTTCGAGAAAGTCGAAGGATCGCCCTTCCCCCTTTTGATAAATGCCTTTGGCAGCCCCCGACGCATCGCCCTTGCCCTGGGAACGCCTGATCTGGAAAATTTGCGGAAGCGGCTGCAGGACATTCTGGCGCCTGACGTACCGAAAAACCTCCGGGACAAACTGGCTCTTTTGCGGCGCGCCTTCAGCATGGCCCGCTTTTTTCCCAAAGTCGTCTTTATGAACCCGGCCCCCTGCCAGGAGGTTATCCGGCGCGGTGATGACATTGACCTGGGGGAATTTCCCATTCTTAAATGCTGGCCGGAAGACGGCGGCCCCTTCATTACCTTGCCGGTGGTGTTCACCAAAAGCCTGCTTTCCGGCAAAAGAAACGCGGGGATGTACCGCATGCAGGTATTCGACCGGAACACGACGGGCATGCACTGGCATGTGCACAAGGATGGCGCGCACTTTTTCCGGGAATACGAACGTGCGGGCAAAAGGATGGAAGTGGCCGTGGCCATCGGCACAGATCCGGCCCTTACCTACGCCGCCACGGCGCCTCTGCCGCCGGGTATAGATGAACTCCTCCTGGCCGGTTTTATCCGCCAGAAGCCCGTCAAGCTGACAAGGGCGATAACGGTTGATTTGGAGGTCCCCGCCGAGGCGGAAATCATCCTTGAAGGTTATGTGGACCCGGCGGAAAGGCGCCTCGAGGGACCTTTCGGCGATCATACGGGTTATTACTCGCTTGCCGACGATTATCCCGTCTTTCATGTGACCGCGATCACCCATCGTAAGCAGCCCCTCTACAGCACCACCATCGTCGGACGGCCGCCGATGGAGGACTGCTACCTGGCCTTGGCCACGGAACGTGTCTTTCTGCCGCTCATCCGCACCATCCAACCGGAGATTGCCGACTACTGGCTCCCCTGGGAGGGAGTTTTTCATAATATCGCGGTGGTGGCTATAAACAAGGAATACCCCGGACAGGCCCGCAAAGTAATGCAGGGGCTCTGGGGATCAGGCCAGATGAGCTTCTGCAAGACGATTGTGGTTGTCGATGCAGACAGCCCGCTTGGCCAGGGCGCAGAGCTCATTAAGTCAATCCTTTCCCAGATAGATTTAACCAGTGATATTTTCCTCACTGATGGCATTTTAGATGCTTTGGACCATGCGGCGCCCGGCGCCTTTTTTGGTGGTAAACTGGGCATTGACGCCACCGCGCGGCTCGTCGGCGAGCTTCCCCGTCGTCAGTCTGTCCCATCATTATGCGGGAAAAAATCAATGCTGGCGGCTAATATAGTTAAAGCATTGGATAACGATATTACGGATTGCCGCATGCTGTTCGATGATACCCCCCTGCCCTTGCTTATGGTGAAGGTTAGTAAGACTGAACAAAAGCGCGGTTTTTATTTTCGCGACCTTTTGCTTGGCGCGGAGGCGCTCTCTTATGGAATTATCTTTTTTTATGACGCTGAAATTGATCTGGACGATTCATCCCTGCTTGCCTGGAAGGCCTTTAACAACGTCGACCCGCAGCGTGATATCACCATCAAGGGGAATATTGCCCTGGTAGATGCGACAAAAAAAACGGAACTTGACGGTCACTTCCGTCCCTGGCCGGACGATCTGGTTAATACCCCCGAGATTATAGAACGCGTCAACGCCCGCTGGCAAGAATACGGCATCCCTCTTTAAAGACTGGCATATGGAAAACTTCACACAGCAGGATAATTTGTCACCCTACCGCCCCCTCGCCGACCGCATGAGACCGGAATCCTTAGCCGATTATGTAGGGCAGAGGCATCTTCTGGAACCGGGCTGCCTCCTGCGGGCCTTAATTGCCGAGAGCAGCCTTATTTCCCTGATTTTCTGGGGACCGCCCGGTTCCGGGAAAACTACCTTAGCCGCTCTGCTCGCCAGGGAAATGAAGGCGCATTTTACCAGTTTCTCCGCCGTCCTTTCCGGTGTCAAGGAAATCCGGGCGGTTGTGGAAGAAGCAAAAATTTTGCGGCAGCAGCGCCAAAAAAATACTATTCTTTTCGTAGATGAAATCCATCGCTTCAGCAAATCCCAGCAGGACGCCTTTCTTCCCCATGTGGAAAGCGGCCTGATCACTCTGATCGGCGCCACCACGGAAAACCCCTCCTTTGAGGTCATCGCCCCCCTTTTGTCCCGGATGCGCGTCGTCCTGCTGAAACCCTTTTCCACGGCGGAAACAGCCGCAATCATTCAAAATGCCCTGACGGATGAGGTCCGGGGCCTGGGTATGATGGAGCTTTCCCTGGAAGATGCGGCGCTCAACCATCTTGTCTGGGCCGCCGGCGGCGATGCCCGCACCGCCCTTAACAGCCTGGAGGCTGCCGCATCGCTCCTTGGCTCGCAAGACAAGGCAAAGCGAGTAATTACCCTGGCGGTCGTGGAGGAGGCAATTCAAAAAAAGGCCCTGCTCTACGACAAAACGGGCGAGGAACACTATAACATCATCTCCGCTTTTCATAAAAGCATGCGGGGCAGTGACCCGGATGCTTCTCTCTACTGGCTGGAACGCATGCTGATGGCCGGCGAAGATCCTCTGTATATTGCCCGCCGCATGGTCAGATTTGCCTCGGAAGATGTGGGGAACGCCGATCCCCGGGCGCTATCCATCGCCCTTGCGGCCCTGCAGGCCTTTCAATTTCTCGGCAGCCCGGAGGGCGAGTTGGCAATCGCCCAGGCAGCGCTTTATCTGGCAACAGCCCCCAAAAGCAACGCCCTCTATGCCGCAGACGGTCAGATCAAGGAAACCATTCGCAAAACCGGCGCTCTGCCGGTCCCTTTGCACATCAGGAATGCTCCCACCCGTTTAATGCGCGAGCTTGATTACGGCCGTGGCTATCAATACGCCCATGACTTTGCCGGCGCCTATGCCCCGCAGGAATATCTGCCCGACGGCTTAACCAAGAGTAAATATTACCATCCCACCGAACGAGGATATGAAAAAACTATCAAGGAAAGAATGCTGTATTGGGAGAAAATAAGAGCCACAAACAAAGACAAGATTAAAAAGGAGGAGCCGGAAGGTCATGATGACCTCCCGGCTCGAGGAAGAGAAGAGTGAAGGGTTGCACCCTCTCGGTTGGGCGTTGGCTGACTACTCTTTTGACTACTCTTTGGATTAGCAAAGCATATTATATGCCATCCTTGCCATACATTCCCATGATAAGTTTTTGTGAGAGGAAAAACAGCGATAAACATTCATTCCACATATTTCTTTCTGGTCTGCTAAGGCAGTGCAGGACGGACTTTGAGAGTAGGGGCCGAGGCACTTTGTCCATCATTAAAAATAATGATATCCAGGTTTAGAATGGATTAATACATTGGTATAGAAAATCGATAACAGCTTTTCGGCCAATGATATATGGCAATATATGTCTCTTAGGAATGGCAGAATTTTTGAATATCTATAAATAACATAATGTTATACGCATGATCAAAATTGACCAACATTGGTCAATTTTGATCATATTTTGGTTTCCTACCATGAGAAATAAAAAAGCTATTTGGCGCAACCAAATCTCTTACGATAAACGGCTCGACCTGCCACCCCTGGCCATTGGAGCAGCCTGTACCTTATTCATCAGTATGTTCATTATCATGGGTCTTCTCTATCTGCAGAGGATAGAACGAAGCCTGGTTGCCCTACTGGAAAACCAGGGCCGGGCAATCACTGCGGTCCTCCAGAGACTCAGTCAGGAAAACCTTAACTTGCTCGTCCAGGCAGGACAGCAACAACCGGAAAAGCCTTACTCACTGCCGCAGGAACAAGCCTTGTACCCCAAATCATGGCTCACCAGCGCCCTGGCAGAGTTGGGGCAGGAAGTTGACAAAAAGTGGTTGGCAGCTAATCTGAATGAGGAAGCCATCAAAAAATTTGCCGAAGATAAAGGGCTGTGGCTGGTGGCTTTGATGGACAAGCGGGAGAAAGTAGTTTTTCAGAACCGTCCCCTGCCAGCCTCTTACCTCTTCGCAGGAGAAAATGAGAGCCACCCGCCGCTTACCATTGACCTGCTCTTACGGTTGGCGCAATTAAAAAAGATCGGCTATATTGCCCTCCAGCGCAAGGATGGCAGTGGCACGGTGATCATCGCTTTGGACAGAGGGGGGCTATTATACTGGGGCCTTAAAGTCTCCGTGCAAAAGGCCATCGAAAAACTGGGAGAAGGCCAAAGGCAAGGCCTCATTTACATGACTGTTACCAACGTGCAGGACATGCCTCTGGGTCATTCCGGTTATGTGCCCGAACGTTGGCACGTGACGGAGATGCCCCTTATCGAGCTGTTGCAGGGTTCCGTGAAGCTGGCCAGCCGCCCGGTACGCTATCTTAATAAGAATATCGTCGATATGGCCATCCCCTTTTATATCAACGGGGAAATCGTCGGCATTGTCCGTATCGGTATGGATAAAGAAAGTACCGACCGCATACTGAGGGATAATAAGCGGCAGCTCCTGTCTTTTCTGATCTTTGTCATGCTCATCACCATCTTTTCCATGTGGATATTGTATCACAATCACAATCGACATATGGCCCGGATTGTGGAAATCGAAAGAAGTTTGGAAAAGGCGGAAAGACTATCCTCTTTAGGCCAACTGGCGGCCGGTGTCGCCCATGAAATCAGGAACCCCTTAAACGCCATCAGCATGGCCAGCCAACGGCTGAAACGCGACTTTCCCCCCCCTGATGAAGAATATAACCGCGAATTTCAGATGCTTTGCAGCGTTATTCGCGACGAGATCCGGCGCCTCAACGGCATTGTTGAGGAGTTTCTCTCCTTTTCGAAAAGCAGACGTCTGGTACTGCATAACTATCCGGTGACGGAAGTGCTGCAAAAGATCGTCAATCTCACCCAGGAAGAGGCCCGTTCCAAAGAAATTTCGATAAAAACCAGGGGGCTTGCCAATGAGCAAACCATCCCCATGGATATGGACAAGCTCCAACAGGCTCTGCTCAACTTTGTCAAAAATGCCATGGAATCCATCAAGGGAGCCGGCGGGATCGAAATTGCCCTGCGCCAGCGGGATAGGGACTTTATTTCTATTACCATCTCGGACACGGGCTGCGGCATGACGGCAGCGGAAATAGAGCGGATATTCAACCCCGATTATACAACCAAGGAGAAGGGGGTGGGGCTGGGTTTGGCCCTGGCGCATGAGATCATCCGGGGACATGGCGGAGAAATACGCATATCCAGCACTCCCAACGTCGGAAGTGATTTTGAGATAAGGCTACCAATTAAGAAAAGATCGGCAGAGGGCGCAGCCCGCACCATTGCCAAAACCGGGGAGGTTTCCTGATGAAGAAATTACAGATTCTGGTAATTGAAGATGGTCAATCCCAGCGCGAGATGTTGAAGGATTTTCTTGCCAAGGAAGGTCACCATTGTCAGGAAGCGGAAAATGGCGAACGGGGCATCGCGGCAGTGCGGGCCGGACATTTTGACTTGATTTTGCTGGATTACAAAATGCCGGGCATGGACGGCATGGCGGTGTTAAAAAGCATTAAAGCCATCAACCCGGAAATTGATGTCGTTATTATCACGGCCTACGGCACCATCGAAACTGCGGTGGAAGCCATGAAAGCCGGGGCTATCGATTACATCACCAAGCCCATCGAATTTGACGAATTGCTGCTGCTGATTGAGCACGTTGCCGAGCGCCGCACCCTGATCCGGGAAAATGAGCTCATGCGGCGGGAATTGCAGGAAAAAGGCATCACTTCCGATAAAATCATTTATCGCAGCGCCTCTATGCGAGAACTCATCAACATGGCCGGGAGGATTGCCAACAGTCGCGCCACCGTCCTTCTTCAGGGGGAAAGCGGCACCGGCAAGGAACTCCTGGCGCGTCTGGTCCATCAGTCGGGCGGGCGATCGCAAAAGCCTTTTGTGGCGATCAATTGCGGAGCGCTGCCGGAAACATTGCTGGAAAGTGAACTTTTTGGCCATGAAAAAGGGGCCTTTACCGGTGCGGCCCTACGGCGCATCGGCAGATTTGAAGAGGCCGATGGGGGCACCCTCTTTCTCGATGAGATCGGCGAAGTCACACAGGCCGTGCAGATCAAGCTCCTCCGTTTTCTTCAGGAACGCGCGTTTCAGCGTCTGGGCGGCAACCTCAGCATCACCGCCGATGTGAGAGTAATCAGCGCCACGAATCGTGATCTGGCCACCCGGGTAAAAGAAGGCGCTTTTCGCGAAGATCTCTTCTACCGGTTGAACGTGGTGGTCATGTCCCTGCCGCCGCTCCGGGATAGAAAAGAAGATATCCCGCCGTTGATTGAACATTTCCTGAAAAAATATGCTCAGGCGAACAACAAGAAGATGGAAGGATTAACCAGCGAAGCCCAGGATGTGCTGCTAAAATACGATTATCCGGGGAACGTCCGGGAATTGGAAAATATTGTGGAGCGGGCCGTGGTCATCGCCCGGGAGGAATTGCTTTCTCTGGAAGACCTTCCTTTCTCGGATGCTTATATCCAAAACTTAGGGGATATAAATGCAGGGAGTGGCCTACTGCGACAAACCGTTGATGACCTGGAACGGAAAATGATTATGTCCGCAATGGCGGAAGCAGGCGACAACCAAACCAAAGCTGCTGAACTTCTGGGCCTTAACAGAAGTTTACTGCGATATAAATTGAAAAAATATGCACTGAAAGAATGACATCCTGTTTGTCATCCCCGCGAAAGTGGGGATCCAGGAATCCAACCTCTCCCTGAGCCAAGAGCCCTGAGCTCCAGTTTTCACGGGAGTGAGTGCGCCCCGTTAAATCGCCTGCTTGATCTCCCTGGCGAAGTCCGCAACCCTGCTCACCAAGTCATCCCGTCCGCTGTTCTCTTCAATCATGCGAACGAAGGCGCTGCCCACTACAACAGCGTCTGCAAGGGGGGCAAGCTCTGCTGCCTGTGCCGGCGTCGAGATGCCGAAGCCTACCGCCACCGGCAGCGTACTGAAACGCCTGATTCTCGCCATGTCCCCTTTGACATCGCTCACTTCCGGTTTTTTTGTACCCGTGATCCCCATTACGGAAATATAATAGAGGAAACCCGTGGCCCGGGAAGCGATTGCCTCTATCCTTGCATCATCCGTCGTCGGCGCAATCAGGGTAATAAAATCGAGACCGCGGGGATCGGAGAATTTTCTCAGTTCCGGCGCTTCTTCCGGCGGCAAATCTACCACCAGCACCCCATCCAGATCGACCTCCTTCGCCCGACGGGCAAAAAGGGATAGCCCGTAACTGAAAATGGGATTGTAATACCCGAATAGTACGATGGGTATTGGCGATGTCGTTCTTATCCTCCCGATGAGATCAAGCACTTTATCCAGTGTCACGCCCTTTTGCAGGGCTCGCCGGGCGGCAGCCTGGATCACCGGACCGTCGGCGGTGGGATCGGAAAAAGGCACGCCGATTTCCAGGATATCGACACCGGCGGCGGCCAGGGCCAGGCATATTTCCCCGGTTTTCTCCAAAGTGGGATCGCCGGCCGTAATGTAGGCAATCAGCGCCTTTTCGCCTTTTGTCTTTAACGCGGCGAATTTATCTCCAATGCGACTCATGGTTGCTTCATCCTCCCGATAATGGTTTCCGCGTCCTTGTCTCCCCGCCCGGAAAGATTCACCACGATGATCTTCCCCTTGCCCAGAAGCGGCGCGAGTTGCATGGCATAGGCGACGGCATGGGCGCTCTCCAGCGCCGGGATGATGCCTTCCAGTTTGGACAGTGAGAGAAAGGCCGACACCGCCTCATCATCGCCAATCGTCACATACTTGGCCCGGCCGGTGGCGTGAAAATAGCTGTGCTCCGGACCGATGCCGGGATAATCGAGGCCCGCCGCCAGGGAATAGGCATCTTTAATCTGACCGGCGCTATCCTGGAGGAGGTAGGTCTTATTACCGTGGAGCACCCCTACCCGGCCCGCCGTAATGCTTGCCGCGTGCAGCCCGGTTTCGATTCCCTCGCCGGACGCTTCGACGCCGAACATGGACACCTCGGCCATGCTGCGGAAAGGATAAAAGAGCCCCATGGCATTGCTGCCGCCACCGACACAGGCGACAAGGGCATCGGGATAGCGGCCTGCGCTTTTGAGAATCTGCCTTTTTGTTTCCCGGCCGATGACGCTCTGGAAATCTCGCACCATGCGCGGATAGGGATGGGGACCTGCCGTGGAACCGATTACATAATAGGTATCGCGCACCTGGGAGACCCACTGGCGCATTGCCTCATTCATGGCGTCCTTCAGGGTCGCCGTGCCGGAATCGACGGGAATGACTTCCGCCCCCAATATCTTCATCCGAAAAACATTCGGGGCCTGACGTCGCATGTCTTCCTCGCCCATGAATATCTGGCAGGACATACCGAAGAGAGCCGCGACGGTGGCCGTGGCGACCCCATGCTGACCGGCGCCCGTCTCGGCAATAAGTTTTTTCTTACCCATCCGGCGGGCCAATAGCGCCTGCCCCAGGGTATTGTTAATTTTGTGGGAACCCGTATGGTTTAAGTCCTCCCGCTTCAAATAGATGGCGGCGCCGTTCAGGTGTTCCGTTAGTCGCTGCGCCAGATACAGCGGTGTTTCACGGCCCGCGTAATCGTGCAAGTAAGCGCGCCACTCAGCCAGAAAGGCGCGGTCTTTCCGTGCCGCCTCATAAGCTTTTTCCAGCTCAAGCAAGGCCGGCATCAGCGTCTCAGCAGCATAACGCCCGCCAAAGATGCCAAAATGTCCCTTTTTATCGGGTAAAGAATTTCTCATATGTCGTCTCATTTCAAGTATATGACTTTACTCTCCATTGCTCTTCTCCCCCGCTTTTCCTCCCCTCACCCTCGACGGAAGGGGACTGAGGGGAGGGTGCCCCCGCCCTGACCCTCCCCTTTAGGCCCTTTGGGTCCGTCGAGGGGGAGGAAATATTGGCTATCGTTCAGTTTGAGGGCGAGGAATAAATAGTTTCCTCACCCCTTTTATCTCGTCCTTGCTCCTGATAATATCCACCACGCGGCGCACCTTATCTCGGTCCTTCCGGCCCGGCGCTATTTCCACCCCGCTGTTGATGTCCACAGCAGCTGGAGAAACCTCCGCCAAAGCCGCGGCAATATTTTCTGCCTTCAATCCCCCGGAAAGGATCAGCGGCCGGTTTTCCTTCACCCGGCGCGCCAAAGCCCAGTTGGCCCGTCGTCCCGTGCCACCGTAGCGACCGGCATCGCGAGAATCGACGAGCATCGCCCGCACTTGATAGGATGCCAGCGCCGGTAATTCATCCTCTCCCGTGAGAGAAACCGCCTTAATCAAGAGCGAAGGGGGAAACCGGCGGCAATAGGCAGGCGTCTCGTCACCGTGGAGCTGGATGTAATCAAGCCCGCAATCGTCAAAGATTTGCTGCACTTCATCCGGCTTCTGATTGACAAACACGCCTACCATGGCCACCTCAGGCGGCAGGGCGGTGATGATCCGCCTCGCATCGGACGGTGTAATATGCCTGGGGCTGCGATTGTAAAATATAAATCCCAGCGCCTCCACCCCGCAGGCCACGGCAAAGAGAGCATCCTCCAGATCAGTGATGCCGCAAATCTTGATCTCCGTCACGGCGTTGCCTGCCTGCCGGTCAGTTCCCGGAGCTGCCGTCCTGGGTCCGCCGCACGCATCAATGTTTCACCGATGAGAAAAGCATGAATCCCCGCTGCCATGAGAATCTCGATGTCGGCCCGGCTCCGGATGCCGCTTTCGCTCACCAGGATTTTTCCGTACGGCACATGAGGGGCCAAAGCCAGAGAGTTGCTGATGTCCGTAATAAAGGTCTGAAGATTCCGGTTGTTAACCCCGATAATCTCGGCGCCAGCCGCCAAAGCTATCTCCAGATCGAGGGAGCCATGTATCTCCACCAGTGGCCAGATTCCCAGCGAACGGGCGATGGCAATGAATTCCCGCAATTGCTCCTCCGGCAAGACGCCGGCGATCAGCAGCATCGCATCGGCGCCCAGCAGACGGGATTCATAAATCTGGTAGGAGTCGATAATGAAATCTTTGCGCAGCACGGGAATGGCGACCCGCTGCTTGATCGCCACAAGATCGGCAGGCGCCCCGTGAAAGAAGTCCCGTTCCGTCAGCACGGAAATGGCCGCCGCGCCATTTTGTTCGTAAACGGCAGCCACCTCGCCGGAATCAATTTCCTCCCGCAGGGCGCCGCAGGATGGCGAATGCCTTTTAACCTCGGCAATAATGGCGCAACTATCCCCCAGCGCCGCATGGAAATCCGGCCCCGTGGTTGCGGGTAAATCCCTTAAACGCCCCTGCAACTCCGACAATGGCATGCTTCGTTTCAGAAGCGCGACTTCCCCTGTCTTGGCCGCAATTATTTTATCCAAGATAGTCATGCGTTACATCCGCCCCCACCCTAACCCTCCCCCGTCAAGGGGGAGGAAATAACTTTTCACCTGTCAACTGTTCGTATGCTGAATCAAGGCTTCAAGTTTGGCCAACGCGGCGCCGCTGTCAATGCAGGCGGCGGCGATGTCAATTCCTTCACGCACGTTGCCCGCCTTGTTGCCGGCCACAAGCGCCAAAGCGGCATTCAACAGCACGACCTTACGGCAGGGGCTGTCTTCTCCGGCCAGGATTTGGCGCGTGATCACGGCGTTTTCTGCCGGCGTTCCTCCCTTCATATCCTTCAGGGCGTACGTCTCCCCGAAGAAATCCCAGGGATCGATGTTATAGGTAGTAACCAGCCCGTCCTTCAATTCGGACACCCGGGTTTCGCCCGTCACCGTCGCCTCATCGAGACCATCGGCGCCGTGGACGATAAAGGCGCGTTTCGTGCCGAGATTTTTCAGGACACCGGCAAACATTTCCGTCAATTTGGCATCATAGACCCCTATGAGCTGGCAGTTCGCGCCGGCGGGATTAGTAAGCGGTCCCAGCATATTGAAAATGGTGCGGATACCGATCTCGCGACGCGGCCCGATGGCGTGCTTCATCGCTCCATGGAGCAGGGGCGCAAAAAGAAAGCCGATGCCGATCTGCCCGAGACACTCCTCCACGATCTCCGGCCCCACTTTGATGTTTACACCCAGGGCCTCCAGCACGTCGGCGCTGCCGCTGGCGCTGGAGACGGCGCGATTGCCGTGTTTGGCCACCGCTAAACCGGCGGCGGCCACAACAAAAGCCGTCGTTGTCGAGATATTGAAGGTATTGATCCCATCCCCGCCCGTGCCGCAGGTATCCACGACTACCGAAGCGCAGGCATCGATGCGGGTGGCCATCTGGCGCATAATCCGGGCGGCGCCGGTGACTTCCTCCACCGTTTCCCCCTTCATCCGCAGGGCCGTGATGAAGGCGGCGATCTGGGCCGCTGTCGCAACGCCAGTCATCACTTCGGACATGACCTCCATCATGGCCTTCTCCGACAAATCCTCGCCCTTCACAACGTTTGCGATTGCTTCTTTAATCATTTAATTGCTCCTGGGCAGGCCGCCACCATATCCAAAAAATTCTTGATCAATCTTTTGCCCTGGGGGGTGAGGATGGATTCCGGATGAAACTGGATACCCTCCAGCAGATATTTATGGTGCCTGATCCCCATGATTTCGCCTTCTTGCGTGGAAGCGCTGATTTCAAACTCTGGCGGCAAGGTCTGCCGGTCGATGATCAACGAGTGATAACGGCCTGCCTTGAAGGGATTAGGCAGACCTTGAAAAATCGTCCGGCCGTCGTTGATAATTTCCGACGTTTTACCGTGCATCACACGGTCCGCCCGAATCACGGCGGCCCCAAAGGCATAACCGATGGCCTGATGCCCCAGACACACCCCCAAGATCGGCAAGCGGCCGGAAAAATGTTTGATCACCGCGACAGTAACGCCAGCCTCGCGGGGCGTGCAGGGACCGGGCGAAAGAAAAATGGCTGCCGGCTTTAACAACTCGATCTCCGGCAGGTCAATCTTGTCGTTCCGGCGCACCAGCACCTCCGCGCCCAACTGCCCCAGATATTGTACCAAGTTGTAGGTAAAAGAATCATAATTGTCTATCATTAAAATCATCTCGACACCTTTTCTTTGTCTGCAATTTTATTCCCTCCCCCCTGACGGACATAAGCGCAACTTAAGGTTATTTATCCCTCCCCCTGCGACGGGGGAGGGCCAGGGTGGGGGTGGCTCACCCTCCCCTCAATCCCCTCCCGTCAAGGGAGGGGAAGAAAGGCCGGCACGCTTCATCCCGTAATTTCAAATCCCTTTTGGGCCAGCAGGATTGCCTGTTTCATCCCCTCCGCCTTGTTCATCGTTTCCTGGTACTCCCGGCCCGGATCGGAATCCGCCACAATCCCGGCGCCCGCCTGGATATAAAGCTGGCCGCCCTTCATCATGATCGTCCGGATGGTAATGCAGAAATCCATATTGCCGCCGAAGCTGAAATAGCCCACCGCCCCGCCGTATGGCCCCCGCCGCGTCGGCTCCAGTTCATCGATAATTTCCATGGCCCGGATCTTCGGCGCTCCGCTTAACGTCCCGGCGGGAAAAGTGGCCCGCAAAACATCGAAGGCATCGTTGCCTGCCGCCAACTGCGCCTGAATGTTGGAAACCAGATGCATCACATGGGAGTACCTTTCCACCGTCATGAGCTGCGTCACCTGCACGCTGCCGATCACGGCAATCCGGCCCAGATCGTTCCGGCCCAGATCGACGAGCATGACATGTTCCGCCCTTTCCTTGGGATCTTCCAGCAAATCATCGGCAAGCCGCCGGTCTTCCTGCTCGCTTGCGCCCCTTTTTCTCGTGCCGGCGATCGGCCGCAGTTCCACCGTTTTTTCTTCCAGGCGCACCATGACCTCCGGTGAAGAACCGATCAGGGTCAGCTCCGGCAGCTTCAGGAAAAAAAGATAGGGGGAAGGATTTACATAACGCAGCGCCCGGTAGAGATTGACGGGGCTCAAGCGATTCGCCATCTGAAAGCGCTGCGAAAGCACAACCTGGATGATGTCCCCGCTCATGATATACTCTTTGGCTTTGGCCACCATTCCTTCAAAATAATCCCGGGACATGTTGCTCTCAAAAGCCGCCGCTTCCTCGCCTATCGCAGGCGCCGCCGCTTCTTCCCTGCTATCAGGGGGGGCAGCCAGCAGGGCCAGCATTTCGTCTATTTTTTGGGCGCAGTTACGGTAAACCTCTGCCAGGGATTCCTTGCCTTCCGTAAAACCGCAGGCTACCACCTTGATCGTATGGCGGACGCTGTCAAAGACAATCAGCGTGTCCGTGATGAGAAAGACGGCGTCGTCCGTGGGCAAATCATTTTCTGCCTGGGCCGGCAAGCTTTCAAAATAGCGCACCATGTCATAGCCGAAAAATCCCACCGCGCCGCCGTAAAACCGGGGACACCCGGCAACGGCAACCGGCCGGTAGGAACTGAGCATTTCCTTGAGAAAGCGCAACGGCTCGCCCTGATGCGGCTCACGACGGCTTTGGCCACCCTGTTCGATGATGACCTCCGCACCCCGCACCCGCAAGACCGCCTGCGGATCAGCGCCCAGGAAGGTGTAACGCCCCCACTTCTCGCCGCCCTCCATGCTTTCCAGTAAAAAGGCAGAAGGCCGGTCGCTCAGCTTCTTCAGGACTGAGACCGGCGTCTCCGTATCCGCCAGAATTTCGCGGTAAAGGGGAATAAGATTCCCCTCCCCTGCTAATTTTTCAAAAGCTGCAAAAGCCGGATAATACATATGCTCCCTTTCGTTACCAATAAAAAAGGCCGTGATTTCTCGCGGCCTTTGTGTCTTTGAAACAAAAAAGCCGCGGTTCCCCTGAGGTCAGCCACGGCTTGATTAATCATTGAACAAAAAAGATCAGCAATGGACAGCCCATACCGTTATTGTCTGCCACCACCAGTTTTTTGCCATTGTCATCCTGAAATTTTCCACGTTCATTTTCATGGGTGCGGTTCTAACAAATATCAGACCGTCTTGTCAAATATTTTTTACCGGTACGTCAGATAGGCATCACGCAAGCGCAACAGGTGCTTTCTGATGTAATCCTCCGTTAAGCGATCACGATTGTAGAAGATCCGCTCCAGATTGTACCGCGGCTGCGGATTAATGCCAATCGAGGTCTCCAGATAATTCGCCTCCCCCGGCGAGACAATCTTCGTTTCCTGCGCATAGCTCCACTCGTCGCTACCCTTGACCTGGACGACATAAGGCTTCATATCCCGACGGAAATTCAGGGGGATGGAAAACTGTACGCCGCCCATCTGCACATGTTCCTCGGCTGCCGTTTGGGAATCCTTAAAGTAGATCATTAGCGCCGTATCACCGAAGAATCTCTTTAACTCCAGCCGGTAACCGCGATCCTGATCAAGAAATTTACCGGCAGTCCCTATCAGGTAGAGATCGAGCGGGCTGGAATAGTAGCGGTAGGAGCCGAGGTAAACGCTTTTTTTCTCATCAGGACCGCTACTTTCCGTATTGTCAAGATAGGCGTGCTTCAGCATAAAACGGTGGTTGCCGCTTCCCGGCGTCCACATCAGCTCATTGAGGGTCCCGTAAGTATCCCTAAGAATGTAACCCACTCCGAGGTTGAGCATCACGGAAGGCGTGGCCTTGATAGCCTGAAAAAGCATAAGCCGTTCGAACTGGCTGCCCTTGCGACTATTCCCATAGACCTGCCCGTCATCGTAAACGTCACTCCAATCAAGGGGAATGTCCCAGCGTGCATTCAAGACAGCGCCCGGCCAGAGATTAACGTATAAATCCGGTTTCACTGACAGCATGTAATCGAAGTTGCCGTAATCGGAGGCAACCAGCGTGGACAGGGCCGGCGCAAGGAACAACTCCGATTTCAGGAAGGAGGGATTGGCCTTATCGTCAATGAAACGCACCGCATCATCTACCGCCACTGCGGTAGTTATCCCCAGCGCGCCATCCAATTGATATTCGTTGTCCGGGTTCTGCAAAAAGCTGCGGAAATCCGCGAGCGGCGCCGTAAGCTGGAGCATCCGGATGCCCTGTACTTTGATAATAAGCTGCAGAATCTCGAAATCGTGCGGAACGTTATCCACAACGGTGCCGATGACGACTCCGAGGCCATCCAACTGATTATGGTTGTAACGGCGGTTTTCATATTCGATGACCAGGAGCGCCCCCTCCGGATCCGTACCCACCCGGACATTCTGGAAGCCATCGGCCACCAGTTTTTTCTGTAAGGTATGCAGGGTGGCGGGTTTGCCGTCTGCCACCTTATCTGGTACGCTTGCTGCGATCACTCCACCTGCCGTCATTGCGAGGCGCCGGGGTAGCGTGGCAATCTCTTTGACGCTCGCCGGTTCGTGGGTTTGCTTCGTTTTACTCGCAATGACCAGCGAATCGTTTCGCGACGGGCCTACCACAGTTGCTGCTGCTTTGTCGGGCACAGGCTGCCGGTTGTGGCGGTCCATGCCTAAAGCAAACTGGAGGCCGATGCCGAACTCCAGGTCCCGTGACCGGTGATCGAGGGATGATTTGGCGGTGGCCTGAAGGCTTATGGGCCAGCCACCTAACTCCGGCGTGATCAACCTGATCCCCACATTCGCTTCTGACGTATCTTTCTCGCCTAATAGATAAAGCCAGTCAAAGGCTTTAAGTTCCAGGCCGCCGAAGCCGCCGTCCAGCCGGTCCGGACCAAAGCCGTACCCCATGGTGAAGCGTAATCGCCACCACTCCTTCGATGCCACCAGATATTTCGTCTGGAAATTCTTGGCGCCCCCCCCCACGTCCTGCATGCCGAAGGCGAGATCGGGAAGATAGCTATCCTCGGGGATAAAGGGCATTTTGATCTTAAAATTGGCCGACAGATCGCGTATCATCGAGGCCCCGGCACCATCAGTTATGCGTCCACCTATTTCAAAACAAGGCAACAGGCCGAGGGAGAAGATATAGCTGTCCTCACGGTTAAGCCAATCGCGCTTGCTGCTTTCCTCCTGATCGGAATAGAATAAAACAACTTTCCCCTGATCCGTCACGGCGGCGTTCGGAATATTGAGCAGCCCCGTATATCCCTGAAGCGACATGGCATTCTGAAATCCTGCCGCAGCGCAAACCGATGCTGTCAAAAGAAGCGCGATAATACCCAAGTACAGAGCGACAGTTTTCATACACTTGCTTTCATGGTTGGAGAATTAAGAGCAGTGAAGGAGAAACGAGAGCATAGGAACGTCAAAAAGTATTACAGGGGGGAGACTTACCGCCTCCCCCCTGTAACTTTCAAACTTCTCTTAAATTTTTAGCAGAGCTAAAGTCATTTCCGATCATAACGCCGATCAGAAGCCGCTCCCCGTGCCGCCGGTGCCGCCAGTGCCGCCGGTGCCACCCTGTGGTGTAGTTACGGTAATTGTGAAGGCCGGCAGAGACACGACCGACGGGCCGTCCGTAACGGAAATCACAATACCGGAGTAAGTTAAGGCCGAGGGAGGCGTACCTTTCAACTCACCGGTAGCCAGATTGAAAGTAGCCCAGCTAGGCCGGTTGACGATGCTGAACAGCAAGGCATCGCCATTGGCATCGGTTGCCGTGGGTTTGAATGAATATGCCGTACCGGCGACAAGCGTAGTGTTGGGCGTACCCGAAATGACGGGCGGAGTATTGGGCGGCGCCGTAACCGTTACCGTGGGGGTGGCGGCCGTTATCGCCGTATTTGTTGCCGTATTCATCGCCGCAACATCAGCCGATGATACCAACGATGCCTCCGTGACGGTGCCGGTCGTGCTAGTGCCGGTCGCCGTCACAACGGCATTAACGAGTGCGGCCGGTACGATCGCGGCAGCGGCAGCGACATTGGTCGTCGTGGGCACATATTTGATAGTGCCTGCGCTGCCCGTAGTGTTCATAAGAGTTGTGTCAGCCAGGGTGTTCTGGACCGCTGTCTGCAATGCGGTTGTTAAGCTGCTTGCCGTAGTTATATTGCCTGCCGTCATGCTTTTAAGCTGGGTGGCAACCTTAGCCATGGCATTTTGCTGCAGAGCGATAACCTGCTGATTATTCAAACCTCCACCACTGCTGGCATCAATGGTATTGGTCAAACTTGTGATCGTGTTTTGAATGCTATGGACAAGCATCGCTGCAGCCGGCGTAGTCGCCAGGGTAATATCCGCATCGTAACTCACGCCCAGGCTGGAAATAACCGCCGCCATCGCCGGATCTGCAACCACCAATGACGTGAGGGGAGAAACCCTCTGCGAGCCGGCCGGGGCAGTCATGGTCATCGCGGGATTACCGGTCAAAGAATCTGTCCCGCCGATCGACACAACGATGTAGGTATAAGCCGGCGTCACAGGGAACGTATAGGAACCATTGGTGGAAGAAATAGTTTGTGTGGCAGCTTCGCTGGCATCAATCTTGATGTTTGCCTCGGCGCCCGTCTTATGATCGGCAAACACTATCGCCCCACTGACATTACCGAGGATAACCTTGCCCGACGGTGGCGGCGGCAGCACGTCATCATCCCCGCCCCGGCAATTGATCAGCAAAGCCGAAGTAAATAATATCGCCAAAATCCCCGCAACGCCTGAAAACCTTTTGACTGTCACCTTCATTGTCATCCTCCTCATCACTGCACTAGTTAACAAATCACTTGCCTGTATAATTATGGCTTATTACTTTCATGCCAGTTTTGTGTCCCCCGGATTCCCATCTCCCCCCCATCAAGCGGGTACTAAAGTAAATATCGTATGCCGCCTTCTGCTTGCGCCGAGACGGACAAAATACCATAACCGGAACAAATGTCAAGACCATTTTCGGCGCCAGAT
>OBOI01000158.1_pt1 | contig 27264 bp, 22 predicted proteins | sample 1670151 | NCBI WGS metagenome assembly OBOI01 (sample SAMEA104232303, study PRJEB22302) | sediment metagenome | biome: forest; feature: aquifer; material: sediment | place: USA | collected 2011-08-07 | depth 0.01 m | reverse complement strand
GAAATGGATAAGTACGATCGGGATCAAATGGATCAAGCCTACGAGACCACCCCTTCACGCCAGACCACAACCTGGCACAACCCTGACAATGGCCATCAGTATGCCGTCACCCCCCAGCCGGCCTACCAGGACCGAAGTGGTCGCAACTGCCGTGAGGCAGAGATTCTCGCCACCATCGACGGCAAGGCGGAAAAGACCATGGCCACTGCTTGCCGTGAGAATGGCCGTTGGGTCGTGCAGCAATAGACAAAAAGCTTACCGATTTACCGTTGTGTCTCTTACCCCCTTACTGCTCATTGCAGGCAGTAAGGGGGTATTTCATTTAATCTGAATCGTCCCTCTTTTCTTATGGATCATTTTTTGGTGCATGCGGCAATTCGTGCCTTCCTTGCTGAGGATTTAGGCGCTGGCGACTTCACCAGCACCGCTATTTTTGACCCGGGCCAACAGGCGCGCGCCGAATTTTGCGTCCAAGTACCCTTGATCGCGGCGGGGATGATGACGGTGGCGGCACAGGTCTTTCTGCAGGTCAACCCTGCGCTACAGTATACGGCCGTAGCCGACGGTCTGGCCATGAACCCGGGGGAGATCGCCCTCACGGTGGAGGGGCCAATCCTGGACTTACTCAAGGCGGAACGGGTGGCCTTGAACCTCACCCAAAGACTCTGCGGCATCGCCACCCTGACCGCAAAATTCGTGGAACAGGTACGCCCCTTGCCGGTCAAAATCGCTGACACCAGAAAGACCACGCCAGGGCTCAGAGGATTTGAGAAATACGCCGTCCGGGTGGGCGGCGGCCATAATCACCGGTTCTCTCTCAGTGACGGCATCATGATCAAGGACAATCACCTGGCAGCCGCTGGCTCCATTCACCAGGCCGTTACCCTGGTCCGGGCCACCTGCCCCCACACCATCAAGATCGAAGTGGAGGCAGAGACCCTGACTCAGGTCCAAGAGTGTCTGGCGTCCGGGGTCGAGATCATCCTGCTCGACAACATGGATTGCGACACCATGCGTCAGGCCGTACTGATGGCCAATGGTCGTGCCATCATGGAGGCCTCGGGGGGCATCACCCTTCACAATGTCCGGCAAGTGGCGGAGACCGGAGTCGACATCATCTCCATCGGGGCACTGACTCACTCGGCCCCAGCCTGCGACATCAGCATGAGGATCGTCTGAACGGTCAAGCCCCGGACCAAGCCCATCCTTCTCCCTCATAATGGCTCTTGCTGACGGAGACCAAGCGGATGCCAACAGACATCGATCGTCATGCAAATTCTCCCCGCCTAAAACGCCACAGGATTCTCTGTAGGAGGGAAGAGCGGGCCTCTTTGTTCGCAGACGGATGGCGCTTGCCCTCTGACCAGTCCGCCCCCTCTCTTCCTCGCTGAGCGGATCCTGCCTACCAGGCGCATCCGACACCGTTCTTACCGATACCCAGTTACGAAATCAGGGAGGCCAACATCCGCGTGCCGACCAAGATAAGCAGTGCGGCAAACACCCGCTTCATGCGCGCCACCGGCAGGCTGTGTGCCAGACGAACGCCGATGGGCGCGGTGAGCACGCTGGCACCGACAATCCCGGCCAGAGCGGGGAGATAGATATACCCTGCCGTATACGGGGGCAGACCAGCCCCTCCCCAGCCGTTAATGAGGTACCCCACTGTCCCGGACAGGGCAATGGGAAAACCGATGGCAGCCGAGGTGCCGATGGCCTGGTGGAGGGCCAAATTACACCAAACCATGAATGGAACGGAAAGAGTACCGCCGCCAATCCCCACCAGGCTCGACACCACCCCAATGCCGCCGCCAACCCCGAACATTTCGAACACCCCAGGGAGTTCACGGCTGGGCTTCGGTCTACGGTCCATGAGCATCTGCAGCGCAACATAGTAGAGAAAGAGCACAAAAAAGCCCTTAAGGATACTGGCCGGCATCCAGGCCGCGATGAAGGAGCCCAAAAAAGTCCCCATCAGCACCCCGGGGGTGATCCGGCGCACCACCGACCAGTGCACCGCCCCCCGTTGATGGTGTGCCCAACAGCTTGATACCGAGGTAAAAATGATGCTGGCCATGGATGTCCCCAGCGCCAGATGCATGATGACCTCGCGGCCCATCCCCTCCCGGGTCATGCAGAAATCCAACATGGGTACGATAACCAGCCCTCCTCCTATCCCTAACAGACCAGCCAGTACTCCGGCAACAGCACCTACCAGCAGGTAGGTTATGATGACAATACTCATTGCAAAATCTCCTTAAATTTACAACACATGGCAGGCATAAGCCGATGGTCTCGCAAAAAAACCATGAACTCGCCATCCGCCTACCCAATAGCAGCAAGATAACTCGTGTACCGGCGTCGCTGTCGCAAAAAACGCGCAACCGACATCGACTTACTATATAACTTATTGATATGGTTGCATTTGCTGGTGAGAGCATGGACTTATGGCGACTCCTTCAATTTTGCTGACCGGATACCATGCCGCTTAGGCCCTGTCAACAAGGAGCACGCCCCTGCCCCAGAGATGAGAGCGCAGAGAATAACGCAGCTACACACCGGCACCGATCTGCCTGTTAATCATTACTTTATCCTTTCAGGCCGTGATCATTTCAGCTATAATCAGCAGTTCGATCACTCAAAGACCCCAAGGACATCATGCCCCAGCCAATCCCCACTGTACAGGCCTTGATTCAGCAGTATGAATCGTTGCCCCCCTTCGCCAAAATAGTCCTGGAATTATGCTCCATCATCTACGAAGCGATAGATGTCTCCACCCTGATTCGTTGTCTCTACCGCAGCGGCATCACCTCTGATACCAACCGCCAAAACTACGGCCGCGAGATCCAACCCTGTTTGGAACTCTTGCAAAGAAAAGGATTGCTCAACGCCAGACTTGAATGCGACCGAGAGATCATCGAGACCATCAGCCGCGCCGCCCTAGCCAACCAACACTTCCGGCCCATGGCCGAGGCGGTGCTGATCGAGTTGCCTACGGCCTCGGCTAGCCCTTACTCTGAAAACATCCCCTTTGCCAAGGCGGTTAGAAATCTCCGTATCGCCCTCTACTCCTTGGATATCGATGGCTTCCATCACTCTTTGCTCACCTATGAGCGGGTCTTGAACCGGACTCCGCACCCTATTGTCGCCATCTGCAACCGCCCCTTTGCCCCTGAATGGTTCTCCACCCTCCCCGACCACCTCCAGTTTTTGGCCCTGCATGAGATCATCAAGGCCTCCATCTGCCGACTGGAGCCGATCGAGCAACACCTGGGCTACATGGAATACGGCACCGGGAACTCTCCACCGCCCATAGCCCGCCATAACTCCTTTCTCTACCTGTTGATCTCCGGTCGCCTGCTCATGGGTGAGATCACCGCCGCCGAGACCTTGATCGAACGGCATAAATCGCAACTTGCCACCTACGGTTTCAGCGGCTGGCTCCATTTCATCAGGGGTGAATACGACCAGGCGATGCTGGCCTTTGAAGAGGATCTGGTACACCTGAAGGGCTTAAACAAAAACGATCAGGCCTATTTCACCGGCTTTGAGGGGCTGCTTTTCCTCATCGGACTGTTACGGTCAAACCCGGTCGACTTTAACCGGATAAAAACGATACTGGTCGGCATCAAGACCCTCCAGTCCGGCACCATCTTCCAGTTTGCCTACGAGACCATGGCCGCAGTGATCCACGCCTGGCAGGCCAAATCAGACTCCTTGCCCCTGGGCGCCAACTACCATGGCCAGGAGATGTCCAGCATTGACGCCCTCTTCCTAGCCCTGGCCGACTCCTGGGTGGAGGGTCGACTTGAGACTGGACTCCAGCCTACCTTGGTCAAACAGTTCACCCTGGCAACGGCCAACGGTTATCAGTGGCTGGCCCGCGAATTGGCGGAGCTCCTCTATCTTACCACCCGCCAGCCCCAATACCTGGAGGTGATTGACTCCTTCCGCGCAGAGAGTGCCACCGTCCCGCTCATTGCCGCCATTATTCATGAAGAGCCGTGGCAGAAGGCCATTCGTGAGCTGAGAAAGATAGCCAGCCTGCCGGATTGTGCCGGTCAAGCCAGGAAAGAGCGTTTGATCTGGTTGGTCGAGATCAACCCGTCAGGGGCCATCACCGGTCTCCTCCCCAGGGAACAACGGTTGACCGAATCCGGCCTGTGGAGCAAGGGGCGCCACCTGACCTTAAAGAAGATCGCCCAACAGGAGCTGACCAGCCTCTCGGAACATGACCAAAAGATCTGTCTGGCCTTGCGGGCTGAGAAAGACCTGATCAAGGGGACCAGTTATTTCTTTGATCTGGACCAGGCGATCATGGCCACTGTTGGCCACCCCTTAATCTTCCGGGCCGACAATCAGGCCATGCCCATTGATGTCATCAACAAAGGACCGGAACTCCATATCCAGGAGAGCGGCAAGACCGTTCAGATTCACTTCCTCCCCTTCCCCCAACACGACCAGCAGGTCATCAGCCAGTTCGAGTCCCCCTCTCGTCTGGCCGTCTACCAGATCACCCCTACCCACCGCCGCATTGCCGATATCGTTGGCCCCCATGGCCTCCATGTGCCGTTGACGGCCAAGGACGAGGTCCTGCAGCTGATCGGCGGGGTTGCCAGCCACCTCACCATCCACTCCGACTTGAGCGGTCAGGCCGGCCGCCTGAAGACGGTGGAGGCAGACCACACCATTTACTGCCATCTGGTGCCGGCCAACAACGGCTTTCATCTCTCCATGCTGGTCAAACCCTTGAAGGAGGGGGGACAGTACCTGAGGCCTGGCCAAGGGTCCAGGACCATCATCGTCGAGGTCCAGGGTAAGGCCATCCAGGTCTGCCGCACCCTGGAAGAGGAAGAACAACGGGCCTTGGCCGCGGTTGAGGCCTGCCCGACCCTGCTCCGCCACGAGAGCACGAATTGGGAGTGGCTGATCAATGACGTGCCCGACTGCCTGCAACTCCTCCATGAGCTGAAGGCCTTGCCCCAGGATGTGGTCGTGGAGTGGCCCAAGGGCGAACTCCTGCGCTTGCACGCCGCCAGCGGTCCTTCCCAACTCTACCTCAAGATCAAACAGCGCCGCTATTGGTTTGAACTGGACGGCCAACTACGGATTGACGAAGAGACGGTGCTGGGCATGGGCCAGGTCTTGGATCTGATCAAAAAGAGTCATAGCCGCTTTATCCCCATGTCCGACGGCCAGTTTTTCGCCCTCTCCCAGGAGCTGTACCAACAACTGGACCAGCTAAACAGCGTGGTCTGGCCGGAGAAGGAGCATCTCCAATTCTCGTCCCTGGCTGCCTCGTTTCTCATGGAGTTGACCCAAAGCGCCCATCAGGTGGAGACCGATCAAGGGTGGCGTGATTTGGAACAACGGATCAGGGATGCGGAGACCTTCTCCCCGGGGATCCCCTCTACCCTGCAGACCGAGTTACGGCCCTATCAGGCCGAAGGTTTTCGTTGGCTCTCCCGCTTGGCCTACTTGGGCTTCGGCGCCTGCCTGGCCGATGAGATGGGCCTGGGGAAAACCATCCAGGCCTTGGCCCTGATCCTGGACCAGGCCCAAAACGGCCCGGTACTGGTGATTGCCCCGACCTCGGTCTGCTTCAACTGGATGGATGAGGCCAGCCGCTTTGCCCCCACCCTGAAGCTCCAGCTCTTTGGCGGCAACGAGCGCCAGAAGACGGTCCACAAGTTGGCGAATTTCGATGTCCTGGTCACCAGTTACGGGCTGTTGCAGCAAGAGCATGAACTCTTAAGCGAAAAGATGTGGCAGGTCATCGTTTTGGACGAGGCCCAGGCGATCAAGAATATGACCACCAAACGGTCGCGGGCCGCCATGAACTTGAAGAGCCGCTTCAAGCTGATCACCACTGGCACCCCGCTGGAGAACAACCTGGGCGAACTGTGGAACCTCTTTCGTTTCATCAACCCCGGACTGTTGGGCACCATCAGCCAATTCAACAAACGCTTCGCCGGCCCCATTGAAAAGGAGAAGGATCGCGACAGCCAAAAACGGTTGCGAAAACTGGTCACCCCCTTTATCTTGCGCCGCTTAAAGTCCCAAGTCCTGGATGAACTGCCCCCCCGCACCGAGATCAATCTCTTGGTCGCCTTAAGCGACGAGGAGACCGCCTTTTACGAATCCCTGCGCCGTGATGCCCTGGCCAAACTCGAGCGCCAAAACACCACCGGCAACCGCCAGATCCAGATCCTGGCCGAGATCATGCGCCTGCGCAGGGCCTGCTGCAACCCGAGCCTGGTAGCCCCCGACCTCAAGATCAAAAGCTCCAAAATGAGCATCTTCGAAGAGACCATCGAAGAGCTGCTGGCCAACCGCCACAAGGTGTTGGTCTTCAGCCAGTTTGTCGATCACCTGTCCATCATCAGAAATTTCCTGGACGACAAGGGGGTCAGTTACCAGTATCTGGACGGCAGTGTCCCGCCCCGGCAACGCAAGACCCGGGTGGACGCCTTTCAGGCAGGACAAGGGGACATCTTCCTCATCAGTCTGAAGGCGGGTGGCCTGGGCCTCAACTTGACCGCTGCCAATTATGTGATCCACATGGACCCCTGGTGGAATCCGGCGGTGGAGGATCAGGCCTCCGACCGGGTCCACCGCATTGGCCAAAAACTGCCAGTCACCATCTACCGGCTGATCACCAAAAACACCATTGAAGAGAAGATCGTCACCCTGCACCGGGACAAACGCGAACTGGCGGAGAATCTCCTCAAGGGGACCGAGGTCAGCGACAAGGTCTCGTCCGAAGAACTCCTCCAGTTATTAAAAGAGAGCGGGGAGTAAACGATATTCCTTGACCAAGCACCGTCACCTGAGGTAGCAAAGGATGGGACCGATGGACGGCGCGGAACTGCCCTCTTCAGGTCTTTCCCACAGCAGGCACTTGCAACGGCTTTCAGGAGAGCAGACCACCATGCCATTTTCGTATCGATATTTGATCGTCACTACAACCATCATCGCCAACCTCGTCTTTGGGCTCGATGCCGCCCTGGCTGAGCAGCGTTACATTGCCGACACCATCGTCGTCTCCCTACGGGAAGGACCCGGTTCCGACTTTAAGGCCATCAAGACCTTGCAGACCGGGCAATCCTTTGAGGTCCTTGAGACCAAGAACTACTTTGTCCGAGTGCGGACCACGGATGGAGACGAGGGGTGGATCCCGGACCGGTACACAGTGGACACTCCGCCCAATGCGCTCATGGTCAAGGATTTGAACGAACAAATCAGTGACTTGACCGCCCAGAATGAAGAGTTGCTGGCCAAGTCGGAACGCATGGCCGATCAGTTGGCCGGCAAAGGTATCCCCCTCCAAAGCGAAGCTCCACCCCCGACAGCGGCCAGCGAATCAGCCGAGATCAAAAGACTAGAGAACGAACTGGCCGAGGCAAATAAACGCTACACCCAATTAGAGGACGACGCCAAGGACGTCCTGCCGATCACCACGGAGCGAGACCGGCTGCAACAAGAGCTCAAGGCCACCCAGGAGAGTTTGGCCACGCTCCAACAAGCCAAACCATCCCTTGGTAGTCGAGAAAACATCTATTGGTTTCTTGCCGGCGGCGGGGTCTTTTTGCTGGGCTGGATTATCGGCAAGGTCTCTTGCCGACGACCGCGCCACTCGCTAACCCTGTAGCTCTACACGAAAAAGGTGAGTGTGACCACTTTCACCTTTACTTTGCCATTTTCTTGGCTATAAATTAAAATAGCCTAATAATACTAGATACAAGGAGAATCCATGGACGGACAAGTCACCCCCGGCTGGTATCGACACCCCAAACTGGGACTGATCAAAATATTTGCCGACAAAAATCAGTCTTGGGTCTACCAATGTTTTTCAGAGAGCGGTGCACGGGCCCTTTCCAAGGAGAAGTCGATGGATAACTGGACCTGGGCCTTGTGCGCCCAAACACCTCCGCCTGAATGAGATAACGTTTCGCATTAATGCCAAAAAAAATGGGGAGGGGCTAATTGAGCCCCTCCCCATTTTTTTTGGCTAATAGCCTTCAGCCTATAGCCAACAGAGACCTATGACAGCTTGGCCAAGGCCTCCTGCAACCGCCGCATCCCCTCTTCAATGATGGTCATGGAGGTGGCAAACGAAAACCTGACAAAGGCATCAGAGCCAAAGGCCGCGCCCGGCACCGTGGCGATCAAGGCCTCATCCAGGAGATAATCGGCCATGGCCACCGACCCGGTAATGACGGTGTCGCCATGGCGTCTGCCATAGTAGGCGCTCATGTTGGGAAAGACATAGAAGGCCCCTTGGGGCTTGACGCAGTGCACCCCTGGGATCTCCTGCAAACGCTCAAGGATGGTGTGCAGACGCCCGACAAAGGACTCTTTCATGATCCGCGGAAAGTCCTGGGGCCCACTCACTGCGGCCAAGGCTGCCTTCTGGGCAATGGAACAGGCGTTGGAGGTGCTCTGGCTCTGGATCTTATTCATGGCGGCGATGACGTGCTTCGGCCCGGCGCAGTAACCAATCCGCCAACCAGTCATGGCAAATGACTTGCTCACCCCGTTCAAGACAATGGTCTGCTCCTTCAACGCCGGCTCCACATCCAGGATGTGGGCCAGTTTCCCCTCGTCATAGACAATGGTGTCATAGATATCGTCGGAGATGACCACCCAGCCACGCTCCTTGGCAAAACGGGCGACAATAGCCAGACCCGCCGCGGAGAAGATCGCCCCGGTGGGATTCGACGGGCTGTTGATGATAATCGCCTTGGTCCTCTCGGTGACGCATCGCGCCAAGGCCTGTTCCTCGATATCAAAGCCGCTCTCCTCGGAGAGGGGGAGGTAGACCGGTGTCGCCCCGGCCAGTTCGACAATCGGTGGGTAGGAGACCCAATAGGGGGTGGGGATGATCACCTCATCGCCCGGTCCGAATAGGGCTTGGGCCATATTGTATAGCCCCTGCTTGCCGCCGCTGCACACCTGGATTTGCTCGGGCTCATAGCGCCACCCCTTATCCGTGGCGAAGCGCTGACAGATGGCCTCGCGCAACTCGGGGATCCCCGGTACCGCCGTATAGCGAGTGAACCCCTGGTCGATGGCCTCCTTGGCCGCCAGACAGACATGCTCTGGGGTGTCAAAATCAGGCTCTCCGACGCTGAAGTTCAGGACATCGGCCCCCGCGGCCTTTAAGGCCTTGGCCTTGGCATTGACCGCCAAGGTAGGTGATGGTTTAATCTGCTGCATCCGCTGGGCAATCTGGATTGGGGTCGTCATTGCGTCTCCTGTCGCAAGCTAGTGTGAATAAGGTAAACCGAGGCTCACGGTTAACGGTTAACCATAAACCGATACTTTAATGGGTTGGACGGGCAAAACGTCTCTCCTCCTTGCCCTCCGCATTCCGGTCCGAATCGAGGTGAATTACTTTGTTTTCTGTTCCAAGAACAAAAAATTTAATCGAATCATTCCAAGAACACAATTAATAAAATACCTCCCTGAGAAACAGCCCCTTGGCCGGTGCGGTCATCCCGGCGCGACCGCGATCCCTCGCCGCCAAGGTCTCCCGAAAGTCGGCAAGTGTCCGTTTTCCCAGCCCCACCTCAAACAGGGTCCCGGCGATATTGCGGATCATGTGCCGGAGAAAACCGTCGCCATGGATCACCATGGCCCAGCCCTCCCCCAGACGCTCCAGGTGTGCGGCCATGATCCGGCGTACCGCCCCCCGGCCGCCGGATATGGTCAGGTCACGCGAGCCCGAGGCCTCAAAACTCGTGAAGTCATGTTCGCCCACCAGGGTGGACATGGCCTCCTCCATCAACGAGAGATCGAGGGGGGCCGGGATATTGGCATAGTAGAGACGGTGGTGGGGGAGGAGGATGGGGAGAGAGAGAAATTGGTAGGCATAGACCTTGCCTTGGGCGCGAAACCGGGCGTGGAATTCAGGGTCTACCACCTCGGCATTACGGATGCGGATGTCTTCGGGGAGCATGCTGTTCAACCCCTTAACCCACCCCAGGCAGGGGATGTTGGCGGGGGTATGAAAATTGGCCACCATCCCCAGGGCATGGACCCCGGCATCGGTGCGTCCGGCCCCGTGTAGCGAGATGGTGGCCTTGGCCATCAGGGCGATCTTCTCTTCCAGCACCCCCTGGATGGTGGGCAGGAGCGCCTGCCGCTGCCAACCGGCATAGACAGTGCCGTCATAGGCAATGAGCAAACGGATATTGGGCACAAGCCACCCACAGGGCGTACAGAGAGGATCAGGGGAAGAACGGCACGACCATCAGCCCTTCGGTCTCGGGGAAGCCGCAGAGCAGATTCATGCTTTGAACCGCTTGCCCGGCCGCGCCCTTGACCAGATTATCAATGGCCGAGATGATCACGATCCTGTTGGTGCGGCCATCGATCTTGAAACCCAGGTCACAGAAATTGGACCCTCGGAGGAACTGGGTGGCGGGGTAACTGCCCTGGGGACAGAGCCTGACAAAGGGTTCATGACCGTAGCGGGCGTGGTAGAGGGAGGTCACCTGTTCGCTGGTGGTGCCCGGGGCCAGCTCGGCGTAGATGGTACTCAGGATACCCCGCGACATGGGGACCAGGTGCGGGGTAAAAGAGACGACCACCGCGCGGCCACAGAGGCCACTCAGCTCCTGTTCGATCTCCGGGGTGTGGCGATGTTCGCCAACCTTGTAGGCCTTGAAACCGTCGGTGACCTCGCAGTACAGGGAGCCGACCTGGGCCCCGCGCCCAGCCCCGGAGGTCCCGGACTTGGAGTCGATGATGATGCTCTCGGGCCTGATCACCCCGGCCTCAAGGAGTGGGGCGAGGGCTAAAATGACACTGGTGGGATAACAACCGGGGTTGGCGACAAGCCGTGCCGTCGGGATCTGTCGGCGATGGATTTCGGGGAGACCGTAGACCGCCTCTGCCAGATACCCCTGGGCGGTATGGGCTTGGTACCACTGTTCATAGACCGCCGGATCATGGATACGGAAATCGGCGCTGAGATCAACGACCTTCTTCCCCGCCTCCAACAGGCCGGGGACAATGGCCATGGCGGTTTGATGGGGAACGGCGAGAAAAAAGAGATCGGCCTTGGCCGCCAACTCAGCCCCGCTGCTCGCCTCGCAGACCACAGCGCATAACCCGCGCAGACTGGGATAGACATCGGCCATGGCCCGGCCGGCATACTGCCTGGAGGTGGCCACCGTCAACTCCACCTGGGGGTGTCGGCACAACAACCTGGCCAACTCGACCCCGGTATACCCCGAAGCACCAATAATACCAACCCTAACCATGGCTCAACCCTCCGTCATCTCTCAGAGTTACCTTGACCACGCAATGCGCATGGTTGCCACCATAAAAAAAGGGAAGGGCAAAAGTGCCCTCCCCTTCTCAATAAACAATGAACAACAAATCTTAACGTTTGGAGAACTGGAAGCTCGCCCGCGCACCCTTCTTGCCGTACTTTTTACGTTCCTTAACCCGTGAGTCCCGGGTCAACAGACCGGCCTTCTTCAAACTCAAGCGGTACTCGGGATCAATCGCCAATAAGGCCTTGGAGATACCGTGGCACAAGGCCTCGGCCTGGGAAGACTTACCGCCGCCCTTCAAGGTGGCACGTACATTATATTTTTCCACAGTATCGGTCAGATGGAACGGAACTTCAACCCTGATGTGGGTATCCGGCACATTACCAAAATATTCGCCCATCGTTAACTTATTGACCTGAACCTGACCAGAACCAGGCGTAAGCCAAACCCGAGCAATAGCGGTCTTCCTCTTGCCTGTTGCGTAAAAATTTTTCTCAGCCATCAATACTCTCCAGTGGTATTACGTCTATTGCCAATCGGCTTATAACTCAAGTTTCTCGGGTTGCTGGGCCTCGTGGGGATGATCCTGGCCAGCATAGACCTTCAGTTTCTTCAATTGCTGGCGACCCAGCGGATTTTTCGGCAACATCCCTTGAACCGCGTAAGAGATCATGGCCGTCGGCTTCTTCTCCATCAGTTCCGCCGCAGTCAGTTCGGTCAAACCACCCATGTAGCTGCTGTGACGATAGTACATCTTCTCCTGCATCTTCTTGCCGGTCAGCTTGACCTTATCGGCATTGACCACAATGATATAATCACCGTTATCCATGAAGGTCGAGTAGGTCGGCTTATTCTTGCCACGCAAAATGGTAGCGATCTCGGATGCCAAACGACCAAGCACCTTGCCGGTCGCGTCAACCAGATACCACTTTTTATCGATCTCCTTAACAGGAGTTAAGTACGTCTTCATCTTTTTAGCCTCTTCCTCGTATGCTTGACAATCCAGTAACTACGATAGCCCTGAAACAGGACTTATAGCCGGTATCGGGGATTTGTTCAATGAAAAAAAGGTCCGAATATGCTTCGAACCTTTTTTAATGTGGAGCGGGAAACGAGATTCGAACTCGCGACTTCAACCTTGGCAAGGTTGCACTCTACCACTGAGTTATTCCCGCTTATGTGTTGATCAATGTAATCATTGAGAAAACGAGAGCTATATACCCTTATCCAAAACCCTTGTCAACAAAAAATCCATATCTTTTTTTACAATCAGGGGAGCGGATTGCCATGGCCTCTTTTTTGTGACCCTCCACAAATTGGGTTGCTTCTTGCCGCAAGCCTTGATTATAACGGAAAGCAAACCCTACCAGCTAAAAGTTCTCGCACCCCTCATCGCCAACCACTGCCGCCAGGAGCTAGCCATGACCGCACTGCCCTTACGGGAAAGCGTAATCCACCGCCAGACCAAAGAGACTACCATTGACCTCACCCTCAACCTGGACGGTTCAGGCCAGTCCCAGATCAGCACCGGCGTCCCTTTTATGGATCACATGCTGACCTTGATGACGGTGCATGGCTTTTTCGATCTCACGGTCGAGGCCGTGGGAGATATCGAAGTCGATGGTCATCACACGGTGGAAGACCTTGGTATCTGCCTCGGACAGGCCTTGAAGCAGGCCCTGGGGCCGGCCCCGACCATCAAACGTTACGGCGACGCTGCCGTGCCCATGGACGAGACCCTGGTACGCCTGGCCCTTGACCTCTCCAACCGTCCCTTCCTCCACTACCAGGTCGCCATCAAGGAGGCCAAGGTCGGCACCTTTGACACCGAGCTGGCCAAGGAGTTCCTGCGCAGCCTCTCGCTCCATGGCGGCATCACCATGCATGTGGACATGATCCGCGGTGAGAACAGCCACCATATCATTGAGGCCATCTTCAAGGCCTTGGGCCGCGCCTTGGCCCAGGCCTGCACCCTGGAGCCACGTCTGACCGGTGTCCTCTCCTCCAAAGGTAGCCTCTAACGCCCTTTCCACTCCTTCGTACCACCCATGCGCGCCCTGCCCAAGATCATCAACCGCCTGATCGGCCAAGCCATGCATGACTACCAGATGCTGGCCGAGGGCGACCGGGTGCTCATCGGGGTCTCGGGTGGGGTTGACTCCCTGGTCCTGGCCTGGCTGCTCCATGGCTGGCGCGCCAAGGCCCCCATCCGCTACGAGCTCATGGGAGTGCACCTGGACATGGGGTTTGCCGCCGATCAGCACCTGGCCGTGGAGGCGGAGTTACTCAAGATCGGCATCCCCTTCCGCAGCGAGCACACCGACTACGGGGCCCGGGCCAACCGGGAGCTGCCAGAAAAGGCCTGCTACCAGTGCGCCACCGAGCGCCGCAACCACCTCTTTGAACTGGCCCGTAGAGAGCACTTCACCGCTGTCAGTCTAGGCCACCACAAAGACGACCTGATCGAGACCTTCTTCCTCAATATGCTCTACAGCGGCAACTTGAGCACCATGATGCCAAGACAAGACCTCTTCCAGGGCAAACTGAAGATCCTGCGCCCCATGGCCTACCTCACCAAGGATCAGGTCTACGAACTGGCGGATGTGGCCGGCATCACCCCGGTGAAGAACCCCTGTCCCATGGCCAGCCACTCGAAACGGGAGGAGGTCCGCACCCTGATGGCCGAGCTCTACCAACGCGACCCCAAATTTCGGGGCAACATCTTCGCCGCCCTCGCCAACGTCAGAACCGAGTATCTGCTAAAGGGAAAAAGTTGAAGGTCTCGCAAAAAGTCCAAAAACTTGCCATTCGCCTACATACTCTCAACAGATTACACATTGTGCCGGCGTCGGTTGAGCCGTTTTTGCGAAACCGACAAAAGTTGAAGGCGATCCTTCCGCTACCAACACCAAAAAGCACCAGGGCCGTGTTGAATCCACTTCCTAATTCGTAATTCTCCATTCGTAATTGCCATGCAGACCCACCCTCGTTGCCTCCCCTGCTTCCACCGTCAGGCCGCTCACGCCGCGCAACTGGCCCAGCCGGACCCCACCGCCCGGGCTGCCATCCTGGAACAGACGGCCCGCTTGCTCGCTGGTATTGACTATACCGCATCGCCGCCGGCAAACGCCGTGGCTCTCTATCAACTCATCGCCCGCCTCTCGGGCACGCCGGACCCGTTCTTAGACCTTAAGCGGCAGAGCAATGATCTAGCCATCAATCTCCTGCCGCGGTTAGCGGAGATCATCGGTCAAGCAGAGGACCCCCTGCGCCAGGCCATCCTCTTGGCCATGGCCGGCAACATCATCGATTACGGTGCCCAACAGCACTTCGACCTGGACGCCACCCTGGCCAACGCCCTGGCAAAGGAACCGCTTATCGATGACTACCCCCTGCTGCAAGCGGATCTCAGGCGGGCCAAGCAGATCCTCTACCTGGCGGACAACTGCGGAGAGCTTGTCTTTGACAGCCTGGTGATCGACCAGCTGCCGTCCGCTACGGTGACCATGGCGGTCAAGGAGGGGCCGATCATCAATGACGCCACTGTGGAGGATGCCCGCTATTGCGGCTTGGAGCAAAAGTGCCGGGTGATCAGCAACGGCACGGTGTGCCCGGGCACGCCACTTGGGCAGTGCAGCCCGGAATTCAGGGAACTCTTTGCCCAGGCCGATCTGGTGATCAGTAAGGGACAGGGGAACTTCGAGACCTTAAGCGAGGAGAGGAGGCCGGTCTACCACCTGCTGACCGTCAAGTGCCCGGTGGTGGCAGACCATGCCGCGGAGGTAAGCCGCCGACCCGGACCGGTTGCAGTGGGGTCGGCGCTGTTGCTGCGTTTGGGGGGGATGTAGGGACGAAGCGTTGCCTCGCCCCCAATAACGGGGCGGCCTACCCCTGCCGATTCAAGATTTTGGCCATCTCCTTGGCCGCGTAGGTGATGATGATGTCGGCCCCGGCCCGATGGATGCTGAGCAGGGTCTCCATCATCACCCGGTCGCCATCGATCCAGCCGTTGGCGGCAGCGGCCTTGACCATGGCGTATTCACCGCTGACGTGGTAGGCGGCGATGGGGTGATCGAATTCGTCGTGGAGCTTGCTGATGATGTCGAGATAGGCCACTGCCGGCTTGACCATGATGATGTCGGCCCCCTCTTCCACATCCATGGCCGCCTCGCGGAAGGCCTCGCGCACATTGGCCGGGTCCATCTGATAGCCCTGACGATCGCCAAACTGGGGGGCACCGTCCGCCGCCTCGCGAAAAGGTCCGTAGAAGGAGGAGGCGTACTTCACCGCATAGGACATGATCGGTACCTGACTGAAGCTGTTATCATCCAGGGTCGCCCGGATCTCGGCCACCCGGCCGTCCATCATGTCGGAGGGGGCCACCATGTCGGCCCCGGCCTCGGCATGGGAGAGGGCGGTCTTGGCCAACAGTTCCAAGGTGGCGTCGTTATCCACCTCCTTGTTGACGATGAGGCCGCAGTGGCCATGGTCGGTGTACTCGCAGAGGCAGACATCGGTGACCACCATCACCCCCGGCACCTTGCTCTTCAGCTCGCGGACCGCCTGCTGGACAATACCATTCTTGATCCAGGCCCCGGTGCCGGTGGCGTCCTTGGACTCGGGCAGACCGAAGAGCAAGAGGCTCTTCACCCCCACTGCGAGGCACTCCTTGGCCTCCTTGACCAGTTCGTCCACCGACAGGCGGAAGACCCCGGGCATGGAGGGGATCTCCTCCCGCACCCCTTTACCCGGCTTGACAAACAGCGGATAGATAAACTGGGAGGGGGAGAGCCTGGTCTCGCGGACCATGGCCCGGAAGAGTTCATTCTGGCGCAGCCGCCGGGGTCGGTATTCGGGAAATATCATGTCCATTCTCCTTCGGTTGATAAAGATCGCCGGATAAGGCGACAGCGCCGCCAACCCGGCCTACAAGGGCCTCGTCGTTCAGCCGTTAATCTTACCCTTTATACGCCTTTTCAACAAGTTCGTTGATGAATTTCTCGGGATCGGCCACCCCGGCGGCGGGGATCACCAACTCGGTGACCTGCTCTCGCTGGCGGATCAAGCGCAGGCCATACTCCAAAAATTGCATCAGGCGTTGACAGAGGGTGTCGATGGTCGCCACCGTGCAGGGCTCTTGGGCCAGGATATGATCAATGGCCTCCTCGGCAAAGGAGACCGTAAGCTGATACTTCTCCGACAGGGTCCCCTCCCACTCCCGGACATGGCGCACCAAGGCGGCAAAGGAGTCGCAGACCGCATCAATATCACAGCTCTCCTCCACGATCTGCCTGGCCATCAGGACCAAGCGCTCAGGGGTCACCACCAACCCCATGCGCGAGAGCGCCACGGCCTTCTTCTCCTTAAGCACCATCACCATCCGTTCACACTCTGCCTGCTTAAAGGCATGGAACCGCTCTTCATGGAGACTACGACACTGGGGATCAGTGAGCAAGCGCTCTAACTCGGCCTCCGGGTTGCCGACCACGGCCGCATCCACGGTGAGGAAACGGATATCGGTTGAAGGCAGGGTCTTTTCAAAGGGGAGGAGGAGGTTCTCCACCACCCCCACCAGCCCCCGGGCCCCGGTCTTTTCGGCCAAGGCCCGGTCGGCGATCTCGGTGAAGATCTCCGGATCAAAGGCCAAGTGGATGCCATACACCAGAAAGTCCAGCCTCTTGGCATTGATCAGGGCGCAGTTCGGGTTTAAGAGGATGGCCTTAAGGTCGGTGGCCGAGAGCTCCTCCAGCACGGCGCAGACCGGCAAGCGGCCGACAAACTCCCGTTCAAAGCCAAACTGGACCAGATCCTCGGACTTGACCAAAGCCAGGTTGCCGGCGGACTTGGCCGGCGACAGCACATGCCCTTCAAAGCCGATGCTCTGCCGGTGGACCCGTTTACCGATGATCTCGGCCAGGCCGTCAAAGGCGCCACTCATGATGAATAGGATGTTACGGGTGTTGATGGACTTCTTCTCCCGCTTGCCCGTGGCCCGGTAGTGCTCCATGGCCTCGATCTGGGAGATCATGTCGTGGGGGACCTTGAGATCGACATCGGTCTCCTCCATGGGCTTGAGCAGGGCGCGCTGCACCCCGGCCCGGGAGACGTCCAGGCCCAGGCGGCCCACGGAGCCGGCAATCTTGTCGATCTCATCCACATAGATGATGCCGTATTGGGCGCGGTTCAGGTCGCCATCCGCCTCGCGGACCAGGTCGCGGACCAGGTCCTCCACATCACCGCCCACGTAGCCGGTCTCGCTGAACTTGGTGGCATCGCCCTTGACAAAGGGCACCCCCAACTTCGCGGCGATCAGCTTGATCAAAAAGGTCTTGCCTACCCCGGTGGGTCCGACCAAGAGGACATTGTTCTTGATCCGGCCGGCCTGGCCGTTCTCCTTGAGCCCCTTCTCCCGCACAAAACGGATGCGGTTGAAGTGGGTGCAGATCTTGGTGGCCAGCACCGCCTTGGCCCGATCCTGCTTAATGATGTACTCATCAAGGTAATCGATCACCTCTTGGGGCTTCAGATCAAAGGCAATAGGCTCGGTAGTCGGGGACGCCGCAGGGGCGCCCGACTCATCCTTGGCAGCCTCGGCCTGGGGAAAGAGTCCGGCGGAGACGATCTTGATCCGGTCTCCGTATTTACGGGAGAGGTAGTCTCCGATCTCCTTTTCCAGCTCTTTCTGATCCGGCAAATTGGTATCTTCTTCATCCATAGTCATCGTATTTTCTCGATTGATCGTATCCGGTTAGCCATTCATCAGCACGCGCTCACCATGGGCAACGGCTGGGCCTCTCCCCGCGTCGGGCACCTAGCGTACCCACCATGCGCACGCCAAGGTCGTTAGTCAATGGCCTTGATCTTGCGATGGAGGTGGCTGCGCTCCATGCCGATCTGCTCGGCGGTCTTGGAGATGTTGCCACCATTCTTGGCGATGCGGGCCAAGAGAAATTGGCGTTCGAACACCCGTTTGGCCTCCTTGAAATTCATCTCCAGGATGGTGTCGGCGATCCCCCCCTCCCCTGCCGCCGCAAGCAGCTCCGCTTCGTCGATGGGCTCCGCCGTGTCCGGGTCATGCTGGCCATCCGGGTCAGGGTCAAGGCCAAGCAGCTGCGCGACAAACCCCGCCGAGACCTCGGGCTCGGGGGCCAGGATCAAGGTCCGTTCGATAAAATTTCTCAGCTCCCGGACATTGCCCGGCCAGCCATGACGGGCCATGGTCCGCACCGCGGCAGCGGAAAAGCGCTTGGGTTCCAGACCCTTGATCGCGTATTCGGCACAAAAGGCCTCGATAAAAAGGGGCAGGTCTTGCAACCGCTCGCGCAGGGGGGCCAGGGTGATGGGCACCACATTGAGCCGCCAGTAGAGGTCGGCGCGAAAGGTGCCGGCCTTGATCTCCTGCTCCAGGTCCTTGTTGGTGGCGGCCAGCACCCGGACATCCACCGAGATGGTCTTGCTCCCCCCCACCCGCTCGAACTTCTGCTCCTGGAGGATGCGCAGGATCTTGGCCTGGGTCTTCAGGGACATGTCGGCGATCTCGTCCAAAAAGAGGGTACTGCCGTCCGCCAGATCAAACTTGCCGCGCTTGCCCACCGTGGCCCCGGTGAAGGCCCCTTTTTCGTGACCAAAGAGTTCGCTCTCGATCAACTCCTCGGGGATGGCGGCACAGTTGACCTCGATCATCGGTTTGTGCCGCCGTTCGGATTGGCGGTGGATGGCCTGGGCCACCAACTCCTTGCCGGTGCCGTGTTCCCCCAGGATCAAGACCCAGGCGTTGGTGGGCGCCACCCGGGCGATCAGCTCCTTGACCGCCACGATGCGCGGCGACTCCCCGGTCAGCCCTGGCTTGCCCTCGGTCTTCTGGCGGAGGATGAGGTTCTCCTTCTCCACCTGGGAGAGGTGGAGGGCGTTCTTGATGGAGAGGACGATCTTGTCGTAACCGGGCGGTTTTTCGATAAAGTCATAGGCCCCCATCTTGGTGGCCTGGACCGCGGTATCGATGGTGCCGTGGCCGGAGATCATGATCACCGGCAGGTGGGGGGTGGACTCCTTGATCCGTTTCAGGGTCTCGATGCCGTCAATACCGGGCATCCATACATCCATCAGCACCAAGTCCACCTGTTGCTGCTCCACCACCTGCAAGGCCTCCTCCCCCGAGGCGGCGCACACGGCCTGATACCCCTCATCCTGGATGATCCCCAGCAGGGACTCGACAATGCTCGGCTCGTCATCAACGATCAGGATCTTCATGGGCATGTAGCTCCCCCTTTGACGTGACACCCACTGTAGCCGCGCGCGCTGAGCGCGGTTTTCCCGTCACATTCCCGCCCCGCGTCCATGGTGCACTTATAACCAAAATCTACCAACGCAACACCTCTATCTCTCCGGCATATGGCCACTGGCCTGCCGTTTCAACCAAACCGGCCCTGACCGGATTAGCGTAAACATAGTTCCATTTTTCATCATAACTCTCATCGGAACGGAGGAGGTGATCAAAAAACTGTCGTTGCCATACTGGGCGGGATACTCCCAGCGTACGGATTATCCCCTTTGCGCTCCACTCCTTGAACGCCCCGACAAAGCACGATAACGAAGAGTTCTCCTCCCGCTGTTCACAGGCGCAGAAAAAGTGAATATGGTCGGGCATAAGAACATAACGACCGACTCTCCAGCCATGACGTTGTGGCGCGGAACGAAATTCATTTTCGATGATGGTCCAGACTTGGGGGTTAGCCAGCAAGGGCCGACGGCCATGGGTACAGGTGGTAACAAAGAAGACCGGCTGACTGATCCAGACCTCATCAAGACGACGCAGGTGAGAAGCGGGTCTGTGCAAGGTGGTGACTCCGTATTCCGCGCTCAGCGCGCGCGGCTACAGTATTGATATCTGGCATTGGTGCCGTGCGTGCTGAGCGCGATCTTCCCCTCTTCCCTCAGGCCACGGCCAACAGGGGCAACTCAATAATGAAACGCGCCCCTTGCGGCTCGTTGTCCTTGACCCGAATGTAGCCGCCATGGTCGGCGATCACGGTGCTGGCAATGGCAAGCCCCAGACCGGTGCCGCTCTTCTTGGTGGAGAAGTAGGGCTCAAACAGCCTGAGCTTGTCCGCGTCGCTGACCCCCACACCGTTGTCCCGGACCTCCATGACCACCTGCCCCTCGTCTAGCATCACCCGAATCTCCACCTCAATGCGGCCTTGGCCATCCAGGGCAGCCACGGCGTTGTCCAGCAGGTTGACCAGCACCCGCTTCATCTGCTCTTCATCAAAATAGAACGGCGGCACCCCCTGGTCAACCAAAACCAGGGTGATCTCCTTGTGGGCCTCCTGAAAGAGGATCAAGCAGTCGGAGACCATGGCCCCCAGACTATTCAAACTCTTCTTCACCGCCGGCATGCGGGCGAAGCTCGAAAACTCGCCCACCAGATGTTTCAGCTCATCCACCTGTTTGATGATGGTGGCGGTGCACTGATCAAAGACCTCCCCCTCGCTGGCCAAGCGCTCCAGGTACCGTTTACGCAGCCGCTGGGCCGAGAGCTGGATGGGGGTCAGCGGGTTCTTGACCTCATGGGCGATGCGACGGGCCACCTCGCGCCAGGCCGCCATGCGCTGAATCTTCTCCACCTCGGTCAGGTTGTCAAAGACGATGACGGTGCCGATGCCCCGCCCCTCCTCGTCCTCCAGCCGGGTAAAGTTGACGCGAAGCGACAGGGTCTCGTCATTGACCGTGACCCTGATGGAGCGCTGGATGGAGGCCCGGCCGGAGTCGGCCAGTTCCACGAAGAAACTCTCCAGGATGGAGAGGTGATTCAAGCGCAGGATGGACTTGTAGTTCTTGTTAATGATCTCCGGTGCCCGCAGTCGCAGCAACTCCTCGGCAAACTTGTTGATGGTCAGCACCCGGCCCTCGGCATCCAGGGAGATCACCCCGGCGGTGACGTTCTGCAGAATGATCTCGGTGTAGCGTCGCCGTTTTTCCGTCTCCAGGTTGACCTGCTGCAAGGCGCCATGGGCCTCCTCCACCTGGAGCTTGCTGGCCAACAGGTCATGGGTCATGCGGTTGAAGGAGTCGACGAGCGACCCCATCTCATCGGAGGAGTCCTTTTCCAGGACAAAGTCCAACTCCCCGTCCGCCACCCGCTTGATGCCGTCGGCCAACTTGGCCATGGGCCGGGTCAACCCGCCGGAGACGTAGAAGCCGAACCAGATGGCGCTAAAGATGATCATCAGGGTGACGATCAACAGCATCACCAACAGACTGGTCTTGATCGGTTGCTTCAGCAGCAGCAGTTGCCGATAGCCCTGCACCCCCTTGGAGATCAACTCCAACCGTTGTAAATGCCCCTTGGTGAGCAGACGGCTGGCCACCAGCACATAGCTCTGCTCGCCCCGCGCCATGGGGGTCAGGCTACTGACCAGTTCGCCGCCGGCACAGGGCTGGGTGTGGGTAATCCCCGTCTCGCCATGCAAGGCGCGGCTGACCAGATCGCCCGGCAGGGGCGGCAGTTCCGCCGAGTCCTGACCGCTCGCCACCAGGACCACCAGCCGTTGTCGCTTCGGGGAGAACACAGTCACGGCGGTGAGCTTAAAGGTGGTGAGCCGGGCCTGGAGTTCCCCCCGAACCTCTTCCCCGTCCACGGGCCGCGGGGATGGCAGGGAATTGTCCGCGGAGAGCGCCGCGGCAATTACCCCCCCCTCGATCTGGACATGCGCCGAGGTATCATGATAGACCTCCTGGGCCAAGGAGAGCGAGGCGGCAAGCGACGAGTCCACCGTGCTGTTGAACCAATAGTCCATGCTGGTGGAGACAAATTGCAGGGCGATGAAGAACAAGAGCGTGGTCGGGATCAGGGAGAGGGCGACAAAGGAGATGACCAGCTTGGTGCGCAAGGTGGCCCCGATGATCTGTTGCCGCCGTTCAAAGGCCAGTTCAACCAAGTTACGCATGGTGAGAAAGACCATGAGCAAGAGGAGGATGACATTGATGTTGATCAGGGCAAAGACCAAGACATTGCCACTAACCGGAAACTCCACCGTCCCCATTTGAAAGACCCGGTTCTCCAGGAAGGTCAGCACCAAAAAGAGGGAAAAGGAGGCGACGATGGCGGCACGGATGCGCCGCTGTCTCTTCTTTTTGCGCAGGGCTAGGTCAAGGTCGCTGGCAATAGGCATGCTCTAGTACCGAAAGCGCACCGAGTACCAATCGGTGTGGACATCCCAGAAGTTGCTAAACGGGATGAGGTAGTGGAGTGAGGTGGGGAGATCCGTTTTGGCCAACGTTGCCCGGACCTTAAGCACATACTGGCGGTCCGGCTCCAAGGCCTTCAGGGACAAGAGTTTGATGCCCTTCAGTTCCGTCATCCGGGCCACGGCCTTGGCCTCGCTCTCCAACAGCTGCTCGTCTTGGCCCCTCTCGCCCAGGGTCAGGCGGTACTGGTTCTTTAGGGTATCGAAACGCAAGGTATGGTCCACTGCCAGGCGGGCGACCTCCTTATCCGGCCAGCCCGACCGCACCAACTCAACCCGGATCTCGAAGGTGAAGGTCGCGTCCAGGCCACTCTTGACCCCATTGATGATCTCCGGGGAGAAGGCATCAACCACCTTCAAAAAGAGGAGTAGATCAGTGCTGGAGTTGGTGACCACGAGGTCGCGGATCGCCACCTCCCGCGCCCGGGCCGGCGCGGCGGCCAAAAGAAGCGCGATCAGCAGCAGGGCCATCAGCCCCCCCCCTTCAGCGGACCCCCAGCCCTTGGTGCCATGGCAGCCACTGAAATCAGACCTGCACCCTGCCGACCACCAGGTCCCGGGCGCGGTCCAAAAGCTCGCTAAAGGTCTCTTGGCGCAGGGCACAGACCGGCACCGCCCGGTGCTCCGCCACCAACCGCTCCACCTCCACGGGGTCGGCCTGATCGATCTTGTTTAAGACCATGAGCGTGGGTAGGTGGAGATCCAGATCGGCGAGCAGGTCGTTGACCACCCGGATCTGCTCCTCGCACCTGGGGTTGGCGGCATCCGCCACATGGACCAGGACGTCGGCCTCATGCAACTCCTCCAGGGTGGACTGGAAGGCCTTGAGTAACTCTGCCGGCAGGTCGCGGATAAAGCCCACGGTGTCGGTGATGATCACCTCCACATCCTCGGGAAACTTGAGTCTGCGGCTGGTGGGATCCAGGGTGGCGAACAACTTGTCCTCGGCCAGGATGCGGCTGTTGGTCAGGGCGTTCAACAGGGTGGACTTACCGGCATTGGTGTAGCCCACCAGCGAGATCACCGGCACCTCCTTCTTGCGGCGGCGCTCCCGGCGGTGGTGGCGCTCCTGGCTGATGGCCTTGAGCTTGGCCTCCAGCTTGGCCAGGCGATCCTTGATGCGGCGGCGGTCGATCTCAAGCTTGGTCTCGCCCGGACCCCGGGTGCCGATGCCGCCGGAGAGCCGAGAGAGGGAGTCGTCCCGGCTCTCCAAGCGCGGCAGCATGTACTTGAGCTGGGCCATCTCGATCTGCACCTGACCCTCCCGGGAGAGGGCGCGGCGGGCAAAGATATCCAGGATCAGCTGGGTGCGGTCGATCACCCTGAGTTCGGTGTGCTGGACGATGGAGTGGGCCTGACTGGCATTCAGTTCCTGATCAAAGACTAGGAGGTTGGCGTTCAGGATCAAGGCCTTGAGCATGACCTCGCTCAGTTTCCCCCGGCCGATGACCAGACGGGGACCGCCCTTGGAGCGCCGCTGGATCACGGTATCGAGGACCACAATCTCATCGGCCCGGGCCAGCTCCATCAGTTCGGCCATGGAGTCCTCGGCCACCCTTTTCGGCCGGTCGCTGACACTGATCAAGATGGCCCGGTCTCGGCCGGCGTCGATGGCGGAGAGGGGTTGCAGCTTGGCAAAACGACCTTCAATGGCAGCGATCAGATCGAGGCAGGTGGGCTCCTGCTGGGAGGGGGGCACCGGCGGCAGAAAGGTCCAGTTTTTGCCCTCCTCCTGGCTGGGCAGAAGATGGGCCGGGTAGAGCCGCTCCGGCAGACCGTCGTCATGGACCTTGATCACCACCATCAGATCGAGGCGCAGGAAAAGGAGGTCCATGAGGTCGTCCTCGCTGATCCCCTCTCCTCCCAGATGGGTGTGCAGGCAGCGCAACCCCTTGAGCCTGCCGCCGGCGGAACGGGCCATGGGCAGCACCGGGATCATGATCCCCTTCTTGTCGCCGACGATCACCACCGCCACGCGGCCGCCACGGTCGATGAGCAGACCCAGCTGCCGCCCCAGTTCCAACGAGAGCCTGGAGAGGTCCCGGGCCAGTTCGGCGCTGATCATCAACTCCGGCGGCACCCGCCGGCGGGCGATTCTCTCCAAGGCCTTGATCTGGCCACTTTTCAGGCCCGCGGTATTACCAACAATGGTTTCGATGGGGATTTTCCTTATCGTAGCAGTGGGCAGTGGCCATCCTGCTCAGTATCAATTAACCAGGGCCTTGACCGTGGTGACCACCATGTCGGCAATAAGCAAACACCGCTTACACAGCTCCCGATCCGGAGCAAAGTCCGGCAAGACGCTCCCCAATGGATATTTGGACGGCAGATAAATCGTATCGAGGAGATCACACTCCTCTTCGCTAACCCCAACATCGCGGCGGAGAGCTGCCAGCATGCCGACCAGTTCATTGATGCTGTGTGTCTTGCGGACCTTTTGCCCTTGTTCAATGAGGCATGCCTTTAAAGATTTCTCAACAGCTTGTTGGGTATTTTGCAAGCAAGGGTTGAAGAGACCGCTTTCAAGAAGGACCTGGGCCGATGCCAAATTTTCTTGGGCGTAGACCAGCCACAGTCTCGTTTCATCTTTCATAGATGACCTCGCCTTGCGCGATTGCCTCCAGGATGGCGCAATCTTTTGCCCCACTCTTGAGCGGGATAATATCCAAGGGGAGTTGCCGAGCCACGGCGCGGGTCAGTTTCCGGTATTTCATGGCCAAGGCCAGATAGGACAAGTCGCTGTTCTGGACGATGGCAATATCGATGTCGTGGGGGGCATCGTCCACCAGAAAAGACCCGAAGATAATGACCTTGGAAATCTCGGGGGCTGTTTGCAGGCGTTCCACAAGCTCTCTTTTCAAGACATTTTTTTGCTCGACGCTCATCGTCATTGAATGAACTCCATTATTGTCGCTTTCGCAAAAACTCCTCAATCGCCGCCGGCTCTTGGTGATCTTTACCTGTAAGGCCTCTCTGTTCAGCGCCCGCGCAGGACGCGTTTGTCGCCGACGCGGATGGTAAGCTTCATCTTGTCGAAGTATTCCAGGAGGGGGATGGAGTATTTGCGGGAGATGCCGGTCAGGGTCTTAAACCCCTGGGCATCGATCTCGCCCTCTCGTTCGAGAAGCTCTTGCAACCGCTGCCGCAAGTCGGCCAAGGCCTGTCCATCGTAGAAGAGGTCCTCGCTCACCCGAACCACCTGCTGATCACGGACCATGAGGTCCAAGACCTGGAGGGTCAGCTTGCTGGAGTAGTGGGCCAGGGCGGCAAGCAACTCTTTTTTGGTGGGCGGGGCCAGGGCGGCGGTGCGCAACAGGGTCGCCATCTCCTGGCGGGCCATCTCCTCGTCCTCTTGCAGGGCGACCTGATGGCTGGCCAGACGGATGGTGGCCCCCTCCTGGACGATACGCCCCTCTTTGCCGAGGCCCGTAAGCAGCAGCTGCAAGATCTTCGGCTCCAGCCCCTGGTTGAGCCGGGAACGCAACTCCTCCTTCACCATCCCCTCCAGCAAGGGGTGCTGTTGATGGAACTGGGTGAGGATGGCAGTGGCCTCCTCCTTCAACTGCTCCATGGTGCGGGCGCTGATCATCCACTGACGGTCGGAGTCCACCACCAGGATGGAGCTGGTGGAGATCGGCCGCTCCAGCACCTTTTTCAAGCGCTTGGCAAAGGTGCCCAGCCGGATCTCCAGCTGATTGAAGGTCATACCCACACAGCCACTCTCGTCGAGATGAAAGAGGGCCAAGGCCTCGGGGCTCGCCGCATGGTAGAGGGCGAAGATCTCCTGGTTCACGGGCTTGAAACGCCTGCGCTTGCGGCCAGGGCAGTTGTTCAACACTACCCCGCCGCCAATGGTGCGTACCGGCGAGTAGCTGCGCACCACAAAGTGATCCCCGGGCCACACCGCCATGGGCTCTTCTAATAAGAGTTGCACGTTCAAGCGCGTCCCGGGTCTGGCCTCGTCCTGCTCCAGGATGGTCACCCTCCCCATGATCTCGGCGGTGCCCATGTGCACCCGCACCCGATCACGGTTCTTCAACGGCTTGCTGTTGCTGGAGAGATAGAGGAAATCGGCGTCCAGCATGTAGGAGGGGGCAAGGCAACCCGGGGTGGCCAGGATATCGCCCCGGGCCACGAACTCCTTCTCCAGCCCCTGCAGATTGATGGCGGTGCGGTGGCCGGCCTCGACCTCGACCACCTCCTGACCATGGACCTGGATGCCGCGGATCTTGGCCGCCTGCTCCCGGGGGTAGAGGAGGACATCGTCACCCACCTTGATGCGGCCGGAGATGGAGGTGCCGGTGACCACGGCGCCGAACCCCTTCATGGTGAACACCCGGTCCACCGACAGGCGGAAGGGGCCAAAGGCCTCGCTAAACACGGTGCTGGCCACCAAACGGTCCAGGGTCTCCTTGACCGCATCGATGCCGGCACCGGTCACCGAGGAGACCGCCAGCATGGGGGCCCCTTCCAGGAAGCTCCCCTTGGCATAGTCACGGACCTCGTCCTTGACCATCTCCAGCCACTCCGGCTCCACCATGTCGCTCTTGGTGATGATGATCACCCCCTGCTTGACCCCCAGCAGGGTGCAGATCTCGAAGTGCTCCCGGGTCTGGGGCATGATCCCCTCGTCCGCCGCCACCACAAAGGCCACCAGGTCGATACCGGCGGCCCCGGCCACCATGTTCTTGACAAACTTCTCATGGCCCGGCACATCGATGATCCCCCAGCGGTGG
>OBOI01000156.1_pt1 | contig 27548 bp, 14 predicted proteins | sample 1670151 | NCBI WGS metagenome assembly OBOI01 (sample SAMEA104232303, study PRJEB22302) | sediment metagenome | biome: forest; feature: aquifer; material: sediment | place: USA | collected 2011-08-07 | depth 0.01 m | reverse complement strand
GCAACTTACGAGCCCATACAAACTCCGTGGCCAGAATGGCGAGACCCACCGGGATCACCACAATCGCCGGCCCCGGCAGCACGATCAAAGCCACCCCCACCACCAAGACCGTAAAGCCGATGACGATGCGGATGACCCGCCGGGCCTGGTGAAGGGTGGCAAACCAGGGGCCTCTCTCTTTTTTGAATCGCTCTGTCATGACCATGTTGACAGTGTAACACCAATAGGTGCTCTCTGTCACCTCTCTGCCTCCAGATCCAGCAACGCTCGTTTGCGTTCAATCCCCCAGCGATAACCCGCTAAGCCGCCATCGCTGCGCACCACGCGATGACAGGGAATGGCCACGGCCAGTGTATTGGCGGCACAGGCATTGGCCACGCCCCGAATCGCCTTGGGCGCGCCGATGCGCTTGGCAATCTCCGCATAGCTTGCTCTCTCCCCCACCGGAATCTCCCGCAATGCCTGCCAAACCCGCTGTTGGAAGGCGGTCCCGCGCACATCCAGCGGCAGGTCCAGTCCCAACCTCGGGGCCTCCACAAAAGCGACCACTTGGGCAACGAGCTGCTCGAACTCCGCATCGCCGCCAATCAGGCAGGCTCGGGAAAACTTGTCTTGCAGGTCGCGCACCAGGGCCTCGGGATCATCCCCCAGGAGGATGGCGCAGATCCCGCGCCCGCTCATGGCAACCAGGATAGAACCGAGGGAGCACTCGCCGATGGCAAAGCGGATCTCGGCATGGGCGCCACTGGCACGAAAGTTTAAGGGGGTCATGCCCAAGAGCTGGTTGGATTGTTCATAAAAACGACTTTGGGACGAATATCCGGCTTGGTAGATTGCCTCGGTCACCGTGTCGCACCGCTCGAGCAGGGCCCTGACCCGCTTGGCCTGGTGGGCCACCGCATAGGCCCGTGGCGTCAGCCCGGTTACCGCCTTAAAGAGGCGATGCAGGTGATACGGACTCATGCCGGCATGACGGGCCAAGTCTTGCAGCTGGAGGGGCTCCGCGGCGTGCTCTAGCAGGCGGCACAAGTCGGCAATCAAGAGGGTGTGTCGCTGGCGGAGAGCTGGTTGCTCCGGCTTGCAACGCTTGCAAGGGCGATAACCGGCTCGCTCTGCCGCACGGGTGGTCAGAAAAAACTCTACATTTTCCGGATTCGCGGTCCGCGCCCCACAGGATGGGCGGCAGTAGACCCCGGTGGTCTTGACTGCGTAGAAAAATCTCCCATCCGCCTTGGGGGCACGGGCAACAACGGCTGCCCAGCGAGGGTCGTTGCTGGTGGCAATGGTGGGCATCTTGTCCTTTTTCGACATAGGCTGACTCCTTGAGCTGGATGTAAAAGACGCATCATCTTCGTCTCCTGCATCCAGTATAGCCATTGCCGTAAAGAGTTGCACTCCGAGTCTTGCTTTTGAATTCTCACCCGCGAATCACAGCTGTTGCGCCTTGTCTGGCCGGTCAACGGGGTTGGTGGCCATTGATTGAGAACGAGGATACCAAGAAAGCGGACGACGGCAAAACTTTAAAACCAAGGGGCGTCCCCCTGCCGATAGGTATTGACGCCCTTGGGGGTAGCGTGGGATACCATAATAAAGGGGTCCGAATCGAGGTGTCATTCCTGCCGTCAACTCAATGAAGGGGGGTATAACCATGAACAGATATCCGCAGCCCAACCGTCCCCGGTTCACTACGCCACTCACCTGCCCTCTCCTCCTCTTCCTGCTCCTCATCGCTTTGGCCTGTGGGGCGTCAAGGGCGCAGGCGGCCGCCAGCTACACCTTCACCAAGCCCATCGCCCCCACCTGGAACCTCCTGGCCACGCCGTTGACCCCCAGCGACCCGGCCGTGGAGGCGGTGTTGGCGGAGATCAAAGCGAACCTCTCCTCGGTGTGGAAGTGGACGAACAACACCTGGGCCGTCTATCTGCCGGGGGAGGTCAACGCCGGCACCTACGCCCAAAGCAAAGGCTTCAGCACGTTGACCACCATCAATCCCGGCGAGGGGTTCTGGGTAAACAGCCAAGCTGACGCCACCTTCTCCATCACCGGGCCCTTGGCCGAAGGGCAGCTCTCCTTTGCCTCGGGGTGGAGTCTGTTGGGGCTGAAGGACAACCAGGCCACCACCGTGGAGGCCATAAGCGCCGGCACCTCGGGCATCGTTTCCATATGGAAGTGGCAAGGCGACACCTGGGCCATGCACCTGGCCGGAGAAGCGGTCCCGGGCACCTATGCGCAGGGCAAGGGCTTTTCCCTCCTTACCTCGATTAGCCCCGGCGAGGGGTTCTGGGTGCTGATCGACAACTCCAAGGCCTTGAACATCGCCGACTATTTCCCCAAGAGCGGGCCGGCGGGCTCCCCGGTCTATCTCAAGATGTCGGCCCCGGTGGCGGCCATCAAGGATACGTTGACCGTCTATTACAACCAACAGCCAGTGGCGGCGAGCGCCATCACCGTTGGCACGGATACCATCCAGTTCACTCTCCCCGCTGCCGCGCCATCCGGCGACATCCAAGTGAAAGAGGCAGGTAGCGCGGGCAACACGGTGCCGTTCACCATCCTGCCCCCGGCCACCACCCCCTTGACCTCGCAAACGGCCACCCCCTCATCGGCCAACCAGACCATCGGTGATCCGGATACGATGGCCGTCACCCTGCCGCCCACCATCATCGCCAGCGAAAGCGTGGTGTCGCTGGCCACCGTGGCCAATAGCCCGGCCAATGGCACGGCCCCCTTTGCCCCTACCCTGGCCTGGGATGTGACCATCAGTGGCCTAGAGCAGCTGAACGACTTTATTGAAATCACGGTGAAGTATGACCCGGCCCTGCTCGCTGCCGGCTATAGCGCCGAAGAGCAGTTGCAGCCCATGCGCTGGAATGAGGAGGGCAACTACTGGACCCCCCTCCCCTATCAGGTGGATGCCGAGAACAGCACCATCAGTTTTTACACCGACCACCTCTGTATCTTCGAGGTGGTGGTGATCACCGGCCTGGCGGTGGCCAATGTCGCGGCCTGGACCGGGATTGGCGAAGAGCTGCTCAATGATATCTACTGGACCCCCGCGGCCCACTTCAAGTTGATGTATAGCCAGACGGCGATCCAAGCGGACGCCCCCCTGGAGGACGGCTCGTGGCTAAACACCACCTATGCCAGCCCCCTCTATCCCATCGCCTCCTATCAGGCCAAACACCCCAAGTTCATTCAGGACATGGGCAACCTGCTGGAGGTCGCCCTGAAGAGCTATGTCGAGACCTCGCAATTTAAAGATCCGATCACCAAGCCCGGCTGGATCTGGGGGACGACCCAAAACCCCATTACCGTCAAGATGGACTCCTGGTGGGTGGCGGTGGGTGGCAACCCGAACTTTGAAAAGGTCTTTGAGTACATCCATTATCCCACCGTATCCCTGAAGGATTTTCAAGCGCATGACAGCTATGCCGTCATCGGCCATGAACTCTTCCACCGCATCGAGGCGGAGTACTATGGCAAGACGGGCTTCCTGGTGCCGGCCAACCACTGGTGGCTGGAAGCGGCTGCCGAATATGCCGGCCATCGCGTGGCCTGGTCCCAAAAACTGGACAACTTGCACGACAAGACCGGGTCGGATTTCTTCAGTTACCCCCTGACCCATACCGGGGTGATGGCCAACAGCAAGGGGTGGAACCTGGATCAAAGCTACGAGTATGCGGCCTCCGCCTTTATCCAGTTCCTGGTGGAGAAGAAGGGGCTGAACTTTAAGGAGTTGTTCGCCTACGTCGCCGCGGGCAGTCCGTCACAGACCCCGCTGGAGAGGCTAAATGGCTACCAAGGGGTCACCCTCTCCGCCTACTATCGGGACTTTGTCGCCTGGGGCCTTTTTGGCAGCGATTCGTTTCTCAAAAAATACCCCGTAAGCGCGATAGCGGAAAAAGAGGAGTCCATCGCCGTGCCCGAGGACCTGGTCCGCATCTCTTTCACCGGTGGCCAATACAGCACGGTTAGTGTCTACAAACGCGACAAGACCGCCACCAAGTCCACGGTCATTCCCACCCCCGACCTGGTCCTCGACAACGGGGTCAGCCATGAGCTCACCGTCAAGGCGGACGACACCCTGTACCTCATTGCCGAAAACAGCGGGGCAAGCGATGAAACCATCTACGTGGCGGTGGAGCTGATGGTCAAGGGGGAAGCAAAACCGGGGACAGTCCACACCTTTACCCTCAAGGGCGGCTATTCGGCCAAGGTGTGGACCATTGCCAACAGCCGCTACCAGGAGGTGGCGGGGAGCAACGGCAGCATCATCAAGGATATGGTGACCGGGCTGGAGTGGCAGCGGTGCAGCGTGGGGCAGAGTTGGAACGGGACCAGCAAGGGGTGCGATGGCACCCAGACCCTAATGGGCTGGAGTGCCGCCGCCAACCTCACCCAGACCGGGGGGTGGCGGACCCCCACCCTCACCGAGTTGGTCGGCTTAGTCTATTGTACGGATGCCCCCCCGGTGATCGGGCTGACCAGCGAGCGTCCGGAGTGCGGTCTGTTTGGCGACTTCCAAAAGCCCACCATCTGGCAAGAGGCCTTCCCGTTGGTGGAAACCGCGTGGTTCTGGACCACCAGCATCGGCAACGAGATCACGGTCGGCGAGCAGTATTGGTTCGAGGGGGCGGCGGTGAGCTTTTACTACGGCAGCATGCAGTACGGCGATATCGCCAATCAGTGCGCGGTGCGCTTGGTGCGCGATGGGCAGTGAGCCAGCGGCCAGCGCCACCCCTCTCGTCGTGGGCCACAATCAGGACGCCTCCTCCGGCAGCTTGCTACCCGCAAACGTATTGATTTGGTCAGGCTTAATCGTTATGATTAAGCCTGACCAAATCAACTAAAGGAGCTAAAGAGATGGCACATACAGACACCAAGGTTCTCACCGCGCATATCCCGCTGCCTCTAGCCGAAAAAATTGACCAGTTGGCCGCTCGCCTTGAACGTTCGCGAGGCTGGGTCGTCAAGCAAGCCTTGGTTGCCTGGGTTGACCAAGAAGAGGAACGTAAGCGTCTGACCTGTGAGGCGCTGGCCGATGTGGATGCTGGACGAGTCATTGGCCACCAGTCCGTACAGACATGGGCCGACAGCCTTGGCAACGAGGAGCCACAATCTATATGCTCCGCTTGTGGCACACACGTGAGGATCGGTAACCGTGCCCACCAGAAACGGATGCTATAACTTCCACCTTTGCTGCTCCCTTTTCATCTCACCACTCTGATTACGTCAGGAAAGAGGTTTAGGTCAGACGTCAGAAACTTCAAAACTAAAGGGCGTCCCTAAAGTGCTCCTGCACCCCGGCAGCCACCATCTTCTCCCTCAGCTCACGAAACATCTCCTTGGATAGAGCCAAAGCCGTCACCCCGCGTCTGCCAGCCATGGCTAGCTCTCCTGCAATCCCCCTCCCCGTCTGGTCATCGGCAAAGATGTAGCTCTCGAGGCAGATCTCGTCGCTGGCGGCGTGAATGGCCGTGATCTGGGCGGGAAAGTAGTCGCTGCCGTTGATGAGCAGCTGCAGACAGTTGCTGTCCAAGTAGCGAATCCGCATCACAGTTCAAGCTCTGCGCTCAAGGCGTCACGGTCGGAGATCCGCGACCATAACCGACCATGGTAGACCTCGACGCTAAGGACGCTGAACCCCCGGGTGTAGATACGGTCCAGGCGCAACAGGAGAAGCCGCAGTGGAAGGTGCGCGCCGACCGGCTACGGCGGTCGCGGTTTTGAATTTCCATTTTGGGGCTACGCCCCAGAACTTGTTCAATGGATTGACAACACGGATCCCCTGCATAGGCTAGATATTCGATAAAATACCAGTCACTGGCACAATGAACACCAGCAACAACTCATACTAACATTAAAAATAATTTATATGCATATCAAAAAAAATGTTGCAATAACAGCATGAAGGAATTAATTAATGTGCCACTTTGTGTGGCTAAATGGTTAGCTATATGATAAAAATTTAAATGGGAGAAATTTACGATGAAAAAAAAAACTTAAAGGAATAATGCGACTCAATCTGATTGCCTTGGCAGCAAGTATTTCGTTTGCGGGTTTAGCAGGTGCAGCCACCGGCTCAATTACTGCGACAAAAGCTGAATTAACAAACGTTCTAGGGACAACCACCATTACCTGGACAACTACCGGGGCTCCAGGGGCAGTGGTATATGTCAGCGGCAATGGAGCTGCTGAACAACTTATGGCGGCTTCACCGTCAGGGACAGCAACTCCTACCTGGATTCAAGCAAACAGAACCTTTGATTTTTCATTATATAGCGATTCAACTAAAGCTGAACTGCTCGGCAAGGTAAGGGTGTATACCCCTGTGCTAAATAATTCTATTGAATCTAATCATATTAAAGAAGTATCGATTTCCAAAGTCACGGGACTAAAGGAAGACTTGTGTGCACTCTATATTGCGACCAACTCACCACTTCCTGAGTATTGCTCAAAAACAGTATTTGTCAGCAGTTCTGTCCATACGGGCAATCTCGGTGGGCCTGACGGGGCAGACGCAATATGCAACAACCTCGCAGCTAACGCGGGACTTACTGGAAAATTTAAAGCATGGCTTTCTAACCCCTCAGCTCGATTCACACATTCACCCTACCCTTATAAGGACGTTGTCGGTGCGAATGTGGCCTTGAATTGGTCTGATTTAACAGACGGAACTCTTGGTTGGGGTATCTGGCATGACGAACAGGGTAATTATGTCGGAACCTGGACAAATGAAAAGGATATGGGCGAAGAGGTGTGGACAGGTACAGCTCCAGATGGAACTCCAACAGGTACCAGCGATTGCAACAACTGGACAGATGCAAACCCCTGGGGCACGAGCGATACAGCTTTAGGGATGACAATAGCTGATGACCTACGTTGGACGGGTCCTCAAACCATGGAATTTTGTGGCGCGCAGCATCATATTTATTGCTTTGAGCAGTAAATCAATAGATTATCAGAGTCCATTTTAACCAATAAAAAAGGCATAATCACAAAGTGATTATGCCTTTTTTATTGGTGTGCCAATGGTGAAGTATCACCCGTGCCTAAACATTTTCAATCTCCGGGTGGCATGGGAAAGGGGGAAGCCATTAATATTTAAAATTTTCATGTTGCCGTAATGTGCTGCCGGCATAAAAGTACTAATCGAGATGGGAATGTAAGCAGCCTTTCCCTCTTTCCTAAGTTGCACGGTCTATTGCTCGGCTCAAGTCACACCTGACAGAGCAACCCTTTCAGATAGGTCCCTTCCGGAAAGGCCAAAGATGTGGCGTGGTCGGGGGCTTGGTCCAGGCGGCGGATGAGGCGGGCGGTCCGCTTGGCGTCCAGGGCGGCATCGGCCACGATCTTCTGGAACAGGGGGGGATCGATGAGGCCGGAGCAGGAGAAGGTGAACAGGCGACCGCCGGGACGCAGGAGGCGGAAGGCCAGCAGGTTGATATCCTTGTACCCCCGGGCGGCGCGGGCGATGTGCTGGGCCGAGTCCACGAATTTGGGGGGATCGAGGCAGATGCAGTCGAAGAGCCTCCCCTCGTTACGGTACTGCCTGAGCAGGGCGAAGACATCGGCCTCCACGAACTCCACCTGGGTGGCTGCCGGCCGGTTCAGCGCGGTGTTGTGGCGGGCCAGCTCCAGGGCCGGGCCGGAGGAGTCAACGTTGACGACCAGCTTGGCCCCACCGCGCATGGCTGCCACGCCAAAGCCGCCGCTGTAACAGAAGCAGTTCAAAAACTCGCTGCCCGCGGTCAAACCCTCCACCAGGGTGCGGTTTGCGCGTTGATCCAGGTAGAAACCGGTCTTGTGGCCCTGGTGGATGTCCACCGCATAGTGCCGTCCCTCTTCATTGATCGTCAGCAGCGGGTCAGGTGGCTGGCCGGCCAAGAGGCCAGCGGCCGCTTTCATCCCCTCCTTGCCCCGGGCCTCGGTGTCGGATCGTTCGTAGATGCCAACAGGGTTCAGCAACTCCTTCAGCAACGCCACCATCTCCCCCTTCCACCTCTCCGCCCCGGCCGCCAGAAACTGGCAGACCAGATACCGGCCATAGCGGTCAACGATCACCCCGGGCAGGGAGTCGGCCTCGCCATTCACCAGCCGGCAGGCGGTGTCGTCACCCGCCATCAGTCCACACCCCTCGCGAAAAGCGATGGCCTGTTTGAGCCGGTGGCGGAAGAAACCCGTGCCGATGCTCTCCTTCTCGTCAAACGACCACACCCGGGCCCGGATCTGGGAGGCGGGGGAGATGGCGGCATGGGCTAGGAACTCTCCACCAGCGGCCCGGACCTGGACGGTGGCGCCGGGCTCGACCGGCCCGGTCAGCTGCTGCACGGCGCCGCTGAAGATCCAGGGGTGTCGGCGGAGCAGGGACTTATCGCGGCCGGGTTTCACGGTGAGGGTGGTCATTACGCTTCGATCTGGCGCAGCATCTCGTCAATCACCGCCAGCCCCCCTTGCCAGAAGGCCGGGTCGCCGAGCTCCACGCCAAAGGGTTGCAGCAGGGCCTGGGGGGTATCGCTGCCCCCGGCCCGCAACAGGTCGAGGTATTTGGGGACAAACCCCTCGCGGTCCTGGCGGTAGATGGCGTAGAGGGCCAGCACCAAGAGTTCGCCAAAGGCGTAGGAGTAGACATAGCCGGGGGTGCTCAAAAAATGGGGGATGTACGACCACCAGTGGTTGTACCCCTCGGTCAGGGTGACGCTGTCGCCGAACATGGCCTGCTGGGTCTCCCGCCACAGGCCGTTGATCCGCTCGCTGGAGAGTTCGCCCTCCTCGCGGCGGGCGGTGTGGCAGAGCTCCTCGAAGCGGTTCATGGCGATCTGGCGAAAGACGGTGGCAAAGATCGACTCCAGCTTCTGGGCGATAAAGGCGGTGCGCTCGGCCGGCACGGTCAACAGCGCGAGCCGGTGGTTGAAGAGGACCAGCTCGGCAAAGACCGAGGCGGTCTCGGCCAGCACCAGGGGGGTGTCGCTGTTCAGGTAGCCGCGATCCGCCGCCAGGTACTGATGGATGCCATGCCCCAACTCATGGGCCACGGTGGAGACATCGCGGATGTTGCCGGTGTAGTTGACCATGATGAAGGGGTGGCAATCCGGGGTGCAGGGGTGGGCAAAGGCCCCGCCCCGCTTGCCCTCCAGGATGGGGGCATGGATCCACCCCTTGGCAAAGAAGAGTTCGGCGATCTCCCCCATCTCTTGCGAGAAGCCGGCAAAGGCGGCAGTCACCATCTGCCGGCACTGGGACCAGCTCACCTGCTGCTCCGGGATGTTGGGCAGGGGGGCGTAACGGTCGTAGTCAAAGATCTCCGTAAAACCCAAGAGCCCGCGTTTTAAACGATAGTAGCGGCTCGGGATGTCATAGCGGTCGCTCACCACCCGCACCAGGGTGGCCACCGTGGTGTCGTCCACCTCGTTGTAGAGGTTCATGGAGCTGAGCCAGCCCGGATAGTGGCGCAGGCGGTCGTCGATCATCTTGTCGGCCAACAGGGTGTTGGTGATGTGGGTGAGGATGTGGAGCTGGCTAGCCAGCCCCTGGGTCAGGTCGCAGGCCGCCTCCTCGCGGATGGCGCGCTCGGGGTGGTAGAGGTCGGCCAACACCTCCTCCTCGCTGCGCTGGCGCGTGCCGAACTTGAGTTGGCCCATGACCTTCTCGAAGAGCAGGGTCCAGGCCCCGCGGCCCACCGGCGCGATCTCGACCAGCAGGGTCTCTTGCTGGTGGGTCAACAGGTGGGGGGCGTAGCGCCTCAAGTTATCGAGATAGTGGTGGTAGCGGGAGAGCCGAGGGTCGGCCAGCAAGCGGTTGGCCACGGAGGGGTCCAGGGCGCTCCACTCCAGTTCAAAGAAGATGGTGGGCTTGGCCAAGGCGCTCATCTCCTCGCGGATCCGCTGCAAAAAGGCCCCGGCCTGAGGCTCGTGGGTCTGGGTGCAGAAGTTCAGGAAGGCGAAGGTGGTAAGGCGTCCCTTCCTCTGGGACAGGGTCTCCAGCCGTTGCACCAGCTGCAGCAAGGTAGCGGCGGTGAGCGCGGCGAGTTTGCCGCTAAACTCGGTCTCGATGGCTTGGGCCTCGACGGCGCATTGCGCCAAGTCCGCGTTGATGGCCGGGTCATCCAGGGTGGGATAGAGGTCGTGCAGGTGCCACAGGATATCGGTGGTGCCCAGGATTGTATTCAGGTCGTTCTTCATGGTCGCTCCATGGTAAGGGAAGTGGTGGTAAAGGCTACAGGCTGTTGGACTGTAGGCAGTTGAGCGCTGTCGATTTTGTTCTTCCTACAGGCTAAAACGCTTCAGACTACAGCCTTATACCTTAAAACACGGAGAGCCCCGGACCTTTTCGGCACGGGGCTCTCTGTGGGTACTTACAAGAAAACTACTTAATCAGTTGGGCTCGTCATGACACAGGGAGCAATCCTGGGAGATGGTCTTGCCTTCGGTATTGGCATGCTCCTCATCGTGACAGCGCCAGCAGCCCCACCCCTCTTCCGCCCGCTGGTGGCCGAGGTGAGAGCCATAGGTGCCCCACTTGATGTTCATGTCGGGCCAGACATTGCCGAGATAGCTCTCCAGCAAGTAGGCGCCGGCCTTTTTGATGTCGGCATCGTACCGTTTGACATAGTCGATGCCCTGACGGTTGGTCTGCAGCTCCAGCAGACGGTTGGTCATCTGGGCCTCGGCCTCTTCCCGGCTGTTGTACTCGGCAGTGAGGACATTCAAGCTATCCTCGCGGATGCCGATGATCTCGGGGTTGATCTTCTTGCTCTGCAGGCCGAAGTCAACCCGCTCGTCCGGCAGGTCATAGGTGTGGGTGGGACGGTTGTGGCAGTCGATACAATCCATGACCCGCCATCCGGACTTATCGCCCTCTTCCGACTGGTTGATCTCGGCCGGGATCTCGGCACCGGCTTTAACGAACTCATCCTTGCTGCCGTCAGGCCGGGTGACCTTGACCTTGGCGATGCTCAATCTCCGCTCGTCGGTGGCCAGGTACTTCACCTCCACGTCCTTACTGACGTGCCAATGAATCCCCTCGAAGGCGTTGGTGATCTTGTTATGGCCGCCAATGTGCAGGGCGATCTCGGCGGTCTCCGGTTCGGTCTGGTTGTCATTGGTGAAATGGGTGAAGGACTTGACCTTCTTGCCGGAGAATTTCTCCGGCCAATGGCAATGCTCGCAAGTATCCCGTGCAGGACGAAGATGCTCGACCGGGGCCGGAATCGGACGGCTGTAGCTGTTGGTGGCCACGGCCAGGACCTGGCGAAGACCGGAGATCTTGGCACGGACGAACCACTGGGCGCCCGGGCCGATGTGACACTCGATACACACGACCTTCGCGTGGGGTGAACGGGTGTAGACCGTATACTCCGGCTCCATGACATTGTGACAGACCTTGCCGCAGAAGAAGGGAGAATCGGAGAACTCGTAGCCGAAATAGCCGATAACCGCGAGCAGAGAGAAGAAGATCACGGTCAGGATGATGAACCAGATGACCATCTTGCGGTGACGGTGATCGCTCAGGTTGATCTGCAGGTGGTCCTTGGTAATCCCGTAGCGATGCCATTGGCGGCGGCGAAGATAGGCGGCCACCGGAATCAGAATCAGGCCGGTGATCAAGCCGCCGGGCAGCACCAGGAAGGCGAGGAGCGGGACATAGACATTGTGGGTCAGGCCGAACAGTTCAATGATGAGCCCGATAAACATCAGGGTTGCACTTACCGTGGTCAAGACCACGCCCAGGATGCCCAGCGGTGACCGCCACATCCCTCGCACGATGTGGCCCCAAGCGCCACGATGATGGTGTTGTTGATCCATGTCAGCCATTTCTTTTTCTCCTCTTAATAATTTTTGTTACATTGTCTCAATACTCGTCCAGCGCAGACCATCGTACGCGAACATTTTCACGCATTGCCTGACGTCCCCCATCCTTAAGAGACGGGCAACCTTAATATATTTCAACAAAAAGTACAACGGCCAAACGTAAAATATGGGCAAGGTCACTTGTCTGGCAAAAAAAACGTAATAACAACAAGTTGTCATCATGTGTCCCGTATTTTTTTGCCGCATCGGTAGTAGTACGCAGGGGCCGGCGGCCTGGGAATGGGCATGGGGCAGGAGGTGTTCGCCCTGCTTCACGGTTGACGCTTGCCAATGGTGTGATTATTTTAGTCTGTTATTTTTCGGGATGAGCCCCCCGACCCTTTCGTCCATAGCCAATGCGGCCAGCAGTTGTTGTCCCCCTATCATGACAATCGTGCAAAAAGTCCAAAAACTTGCCATCCGCCTACACAACATCAATAAGTTACAGAGGGTGCCGGCGTCGGTAGAACGGTTTTTGCGAAACCGACACGCATGATCCTCTCCCCGGAGTTCTTACAAGCGGTCGGCCATGGCCCCGGCGTCTATCTGATGAAGGATGGGGCCGGTCAGGTCCACTATGTGGGCAAGGCCCGGGACCTCCGTCGGCGCTTGGCCTCCTATCAACGGTATCTGGGGGGCGGCGGCAACAAGACCTCGGTGATGCTGGCCAAGACTCGCCACATCGACACCATCCTCACCGCCACCGAGAAAGAGGCCCTGCTTCTGGAGGCCTCGCTGATCAAGCAGTACAAGCCGCGTTACAACATCATCCTCCGCGACGACAAAAACTACCCCTATATCATGGTCACGGTGCGGGAGGAGTGGCCGCGCCTGGTGGTGACCAGACGACGGGTCAAGGACCAGGCCATCTTCGGCCCCTTCTCCTCGCCCTCGGCCATGTGGGAGACCATTCGCCACCTGAACTCCCTCTTTCCTCTGCGCCGTTGCAAGGGGGCAACCTTGACCCCCAGATCACGCCCCTGCCTCAACTACCAGATGGGCCGCTGCTCGGCCCCTTGTTTCGGCAAGATCACCCCCGAAAGCTACCAACGCATGGTGGAAGAGTTGCTGCTGGCCCTGGCCGGCAAGAACAAGGAGTTGATCCGCCGCTTGCAGGAGGAGATGCGCCAGGCCGCCGAGTCCCTTGACTTCGAGCAGGCCGCCCAGCTCCGCGACAAGATCAAGGCCTTGACCCAGACCATGGAGAAGCAGGTGGTGGCGGCCGGTCACCACCGCGACCAGGACATCTTCGGCTTTGCCCGTCAGGATGAGGGGGTGGGCCTGGCCGTGCTGTTGATCCGCGACGGGGTGATCAGCGGCCACCACCACTACTTCCTCCCCGAGCCCTTTGAGGAGGACCCCCTGGTGCTGGCCGAGGTGCTGGAACGGTTCTATGGCGCCGACCGCCTGGTGCCCAGCGAGGTGGTGGTCTCTCTGGAGCCCGAGGGCCGCGAGGTGCTGGAGGAGTGGCTCTCCGACCTGGGCCAGCACCGGGTGGCCATCCGCGTGCCGCAACGGGGTGACCTGGTGACCCTGGTGACCATGGCCAACCGCAACGCCGAGCAGGTGATTGTCGATCAGTTGACCCGCGATGACAGTTGGCAAGCCCTGGCCACCAACCTCAAGGAGACCCTGCACCTCAGTCACCCCCCGGAACGGATCATCTGCATGGATATCTCCAACCTCGGCGGCGAACAGGCGGTGGGGGCGGTGGTCAGTTTTCGGCAGGGGAAGAAGGAGGCGGAGCGCTACCGCCACTACAAGATTAAGGAGGTGGCCGGCCCCGATGACTACGCCTCCATGGCCGAGGTCATCCGGCGCCATCTCCACCGGGCCGAGACCGAGGGGTTCATGCCCAATCTGCTGGTGGTGGACGGAGGTAAGGGCCAACTCCAGGTGGCAATGGGCATTGTCCGCGAGCTGGGGTTGATGGACAGGCTTGATCTGGTGGGCATTGCCAAGGAGAAGGAGGCCGAGGGGGAGAAGCTCTTCATCCCCGGTCGTAAAAACCCCATCACCCTCCCCCGCCACTCCCGGGTCCTGCTGTTGATCATGCGCATCCGCGACGAGGCCCACCGCTTCGGCATCACCTTCCACCGCCACTGGCGAGGCCGTGACGCCCTGCGCTCCCGGCTCGACGCCATTACCGGCATCGGACCGGCCCGCAAAAAGGCCCTGCTCACCACCTTTGGCAGCGTCAAGAGGGTGGCGGCTGCCACCCAAGAGGAGTTGACCGCCATCCCGGGGATCACCCCCGAACTGGCGGCCAGCATCCGGCAGGCCTTGACCAGCGATGACACACCCCCCTCTTCCCCCGCGGGGGAGTAAGAAGGGGGAGCATTTACCGATTTCCAACCATCCCTACACGACAATACGCAACCAAGGAGGCAAGAATGAAGGAGATCGAACCCGAGGGCTCCATCCTGCAACGGGACAAAAAGACCTACGCCATCGTGCCCAGGACCCCGGTGGGCATGGTCAGCGCCGAGGTCCTGGAGAGCATCGCCCAAGTGGTCAGGAAGTATCACATCCCCATCGTCAAAATCACCTCGGGCCAGCGCTTGGCCTTGGTCGGCCTGGAGCGGGAGCAGATCGAGCCGGCCTGGCAGGATTTGGGGATCGGCATCGGCCAGGCAGTGGCCCTCTGTCTGCACTATGTCCAGGCCTGTCCGGGCAACAGCGTCTGCAAGTTTGGCGTCGATGACTCGTTGGGGCTGGGGCGGGAACTGGAGGAGACCTTAACCGGCGTCGCCTACCCGGCCAAGGTCAAGATCGGGGTCTCGGGCTGCCCCATGTGTTGCGGCGAGAGCTACATGCGGGATGTGGGGTTCTTTGCCAAGCACAAGGGGTGGACCGTGATCGTCGGCGGTAACGCCGGCGCCAGGCCCCGCATCGGTGACGTGGTGGCCCAGGACCTCCCCCGCGACCAGGCCATCGCCCTCTGCCGCAAGTTCCTTTCCCACTACCAGACCCTTGGCAAGGCCAAGGAGCGCACCGCCCGTTTTGTCGAACGCCTGGGGATCGAGGCCATCAAGGAGGCCATCCTCTAACCCCTCTTACCCCAGCGCCAGGAACTCCGCCAACACCGCGCAGGCCCTCTCCACCTGGTCGATGGCAATGTGCTCGGTCACCTGGTGGGCCTCGGCAATATGGCCCGGCCCCCAGATGATGCAGGGGCCGTGGTCATGGAGTTCCGAGCAGTCGGTGGCGTAGGCGGCGGTGACCCCCTCGGCGGAGAGGCCGTGGGCCGCGAGTCTCTCTTGAAACTCGCGGATCAAGGGGTTGTCCATCGCGCTCTGCACCCCGCGGGCGGTGAACAGGTCCTCCACCGTGCCCCGGGGGCCGACCAACTGGCGGATGGCATCACCGACCATGGGCGGGTGGTGCTCCGGCAACAGCCTGACATCCACCGCGATCTCGCACTGGTCGGGGATGGTGTTGATGGAACCCCCGCCCTTGATCTGGGTGACGGCCAGGGTGGCCTTGCCCAGTTCCGGGTTCCGGTGCCGGGTCAGCCGAAACTCGAAGAGCTGCAGCTCCTTGATGATCTCCATCATCACCAGGATGGCGTTCACCCCCAGGTCCGGGGCCGAGGAGTGCACCGCCTTGCCCCGGGCGGTGATCCGGCAGCGATAGACCCCCTTGTGGGCCTTGACGATGGCAAGCCCAGTGGGCTCCAGGCAGAGACAGAGGTCCCACTGCCCGATCCGCTCCTTCAAGGCGGCGGCCCCACCCAGGGTGCACTCCTCGTCAATGGTGGCGGCCAGGATCACCTCATGGCGCAGCCCCCTCCCCTGTTCATGCAACTGCAACAGGGTGCCCAAGGCCGTGGCCAAGGGCCCCTTGTCGTCACAACTCCCCCGCCCCCAAATCCGCCCCTCCCTGATCTCGGCGCTAAAGGGGTCATCCATGCCTGCCGCGCTCACCGTATCCAGGTGGCCGACGATCAACACCCTGGGCGCCCCGGGCTTGGGAAAACGGGCAATGAAGTTGGGTCGGCCCGGGCGGACCTGCTGCAACTCATGGTCAATGCCGGCGGCCGCGCACACCTCGGCCAGATAGGCCACCAAGGCCTGTTCCGGCCCGGCGCTATCGGTCGCGGTCTGTCCCGACGACTCGCTCGGGATGCGCACGAAGGCCTGAATCAGGGCCACCACCCGGTCTCTATCGATCATCTCTTTCCCCCCCACGTTTTGGTCAACAGCACCCACCCCTCCATGGTCACCTTACCTTGGCCGCCCCGCCACGGTGGCCGCGGACAAGAGGCAACAGCTCCGGTGACCCGAAGGACTCGCCGCATAGTAATACAAAAGAGACGCCCGGGGAATGTCAAATTGGACCGGAGGCTGGGGGTGAAGAGAACAGGGAGGACAAGGGAGAGAGGCGCGAATTCGCGGGACGGACAACAGTGCGCACAGGGCCGTCGGCAAAGGTGGAGGCGCTAACAAGGAGGGGATTGCCCCGCGGCTCAGGCTGGATGGTAGTCAAGCACGGGCACGCTCTCTCCCTGGGGTTCACAGCCGTCCGTCATCCGCTCGCGCTCCATCTTCGTTGCATCCAGGACATCGCGGATGACCTGCGCAAACTGGCGGCTGATGATCGGCTTCATGATATACCCCTTGATGCCGATGGCCTTGGCCTTTTCCTGATTGATCAGCTCACTGAAGCCGGTACAGAGGAGAATCGGTATCGTCTTTCTCAAGGCCAGGATGCGTTGGGCCAGATCGGCCCCGGTCATCTTGGGCATGCTCATATCGGTGATCACCAGATCAAAGTCGTCGGGATGGGCTAAAAACACCTCAAGCGCCGCCACGCTGCTGGTAAAGCTCGTCACCTGATAGCCCAGCAAGGTAAGCAGTTCGCGCTCGTAATTGGCGATCTCCTCCCGGTCATCAACCGCCAAAATTCGTTCGTTGCCGGTGGGCATGGGGCAGACCACGGCCATGCCCTCGGAGATATCGCCGGAGGAATGGATCAATGGCAGATAGACATGAAAGGATGCCCCCTTATTGGGCTCGCTGTAGACAGTAATCATGCCGCCATAGCTCTTGACGATACCGTGGACAACCGCAAGACCGAGACCAGTCCCATGGCCAATGGCCTTGGTGGTAAAATACGGCTCGAATATTTTATCCAAGTTTGTGGGGTCGATTCCTTGCCCGGTGTCGCTGACCTCGATTTTGAGATACGACCCGGGAGAGAGTTCCGACTTTTTGTCCTTTATTTCACCCAACACCAAATCCACGGGGGTAAGCGCGACACACAGCACACCGCCATGCTCCTGCATGGCCTGATACGCATTGGTGCACAGGTTCATGATCACTTGGTAGATCTGGGTCTGGTCGGCCATCACCATGGAGCGTTGCGGGGTAAGGAACTGTTGTATTTCAATGTTGGCCGGCAGACTAGATTTCATCAGCTTAATGACTTGCTTGGCAATCAGCACGACATCGACCGGTTTTTTCTCTTGTTCGCTCTGTCGGCTGAAGAGCAGAATTTGGCTCACCAGATCCTTGGCGCGATAGGTGCCATCGATAATGATTTGTAGGTCGTGATACTCATGAGTTGCTGGCGGCAGTGTCTGGCGCATCAACTCCGCATAGCCCAGGATCGGCGTCAGGATGTTGTTGAAATCATGGGCTATGCCGCCGGCCAGGGTACCGATGGCCTCCATCTTTTGGGACTGCCGCAACTTCGTCTCCAAGTCCATCCGCTCCCGGGCCCACTGTAAGCGTTCAATGGTGCCGGCAACGCTGCTGGCCGCGGCCAGCAAGATAGCCTCCGCCCGCTCGCTGCGCCGGGCTCCATCCCTGACATAGAGGGTGAACACCCCCAACAGCTGCCTCTCCCCGGAGAGAATGGGGATGCAATAGTGGCCATGGGGGGCCATGCCCAAGAAACTGATATCGTGTCTCTCGTCGATGCAATCGGCAAACACCACCTCTCTGCTCGTGGCCGCGCGGCCGCAGAGACAGGTGCCGAAGGGCAACCGCGCGCACCGCTGTTGCAAGATTTCAGACAAGCCCTGAAAGGCCTTGAGCACGAGGACCTCGGGGTCCTCTTCTATCAAAAAGACCGCCCCCTGTGGTTCCAGGGACAACCAGGGCAGCGAGACCAGGCAACCGATAAAATCGTGGAGCAGTTGGTCCAAGTTGTCGCTGGCCAGGGAGAGATGCTGGATTTTGTTGATCGTCTCCGTGGTCTGATAGCTCCGTTCCAGCCGGTCTTGCGTCTGCAAGCGGTCGACGATCTCGCCCTTCAGTTGTTCGTTGAGGGCTTGCGCCTCCTGATGCTGCTGCTTGATCTGTTGCTGGTCCTGGACGATCGCCTGTTCCACCTTGCCCAGATGATAAAAGAAGAAGAGCACGAGCAACGCCCCCAGCAGGATGGCGGTGAGCAACAGCACGCCGGTGAGGCGTTGCAAGGACGATGTCTCTGCGGTGATGTCGTAGAGGAGATGGAAATCGCCTAAGTTTGCACCAATCACGTCGTACACGGGAATCTTCTGCACCTGATAGAGATGTCCGGCCAGGGTCACCGTCTTCACGGCCGCAGCGGCGTACGCCGAGATGGTGTCGCGGATGGTCGCCAGGTTGTCCTGGGAGATGGGCACAGTGCTGTCGACCACCACCCGGTCGGTGATGGTCTCCCAAGGCACGAGGGCGGCCTGGCCCAGCATGCGGCGCCCCTCCTCCCAGCCCTCTTGGGTGAGGAATGACTTCTTGATGGCCAGGAACAACTCAACGCCGAGCACTTCCTTCAGATGTTCCGTGATATGGGGCAGTTCCTCGCCCAGTTCAATAAAACCGGTCACCCGGCCATCAATCATCCAGGGGTGCACCACGCGCAGGGTCAGGGTGGCGAACGGCCCCAGTTCGATGCCGTGGACCGTCAGCCCCTGCCTCTTGGCCTCGCGCAGGGTGAAGCGCTCGATGGAGTCGCCATGGCGTTCGGGGTTGTGCACGCGTAAAAAATTGATCCCGTCCAGCTGGTGGTAGTAAAAGTGGGTGATGTGCTGACTGTGCTGGAGCTTGGTAAACAGCGAGAGGCTCTGCTCGTGGAGTCGTTTGCGGTCTTGGGTCAGCCAACTCTGCTGCAGCTCGCTATTGGCGGCAAGCTGTTCGAGGAGTAGCCGGATCTTGCCGCTATCTTCCTCCACCTGATGGGAGAACAACTTTTGGGCCGTGGTCGTGACGGCCATCGCCTTGTTGCTGATGTCCTTGCGCACCACCACGTTGATGCCGATGATCACCACGGCAAAGGCAATCAAGAGAGTGATCGCGATTGGCAACAGGACCTTATTTTTGATACTGGTGTTGTTCATGCCGGAGACCTGAAAGGCGTGCGCCCACCCGTGACCGCCTGAGTGCAAGGCGCGGCAATGGTCACGGACAGGCACGACAGCCCCACCTCAGACAATATCCTATTGATTTCGTTAAGCATAATAACCTCAAAAATAGCCGGAAAAGACGCACTGTATAGCATTGGTGGGGACCAAATTCAATGTGGCAAACTGTCGCAGGGGGCGGTTGCTCCTTTGGCATAAGCACAAACCAAGGGTGCGCGCAGCCTCCATGGTCCGCCTCTTTATTTGACCCTGACACGAAAACCGACGGTAAAGTTGGCCCCCCCGGTGGCAAGGGTGCCACTGGTGGTGACCTTGATCCCTGCAACCTCGCCATCGTATGGGCCGGTGGGGGTATAGGTATAGCTGGTGGGGGTTGCGGTATGCGCGTAGCTCACGCTGGCTAAGCTCAAGCCCGAGGTGTTGGCGGTAAAGATGATCCCGGTGGACACATCGAACTCCACCGCGCTGGCGTCAAGGGCATCGATGACCACCACCGTGTCGGCATCGGGTGAGCCGGCACCGGAGTTGGTGGTCTGGATCTGATAGCCGATGATCGCCCCGGGAATGTGCAAGGGAGTGGTGTCGCCATTCACCGGGTCCGAGATCAGGGTGCTTGACTTGAGCACGGTGATGGAGGGTAAGAGTGCCGCAAACCAGTCGATGGTATGGCCGCCGTTGGTGGAGTTGCTCGGGGCAATGGGCCTTTGCGTGGCATGCGACCCCGAGGCGTCGGACCAGGACACGCTCACATAACCAATCGCCTTGGTGGCACTCGCGTTGACCACAAAGTTCCAGGCGCTGCTGCCGCTGCTGGAGGAGAGGGTGAGCAACTGACCATCAACGCCGTTTAAGGTCACCGTGCCGTTGATGGTGGTAGTGCTGCCGGCCTGGAAGGTCAGGGTATCGGCGCTGGTCACGCTCTTGATAAGGTGATGGAAGGTAGTGGAGCCGCTAACCCCCTGACCGGTGCCGTTCAACACCACGGTGGAGGTGCCGGCGCTATAGGTATTGGCCCCCGCGTTGACGGTGAAGTTGCCCTTGACGGTGATGGTGCTGCCGTTGGCCACCAGCCCCTTGGCCCCGGTATCGCCACCGACGCCGATGACCAGGTTGCCGCCCACGGTCAGGGCAAAGCCGTTGGTGTCGAGGCTGAGCGCCCGGGAGGGATCGTTGTCCCCGGTAATCAGAAGATTTTTGCCACTGTTCAAGGTGACGTCGCCAGTTTGGCTAACCACCAGACTGCTGCCCCCGGCCAGGGAGATATGGCAGTTATAACCGTTGGTCAGGTGGGGGAGATTCTGGCCGCCGCCATACTTAAGGAACATCAAGGTGTCGATGCTGAGGGTGGAGGCGGCGTCGAAAATAAGCGCATCGCCGGCCTTGGTCAGGGCCAGGGTGGTGGTTGCCGGGCTGGTGAGTCCACCGGTGCCAATGGTCAGAGTACCCTTGACCGTGAGCCAGTTGTTCAGGGTATCCGTGACCCCACCTTGGCCCACGGTTAGGTTGTTGAAGCCGTTGGCCCACCAGGAGGCGAGGCTGTTGTAGTTGATATTGCTGGCCGCGCCGTTCAGCACCAGGGTGGCGCTATTCCAGTCGCTGCTCTCCGTGGCATCGGCGTTGGCATTGAGGCCGATGTCACCCCCCACGGTAATGGTGGAGCCGTTGGCTTTGAAGCGCCCACCCACGCTGTCCGTGAGGGTGCCGGCCACGGTCACCGCATAGTTCGCGGCCGTGGTATCAAAAATGCCATCGGTCACGGTGAAAGCACCGTCCGCATCGATCGCCCCGCCCAACTGGTAGGTGGCCGTGCCTGCCGCATCGTTGAAGACCATATTTTGGAAGTCGTGATCCGCATCCACCCCGCCGGGGGTGATGGTGCGGGTGCCGCTGGTGGCGTTGAAGGTCACGGTGGCGGTGGAGGTGAAGACACCACCGGTGGCATCCCAGTTGCCCGCCACGTTGACGGCATTGGCCGCCGCGTCGAGGGTGCCGTTGATGTCCATGTGGGTGGTGGTGATGGTGCCGCCTGGGGCAAAGGTATGGCCTGGCCAGACCAGCAGTTCGGTACTGGCGCCATTGGCCGTGAGGTCGCCGCCGCTCACCGAGTAGAGGATATCGCTGTCGCTGTAGCCACCGAGGGCCGTGCCCATCATGGCATTGGTCAGGTTCCCCCCATTGTCGTGACGGGCGATGACCCGGTCGGCATAAATATTGAGACCGCCGAAGTTGGCGCCATTGGCGACGGTGACCGCGTTGCCCACCGTGCCACCGTTGGCGTCGATGTAGGCGATGATGGCATCGCCCGCGTGGACGTTGGCGGTGATGGAGTAGACGCCACTGCCGTCGGCCGCGTCAGTGCCCACGCTCACGCCGTTGGCGATCAGGCGCACCGTGGGGCCGGTGTTGATGGTAGTGGTCCCTTCATCGGCATAGAGGGTGCCGGAGATGGTGATGGTTTGGTGCTCATAGGCGCCTTTATCGCACAGGCTATCGCTTGTCGTGCGGGCCAGGCCGCGTTGATCCTGATTGTTCACCGGGGCGGCGTTGCAGGTGGCCACATCGCCGCTATCAACAGCCGGGCTGCCCGAATTGAGGGCATGGGTCTTGGTGTTGCCGCCATTATTGGCCAGTGGCGCCAACAATGGGTCAGCGTTGGTCGAACTGCTGCCGCATTGAGAAGCGTCATGACCGAACTTGATGTTGTTGGTGCCGTTGGGGACGCCGTAACAGAGGCTGGTCGCGGGCGGCGTGGCACTGTAGATAACGGAGTTGGTCAAGGTGCCGTTAACACACCCGATATGGTCACCCATCCCTGAGCTGGCGTCATTATCATAGAAGGTCGAATTTTTGATGGTACAGGCGCCGGTGTTGTAGATGGCCCCCCCATTGGCGGCCGTGTTGGCGGAGAAGGTAGTGTTGGTGAAGGTGGTGCCGCCCACGTTACTGTAGAAAGCGCCTCCGTAATTATTCGCGCCACCGTTGACGTAGTTGCTTTCGAATGTGGACTTGGAGACACTCCCGGCCGTGGTGACAAAATAGAGCGCGCCGGCGTAGTCGATGCCATGGTTTGCCGTAAACGTCGTTTCGCTAATCGAGCCGCCTACGGCGATGATCGCTCCACCGGCGCCGGTTGTTGTGTAGTTGCCGCTGAAGGTGGTGGCAGCACTAACGGTGAAAGCGGCGGACACATACACGGCACCGCCACTGCCTCCACCATAGTTCCCGGTGAAGGTTGAACCTGCTTCGGTGATGGCAACACTCTGGGCATTTGAATAAATAGCCCCACCGGCTTGGCCTCCGCTGCCGTTGGCATGGTTGGCGGAAAAGGTGTTCGCCCCCTGGCAACTGCCGCTCGCGCCCGTGTTGTAAATAGCGCCGCCCGTGGTGGTGGCTGAGTTGGAGGCGAAGGTGGAGCCGGTAATGCTGAACCCCTTGGCGGTGTTAATGGCACCGCCGCTGCCGCCAGTCGCGCTATTCGTGTCAAATGTTGAACCCGTGGCAGTCACGGCGACAGTCCCTGAATTGTTAAAGATGGCGCCACCACCGCCTGTCGCGGTGTTCGTGGTAAATGTAGAATTGCTAATGCTGGCGCCGGCATTGGTCCAGACTGCGCCGCCATTCCCCCCAGCCGCGCCGCCGGTCAGGTTGGAGGTAAAGTCGGAACTACTCGCGGTAAAAAGCCCCCCGCTATAGACACCACCACCGTGATACCCTCCCCCGGTCTGATTAGCGGAGACCGTGGAGTCATTGATGGTAACGGCGCCGCTGCCATAAATCCCCCCACCCTGGCTTGCACTGGCGGTGTTATTGGAGATGGTCGAACTGTTTTGCACGGTGACAGTAACCGAACCCACCGTGCCGATACCGCCACCCTTGCCGTAAATGGTAGAGATGGTGTTGTGCGAAATCGTGGAGCTGGCGAAGGTGCTGTTGCCGGCGACTGCAATCCCGCCACCATAAAAGGCCACGGTGCCGGTGGTGGTGCTGGTATTCCAGGTAATGGCGGCGCCGGTCACGGAGGCGGTGCTTCCGGAATAGGCGCCGCCGCCGCTGCCGTTGCCCGCGCCATTGTGGTCAATCGTGGTCGTGGCATTAATGGTCAGCGTGCCCGCGGCATAGACCCCACCGCCGGTCCCTAAGGTCGCGGTGTTGTAACTGATGGTGGAGTTGGTGAGGGTAATCCCCGCGCCGCCATAGATGCCGCCGCCATTCTGAGCCGAGGTGTTGTAGGAGATCGTGCAATCGGTAAAGGTGCCCGCACCAGCCACATACACCGCGCCACCGCGCTTAGCGGCCGTATCCGCATGATTGCCACTGCCGGCGGCTCCGCCAAAGGTGGCGCCAGTACTATTGACGGTGCCGAGTGCATAGATGACCCCTCCAGATCCCGCGGAGCTGTTATTGGTAAACGAGGAAGCGCCACTGATCGCAATGGTCCCGCCATAGATGGCGCCACCATCACTCGTGCCGGTATTGTTGGAGAGTGTCGATCCGGTGATGGTTATCGTCGAACTACCGTTGGTATACAGCGCCCCCCCTTGGGCGCCATCGCAACCATCGACAATGCTATTGCTGACGGTGATGTTGCCGACTCCGCCCACATTATAAAACACACAGCCCCCGTTAGCGGCCCCTGAGTTGCCATTGGCAAGTTTTACACTGCTCAAGGCGATGTCGACACCCGCGGTGCGCACATCGAACACGCGATCGACAGCGTTCGCATCGATAATCGTAGAACCTGATCCGGCGCCAATGATGCTGAGTGGTTTGGTCACATCATAGTCACCCGTGGCGTTGGCATTCTCGCCCGAGCCCGCAATGGTGATGGTGTAGGTGCCCGCGGGGAGGTGAATGAGATGCGGCGAGGCGTTGCTGGCGGTTACATCGGCATTGGCGGCGCTGATTGCCTCCCTGAGCGAGCAATCGGCATTGCTTAAGTTGGTGCAGTCGGCTGGCGCGGATATGGCATCAGTGGTAATCCCTACATAGAAATCGCTGGCCTGGGCGATACCGGTCAGGCCAAGATAAAGCACAAACCACCACCAGCCCAGCAGAGGGAGTGGGCGGCGTTTGCGGCCCCCAACCTGGCGCTCTGGGTCGAGGTTGTGCATCCGTGGGTTGTGGGTTGTCTCGGTCATGACTCTTTTGTCCGCCTTCGTCATCGCTCTCTGGCGAGAGACTATTTCTTCAGCCACTCCAGCCCTTCCCGTATCGATTGTTGGTCAAACTTCATGCGGAATTTGATGAAGCCCCCTTGGCGGGTATAGTTGCCGCGGGAGAAGTCTTCATCAAAGAAGCCGGTGAAGTTGTAACCCAGGCTGATCCAGATGTTGTCGGCTATGGTGTGGCCGATGGAGATGCCACAGCTGGTGTCGTAGTGGTTGAGTGTCCAGGCGTGCAGGGTGGTGGCCTGGAGGCCGAGGTCCCACCTCTCGGTGAGGTCGTAACGGGTCTCGATACCGATGAGATCGACAAACTGGCTGTACTTGCCGCCATCGATGGTCTCGGTGGCGGTCTTGGCGCCGTACTGGAACGAGGTCTGGCTGGCCCCGGCCTTGTAGTTGACGTTCAGCAGGTTGATGAGGCGCCGGCTTAGATCCTGGCGATTGCTGGAGGTGAACTCCTCTGTCACCAACTCCAATTTGTCGAGGATCAGCCAGCGGCTCTGTCTGGGGCGGTAGGCGAGCCCCAGGAGCAGATTCGAAAACCCCTGCTCCTCGCCGCTGTGCTGATCGCTCTCGCTGTGGTTGATGGCGGCGAGCAGGGAGAGGTTGCTGCGGGGCGAAGTCTGCACGGATGAGGCAAAGTTGCGGCGATCGCTGCTGTCGCCCAGGCGTGCTTCGCCGCGTGTTGTCCATAGCCAATCCTGGTGGGTGTAGGTAACCCCCAGGGATGCCGCGGAAAACTCCTCGTTGAGGTCCCAGGCGTTGAGGGGATAAAAGCCGCTGCCGCTGTTGTTGGCAAAGCTGCTGGTGATGGCAACGGGGAGACCGGGGTCGCGGCTCAGGACCTTGGACTCCTCGCCGCCGACATCAACACTCCAGGCCTTGGTGAGCTGCCACCGCTGATGGGCGGCAAGGTTGGCGCTGGTGGAGTCGCCGAGGGTGCCGGAGGCCCTGGTGAGTCCGCTGTAGATCTCCCCGCCGTTCCAGGGGGTGGCCTTGATCCCCAGGCGGCTGCTGCGGCTGTCGAGCAGGGAACCGTTCCTGAACTCCTGTTCGGCATAGAGGGTGGTGCGGTCGGTGAGGTGGTAGTCGACGCCGATCCGGGTGAGGTCGGGAAAGTCGAGGCTGTGGTCCCCCTGGTTCAGGTTGCTCTCTTGGTCGGCACGCAGGATGACCCTGCCGGCAAACAGGGCCTGGCTGATGCCGGCGGTGATCTGATCCGACCGCTGTTCTCTGTCGGCGTCCAGTTCATCCCGCACCTGGCGCAGACCGGCGCGCAGGGTGGTGGCGCCGACAGTGAGTTCACCCTGGGCCTCGCCCAGGGTACGGCTGGCGTTGAGGGTGCTGTTTTCCAGGCGGTAGAGCTGCCCTTTGAGGTGGAGGTTGGGCCAGAGGCGCACCAGGGTTTCGAGACTGCTCTTGCGCAGGCCGATTTCGCTAAGGTTGGTCTGGCCCAGGCCAAAGCGGGGATCGGTGTCGTGGAAGGAGAACTTGCTGCTGCTGTTGGTGGTCTGGTACTCCATCTCGGCCAGGTAAGCGTTGCCGGCGGCAGGGGTGGCGCGCTCCTGGTGGTCGCGGCTACGTCCCGCCTCCAGGCGCAGGGTGAGGTGGTCGCTGTGGCGATAGCGCAGATCGGCGCCACCGAGCAGTCCGTTGCCGTCGCTCCCCCCCTCGCTCACCTGGGTGACGCCGAGCGTAAGCTTGTCCGTCGCCCGCACCTCGGCGCGACCGCCGGCGGTCAGGCGGGTGTCAGGCGTGCCATAGGCCTCGTAGCGGACGATGATGTACTGTGGATTCAGCTCTGGGTCGGTGCTGAACACCGGCTCGCGGAAGGTGATGGTGCCGGCGGCATAGTTGATGTCGTAGTCGCTGTAGCGGGCCAGCTCCCTGCTAGCGACGATCACCTCGCCGCGGTAGCGGTCCCGCCTTTCCAGGGTGACCTTTTCGCTATTCATGGCCACATCGCGGCGGCTGAGCTGGTAGGGGCCAGTGCTCCCCTGGCCGCGGAACTCATCCTTGACAAAGGTTTGGTTATTTTCGCTGACAAAGCAGATGAGGTTGAAGCGTCCATCCTGGTAGCGAGACTTGATGCCGGTCAGGGTGCGTTCATACCTGGTCAGCGTGCTCTCCTTCAGCCCGGTCTCATAATCGCCGTAGAGGAAGTAGAACTCGTCGCGCTCCAGTTTCACATAGATCCGGTCGCTGCTGGGGGCGCCAACCCCGTTCTGGCCGGCATCGCCGTAAACGGTGTAGTAGCGGCCGGGGTCGATGGCTTGAAAAAACCGGGGATCATGTCCATCGCGCTTGGGCCTCTCCTTGTCGCCATCATAGGCCATGGTCAGCAGCCATTTGCCCAGCACCCGCCCTTGGGCAAAAAAGGCGATGCGGTCGTCGGCATAGAGGTGGTGGTCGGCGGCGTTACCGGGAAGCCCCTCCTGGTTGCGGCTTACGGTGTCGAAGCCGGTGCTCCCTTCGGCGATGCCGACCAGGATCCACTCCCGGACCTTGGCCTTGAGGCGGCTCTTGAGTTCCAATGTCTGGCCGGCGGCCAGAGGCAGGGTGATGATCAGGTCGTCGGTGATGATGCTCGGTTCCAGTCTGATCAGGGCGATGCCGTGGTCGCCCACCATGGCGGTGGTGCGGTTGCCGGGGGCACCGGGCATGTTGTCGGTGAGGAGTTCTCGGTTGCGCGCCGGTTGAAAGGGATAGTTCAGGGTGTATTCGATATCGGACCCGGCATGCAGCGGGAAGTTGTCCCGATCCAAGATGCGGATGGCAATCACGGGATTGGTCTTGCCGTCGGCGATGAGCAGGGATTGCCCAGGGACAAGTTCGGCGCGCGCCGGGACCACGGCGTAGTGGCTGTTGCGGCGGATCTCGCTGACCAATTGCCCCTTGTCGGTAATGGTGGCAATGAACAGGTTGTCCCCCTCCGCCAGATCCACCCCGGCCCAACGGCTTACGGCGGCGCCCGTGCTGGCGGCGAGAGTGCCGTTGAAGTTCACCTCCGGCACGGCTTTGCCATTGTGGCTGAGGGCAACTCGCTGTCCCGCCTGGTGTTTGATCACGATATCGGTGGAGGGGATGGCCGGCGTGTCCTCCGCCGCGGGCAGCACCCATTCGACATCGGCGTTTTGGGTGGCCAGCCAGGCGCCATCGTAGTCGTATGGCTTCCCCGTGGCGGCA
>OBOI01000155.1_pt1 | contig 27549 bp, 20 predicted proteins | sample 1670151 | NCBI WGS metagenome assembly OBOI01 (sample SAMEA104232303, study PRJEB22302) | sediment metagenome | biome: forest; feature: aquifer; material: sediment | place: USA | collected 2011-08-07 | depth 0.01 m | reverse complement strand
ACATAACCTTGACAAGGTTGTGCTGATGAAGACTTTTTAAGGATCAACTAAATATAACCTTCGGAAGGTTGGGTGTGATGAAGACTTTTTGAGGTTCAAATAAATAGGTTACACCATTCATTCATGATGATCAATACTCATCCGGAAATAATTCATTCTAACTATCACCCCCTGTGGATGGAATTTCGCATTTCACGATGGAACTTCATCGTTCTGTTTCTCTTTTTGTATTCCATTGGTTCAGCACAGAAAAGCAATTATTGGTCACCGCTTCCCAAACCAACACCACATACCCTCGACAGAGTTCACTTTGTTGACAGTTTGCGGGGATGGATCACGGGACAAAATGGTGTTCTTATGTATACATCGGACGGAGGACAATCGTGGGTGCAGCAAATTTCTGGAATTACCGGAGAAATTCCCGATATTTTTATGCAGAATGAAAAAGTCGGTTGGGCAGTGGCAATTCAATATCCCCAAGATGATACATCATGGTTTGGAACAAACATCCTTCACACGACAAATGGAGGAATGGAATGGAGTGTTCAACGTTACGACAGCGTCATCTTTCGAACTATTTTTTTTCAAGATTCGTTGACAGGATTTATGGGTGGATCGTACGGAGTAATTGTTAAAACAACGAATGGTGGACAATCGTGGCACAAGGTCAGCGACAGCGCACAGCACAAATTTCCGGTTTATAAGATTAAATTCTATTCACAGAATTATGGTTTCGCTGTCGGCGGACAGTTGGAGATTGCCGGCGTTATTTGGAGGACTACTGATGGCGGTGAAACATGGAGATCGAAGATCGTGAGCGGCGATCCGGTATTCAATTTGCATTATTTTGATTCTGCCCATGTTTACTGCGGTATGGGAGATATCGATCAGGCCGGCGCAGGATTTTTACGTACGGTTGATGGCGGCTTTGTCTGGGATTTTGAAAATACAACTATATGGGGTGAACCGACCGCATTTGCATTCCGCACAATTGAAGAAGGATGGGTGCCGATGGGAATTGCCGGATTATGTCTGAAAACAACAGATGAAGGCATTACCTGGGAACAAATTCCTGTTCCGGGTCAAACTCCGGTCTATGATATTTCATTCCCTGATGAACGGACAGGATATATGGTGGGATTTAAGGGCGCGTTATTCAAATACAATCCAAACGTTCTTTCCGTTGAAAGAAGTAATGAGCCAACGTTATCATTCGCACTGAAACAAAATTTCCCAAATCCATTTAACGGAACAACAACAATAACCTATCACATCTCAAAACAGTCTCATGTTAAACTTTTGATTTTTGATATTCTTGGCAGACTAGTCGAAACATTGATCGATAATGTTCAAAGTGAAGGTGAACAAAAAATCCGTTGGGATTCAAAAAATTTCCCCAGTGGGATGTATGTGTATCGTTTAAATGCCGATAGAGTCATGAAGAGCGGAACAATGATTCTGCTACGGTAAAAAATAGTGCGTCGTAGTAGATGACCGTCACCTTTTGCGAAGCCATCCCTTTGGGAGAGGTGACGGTCATCTGAACCAATCTGCATGGATGAGAGAAACCCTGTTGAATATCATCTTATCAAAACAAGTTTTTTGACTGAAGAATACTCCCCTGCATTCAGTCTGTAGAAATAAACTCCGCTCGATAATGTTGATGTTGCTGTAAAATCAAACCGATGCTCTCCGGAAGATTGTTCCCCATCAACAAGGTTAGCAGCTTCTCTTCCCATAAGATCAAATAGTTTTAATGAGATAAAACTTTGTTCTGGTAACGAGTACACAATGGTTGTGGATGGATTGAATGGATTAGGATAATTTTGTTCCAATCGAAATTCAAAGGGCGAAGTGTTGGAAGGTTGAACAGACACCAATGAAGAGATCGGTACTCTCGCCGTCCATATTTGATATATTCCGCTGAAATTATCCATCCACATTGGAATAAGAGTGGTGCCGACGCTGGTCAACGATATATTATCTCCTTGATACCCTTGCCCAATAAGAGGACCGCCAATGGATTTCGGTTTAAAATTGTGATCACTGATCTGAAAATCGATCCATGTATCACCTCCATCAAGCGAACGTGATAAAAATAATCCAACAGAATCACTTGTGGTATTTCGGTCGTCATAATATAAAACGTTGATCCCTCCTGCATCATCAACATGAACCGCGGGAAAATATTGTATCTTTCCATTGTTGAATCCATCTTGGTTAACTTTAATTCCTCCTGACCACGATGTTCCTTTATCCGTCGATCGATAAAAAATGATATCAGGATCGCTTCCAGCGGGAGAAAGATTTTTTTGCGTTGTGACAATGTAGATCCAGCCCTTGCGAGGTCCGCTCGTCCGGTCAACATCTATTTTCGGAAGACCGTTCACACGAATTTCGGATTTTTGCGGCAAGGTTCCCTGGATTCCGTTGATGTCGATCGCCTGTTCTTTCACGTTCCATGAAGATCCTCCATTTGTAGATACCGCAAATCCGATAAAGTCTTCCGTGTACGGTGATGTTGTCTGCACACCCGCCCAGAAAGCATACAATTCACCGTCCGCTCCGACCGATAATTCTGCACCTTGACTTCTCTGCGAGGGGTTATTCATCGAAAATGGAGCGGTCCATGTTGCACCTCCGTCGTCAGTGAAAGAAATTTTAACGGGAAACGGCGGTAATAATTCCACATAAGCCGTGTAAGTACGACCGTAGTTACTACTCGATGGATTTGTATCGCTGACAAGAGAGGCGCGATCTTGTCTTTCACCGGCAATCGTTCGCTGTGAAGACCAGGTGATGCCGTTGTCCGTTGAAAAGTGCGAAAATAATCCGTCTTGGAATCCCAATCGTGTTAGAATGAACCGCCCATCTTTATCGATAGCAATCCCGGGATCACCTCGATGAAAAAGAACAGGAGGACCTTTACAGGTATCGGTTCCGTTCCATGTTACTCCCCCGTCGGTGGAAACATAGATTCCTTCACTGATAAACCCTGTTGCGAGGTTGATCGTGTTTGCACTGCTGAAAAGGATATTTGCATTTGTCGGATGATTAGTGACAAAAACCTCCGTCTGAGTCACGGAACTCGGATAGATCCGGAAATTCTTGGAGATGAACGATGGGATGCCGGTGATTTGTGCCGTTGCACAATTCATTATTGCGATGAGGAATGTTAAGATTATGATAGGTTTCATTTTAATTACTGATTTTACGCAGAATGTAAATTCTGTAAGAAAGGAAACTAACTCCAGCCTTTAGGCTGGAGAAAAAACCGACAAGAACGGGTGGGTTTTAACCCTGATTAAATTACTCGCCGTGGCAAGTAGTTATTTCCCCCTGTTTTTGGCGCCGTAACACAAAAATCATGGCTAAAGCCAAGCATATTTTTGTTCTCACATCTCCGCCATAAATGGCGGAGTTATGATTTTGCGTAACATCAGTTAATTACTGATTTTACGCAGAACAGAAAAAACCAATAAACATTCCCGCACGCATTCAGAGGATGTCTGACGGTGCTTTCCAACCGTCTGACATCTTGGTAATTTATTTCCAGGGCTAAACGTCAGACACAAAAAACGTGTCAGATGTTATCTATTAATAATTCGCTGAGGAGTTACATTATACTTTTATAACGTGTATCCGATGTTGAATGAGAAATGAAAAATTCTCGGCTCACCGGCTTCAAAAAATTCTTTTCTATCGGAATTGATATTAATAAATGCAATATGAGATTTGTTGAATATATTATTCACGCCTCCGGATAAAAGAAGATTGAACTGTCCAAGAAGAATATCCGAACCTACCGTTACATTCACCAATTGGTAGTCTCCGGATTTTGCGATATTCTCATCATTCACGTACATCCCGCTGATAAAAGTGAAATTGCTTTTTACGAATCCGGTAATGTTTGTCACTATCTTCTTTTGATAAGAAAGACTTGTGGAGAGATTGTGTTTCGGAACACTCGGAACATGTTTCCCGGAAAAAATTCGGTCCACAATAATATCATTATCTGTATTGTACGTTCGCGCAAAATATGAATTGTATTGAAAATCCGAATAGGTATATGCCAATTTGAAATTGACACCGCGTGCAACTTCCGAGGCGGTACCAAACTCTATTCCGGATCGGTTTGTTTCGGCGGCATTTCGGTAGTAAACTCCGCTGCCGATAGTGAACGGAACAATTTCATCCCGAATAACGCTGTTGAAATACACCAGTTCAAATCTGGTTGTGAAAAAATAATTACCACCTACTAAGAGTGTCCCTTTGGTTCCAATCTCATAATTTTGTGAATATTGCGGTTTGAGATCGGGATTCAACAGTCTCGGAAAATCCGAACTGAGAGGATAATTATCCAATTCATTCCCTGCCGGAGAATCAAACGAATATCCGAATGACGTAAACAATGCAACAGCAGGAGTGAGTTTATAGTTCAGTGCAGCTTTTGGCGTAAATGCTTCAAAAACACGTTTTGAATTTCTCACTCCAAGATTCCGATCTACATTATCAAATACAATTTTATCATACCTGCCGGAGATGAGGAAGTCGAATTCATCGGGTAACAGAGTTATTGTTGTGAGAAAGTACGACCCGACGTTGTCGATTGTTTCATTAGTTAATCTGCTAATAGGTTCTCCCTTATTTCCACCAAAGTTGGGATAATCTTCGATGGGACCATATTGATGGAAGAGATCAGTGCCAATGGATAATTCAACCGGACGACCAAGGAGAGTATTTTTGTGTATCCACCTTCCGCTTCCGCCGACACCATTCCGATTAATAAACCGATATGTTCCGGCTGTCCTCTCAAAATATTTTATCGTTGCATAACCGGTAAATTCCAGTTCGTTATTATTTTTTTCTCCTACTAGAGTGTTGTAGCGAACGCCAAGGCGGCCTTTCTTTGTCACACGTTTCGTATCATTTCCCACGTCACGCGGGTTTGCCATGAACGGATCTGAATCAAATTGTGTCTGAGTGAGTGAACCCGGAAGTTTGATGAGTCCATCGACATAGTACAACAACATCGAAAGACGGGTCCTTTCGTTTGGACGTGTTTCGTAGACGGAATTGACGATATTCCAATAATCGTTGCTGTGAGGTCGATAACCTTGCGCGGTATGGTATGTGTATGTTGTCAGAAATTTATATCCGTCTCCTTTAATACCCATTTTAATGCCATTGTTCCGTGTATTGAACGAAGCAATCTCATTGAATTGAATGATATGGCTTTCGGTAAAGTCGATGTCGTTGATAAAATTAATGACGCCTCCGGGCGCATTGGTATAGAGCGATGAGGAATTACCTTTTACTATCTCAATCCGCCCGACAGAATGAAAATCAATTGCTTCAATTCGTGTTTGCCCGTCCGGTTCTGATTCCGGAATATCATCCAACAGAATGCGAACACCGCGAATTCCTGAGTTCGAGCGCGAACCGAATCCCCGGATGGAGATTCGTACGTCATGATTGCCGTATCGGTTCTGAAAAAACAAACCCGGAACACCGCTCAATACGTCGTTCACGGAGTTTTTTCGCTCGTATCGATAATCATAATTATTGATTCGCTCAACAGAATATGGAATATCAATGATCTTTTTTAATGATCGTGTTCCAGTTACGATTTGTTCGTCAAAATGGTAAATCTTGAGAGTGTCCTGTCGTTCGTCCGTCTGTTTGTCTTGTGCGACCATACACAACAAAACAAGAAAATTTAATGACACAATTAACGTGGTGCGTCTCATATTTTTTCCAATGCAAATGATTCGATGGACCTTTTGTTGTTCTATTCACTAATAAAATCATATGATACTATTTATCATCAACATTTTTTTCAACTCTGCTTTACCATCAAACTCAAGACAAAAAAACATTGTCAAGGTTTTGACTAAATAGTCGAACCTTAAAAAGTAAAAGAAACTCGGTAGGCGCAGGCTTCAGCCTGCGTTTTTTTACAAAACACGCAACCTAAAGGTTGCGGTTACCACTTTCCATTGACTTTTTAAGGGACAACTAAATAAACTAAACCTTAACAAGGTTACGGATTGATATTATTTCACCATCGTCATTTTTTTGGTTTGGGTAAATGAACCGGCAGTGATCTGGTAGTAATAGATTCCGCTCGCCAAACCGGTCGCATCGAAATATTCACGATGCCTGCCGGGCAAACGGATCCCATCTGCCAACACTTGGATTTCTCTGCCAAGCACATCGTACACCTTGAGTATTACGCGCGTCGTCTTCGGAATATCAAACACGATCGTTGTCAAGGGATTGAACGGGTTAGGATAATTTTGTTCAAGGGAATACCGTTCAGGCAACAGTGTCTTTTGTGATGCAATTTCCGCTACGGCATCCGGATTTAATGCGATAGCCTGCATTCCGGAAATACCAAGTTCTCCAACAACACTTCCGGCTCCCGTTGTCGTATCAATGACGATCAATTTGTTCGGAGTGAAACCGATTCCTGCCAGTCCGTACAGTTTTCCGTTTTTATCAAACAGTAAATCCGACGTTGCAATTTCGGTACCGGTCGTACCGACAAGCGCAGCGGTTTTTGTCACAAAATTAAATTTGTAGATCGCATCAACGCTGCCTTGAGAGGCACGCAATGATATCCAGAGCGAACCATTGACGGGATTCAATGCAAGTCCTCCGATACGCAATCCAAGTTGAACAAAAAGAGTTACGTCTCCCGTATTGATGTTCACAGTATAGATATTCCCGTTAAAGTTTGCCAGGTACAGTGTTGTATCACTAACGAATGCCATCCCTTTGGGATTCACCACCGGCACATTGCACAATTTATGGGTGCTCGATCCCGATGCATTGATTCTATACAGTGCACCTGCGCTGTTGACACCGCCGGTCGGATCAAGCGCTATCAATTCTTTTGTTGTCGGATGAACGCGCAAACTGGTAATTTGTGGTACACCGGAGGGTGCAATGAAGGAAGCTTTGCCGTTCCACGTATCCACCGAATACAATTTCCCGCCGTCTGTCGATCCAGACGTTGCATACATCGTTCCGAGCTGGGCTGGAACAACCTGGAATCCGTTCCCGGACAGACTGACAATCGAAGAGAGTGTAATACACGCAAGACCCGGACAGACAACAATGGAATCTTTTAATGATCCTGCCGCCTGCGGTTGGAAAAACACTTTCAATGTGTACGATCCCAATGAAGGAATTTTTAGCGGCAGTGCGGGCGGACTCGCAATGACGAAATGCTGCGATGTTGTTCCGATGGAAGAATACATGAGGGTATCCTGTCCATCATTCGTCAATGTTATGGAGATCGTATCGCTGGTTGTTCCGACATTTTTTGTTCCGAAATTGACCGCCGTTCGATCGAGCGTCAGTTTTGTACCGGGAACAGGACCGAGCTGAACTTTCCCAACCCATGTTCCCCATTTATTTCTTCCGGCGGCGAATTCCGTGTGCGTCCAAATTGTCGTGCCGTCCGATGGATCGAGACCGATCCCGTTATAATCTCCCCAGCGGTTCCTTCCTGAAAAAAAATCTACGACATAGTTTCCTTTACCGTCTTGAATGAGAATGCTCGGCGCCAATCCCGGTGCTTCATTGTTTTTCCGTCCCGTCAGATACGCCCCGATATATTCACCGACGCTGGAACGACTGTACGTGATCACAAGATCGCCGTCTTTGTTTATCATCAATGCCGGATAACTGTGCCAATATCCGTCAAGACCGAATGAAACATCTTCCAATGCCTTACGCTGGAACGGATCGAACTTGACGTAACGGACAGCGGAATATTTTCGTGTTTCACCGCTGGCAACCGCATGCACCATCCATAATGCACTGTCGCGATAAACGGGTTCATTCCGAATGTCGGCGCCGAATGCTTCGATAGGGATTGGACTTCCTTCAAGCTGATCTGCATCAGGTGATGGATAATATTGGACAACAGGAATGTTATCGCCGGTGATGTTCGGATTTGTGAGTGCACTGTCCAACGACCACAACGTAAAATAGGTGCCGATCGAATATGGAGAATCATTGAGCAGGAATTGTTTTCCGGGTTCGCCAAACGTTATGCTTGGGCGCAAACCGAAAATAACCGTGTTGCTATTATTAGGATCTCGAAAATCCCAAAAATCTTTCCATGAAACTGATTTTGAATTGTTGGCATATAACTGGGGCTTGGAAATGACACGAAGTTTGGAATACGCGAATCCCCATTCAAATCCAAACTGATTTCCCGTGATGTAAATGGCGTCTTTATCGAAACCCACCCGAGCGTAATCGGTCCAGTTATCCACGGTTGAATCGCCGAGAGCATTCGAAGGGAGCGCCCAATTGTACCACAAACCTTGCGGATCTTCGTCATCAGATACTCCAAGCAGGATGTACGATTTATCGGTTAGATCGTTCACATCAAGCATCACGAAGATCCATCGATTATCAAAATGATCGTACATGAGAATCGGATCGAATGTGCTGACTCCCGCCAAGACTTGATTGAACCACAAATCCGCATCGATGGTTTTCAATATGGTTCCGTTCTTATCAAAAATCCTGAACGTCGAATTGACTGCCACCATTACATGATTTGGTCCGACTGCAAGGATGGGATCGGGCGGAATAAAATTTGTCTGCGGAATTCCTTCAAAGCTATTTACCACAACCGGACGTGAGACGGCAGATTGCCCGAAACTTTCTATACGATCTTCAATAACATTGGAACCATACGACGCTTTTGCTTTCAGCATATTTACGGGCGGAGGAAGCTTCTCTACTCTTTTGTTAATATTCGGTTTCTTCCGCTTTGGCAACGATGGTGGAACTTCATTGACCGTTAAAAAATTATCCGTTGAAAGAGCGACACCGCCGGGAACCGAACCTGTTTTTGGTCCCTTGACAATGGGCGGAGCAGATGTTTCATAGGCTCTAAAGATCAAATTCCCGCCAGTTGGAACTCCGCCATCATAACCGCCGCCTCCCCATTCTCCGACAAGAATGTAATATGTCACTCCGGGTTTTACAAGAATACCGGTTCTGGATTGGCGAACATGAATTACGGAATCGACATCGTCATTGCAGCTTACTTCAACCAAGTTGCCGCATGTGCCGGTATAAACACCGATGATCGTATCGAATGTATCTTTCGGCGTACTGCCAAGCGTACTGAAGATGATAAAACGATTTGCATCGGCTGTGTACTTGAACCAAACCGTTTTACCGGAATTGACACTGTCCTGACAAGAAATTTTCGGATCGAATGCGTTGGGGGTTGCCAGCCTCGTGTTCTGTTCGATCTGATACGGCAGAGATGAAATTGTTATTGCGGTCGAACATTCATCATTGCTGATCTGACCAGATAACGATTGAAAGAGAAACAGGAGAGCGAGAGTATTGTAAATGGTTTTCATTCTATGAATGAGTCGAATCTAAAAAGGTCTAATTTCAATTTTTAGGTATCGAATCCAGTTTAAATTTGTCAATTATTTTCTTAAAAATACCTTTTTAGAGTAGACTCATGAATCTTTAGAGCCGGTAGATCTCTTTTAATAACGTGGCAAAATGGACAACATGATACTGCATCTTGTTGAATTTTGATCCATGTTCTATCTGTGTGATACAGCCGGGATTGTTTGCCACGATATATTCTGCTTTCGTTTCATCGATATTTCTCATCTTTCTATCAAGTACTTTCATCGAATCATCATAATTTGTGACGTTGTAAATCCCCGCACTACCACAACACCAGGATGCTTCATTGAGTTCGACGTAATCGATACCAGGGATAGATTTAATTAATTCACGCGGTTGCATCGAAATTTTCTGCGCATGAACTAAATGACATGCATCGTGATACGTGACCCTCTTTTTAAAATCCTGATTGGGTTTCTTCAAACCAATTTCATACAAAAATTCGGAAATATCTTTTACTTTCTTTGAAAGCATCTGTGCTGCATCTGCGTAATCAGAGTCATTATGTAGATAGTGACCGTATTCTTTCATCAAAGCTCCGCAACCGGCAGAGTTCATAACAATGGCATCAAGTTCGTACCGGCTGAATACATCAACATTCTTCTTTGCAAGTTCACGCGCAATATCAAAATCTCCATTGTGAGCTTGCAGCGATCCGCAGCAGACTTGGTCCTTGGGAATGATAATTTCACAATCATGATGCAATAATACTTTGATCGTATCATCATTGACCTTTGAAAACGCAACATTCATCAAACAACCGGAAAGAAATCCGACTCTGTATTTAATGTTTCCTTCGGGCGACACAATTTCTGGCACCGATTCGTCAAAAAAATTAAGATCAGCGCGCGGCGAAAGCTCCTGAAGTTTTGCTAATTTCGGAGTGAATATTTTTGCGATCCCACTCTTCTTTACCAGCCATTCTGCACCGCTGTTTTGGTAGAACCGTAATATCTTTGCAACACGTTTGAGATGATTCTTATTCGAAAGAACATTCCGTAAAAAAAATCGTTTGAGATATTTTTCAAGGAACGATTGTTTGTTCTGAAGACGGATCTGATTCCGAGCCGACTCGACAAGAGAACCATACTTCACTCCCGCAGGGCATGCGGTTTCACATGCCTGGCAATCTAAACAGAAATTCATCTCTTCGATGAAACTGTCCGTCATCTCCAATTTTCCTTCGGCGACGGATTTGATCAACCGTATCCTTCCCCGCGGTGACGATTTTTCTCTCCCTGTAATTGAGTAAGTAGGACATGTCGGCAAACATAAACCGCAGTGCATGCAGTTGGTAATAATGTCGTCACTCGGGATATCCACGCCGACAAAAAACCCTGGTTGCAAACTCTTACTCATACATCAAACACTTTCCCTGGATTCAGTACGTTATTCGGGTCCATTGCCTTCTTGATCGTGCGCATCGTATCGATGGCAGTATATCCGCTGACCAAATGGAGAAATTTTTTCTTCGCCAGCCCCGTGCCGTGTTCTCCGGTGATAGTTCCGCCAAGTTTGACAGCCTCAATGAAAATTTCTTCAAACGCTTTTTCCGCACGTGCAATTTCTTCATGATCGCGTTCATCGGTTAAACATGTGGGATGGAGATTACCGTCGCCGGCATGCCCGAATGTTCCTATTTGCACATTGTATTTTTTTGAAATTGCCTGAATCTTTTCAAGCATTACCGCGATCTCACTTCGCGGGACGGTGATATCTTCGAGTATGGTTGTCGGTTTTGTTCGAGCAAGCGCTGAGAATGCAGACCGTCGTGCCGTTTTTAATTTCATCGCTTCGTCGATCGTTTGGGCGATCTTCACTTCTATCGCATTGTTGGCTTTACAACATTCAACCACTTTGTTTGCTTCTTCTTCTACCACGGCAGGATGCCCATCAACTTCAATCAATAATAATGATTCGATATCCGTGGGTAAACCAAGTTTTGCAAAATCTTCCACGCAGCGGATAGTGGTATTGTCCAAAAATTCGACTGTTGCCGGAATGATTTTTTGAGCAATAATCGCCGAGACGGTTCTTCCGGCATCGCGTTGAGAATTGAAGTACGCAAGCATCGTTTTGCTTGTCTGCGGTTTCGGGATCAGTTTCAACAAAATTTTGGTGAAGATGCCAAGCGTGCCTTCCGAACCGATAAAAAAATCTTTCAAATTATATCCGGCAACGTCTTTGACAGATTTTCCTCCGCACATAATGATCTCACCGCTCGGCAGGACAACTTCCAAACCCATCACATAGTTTTTTGTCACTCCGTATTTTAATCCACGCAAGCCACCGGAATTTTCCGCCACATTTCCGCCGATTGTGCAGATGTTCATGCTTCCCGGGTCGGGTGGATAAAACAACCCAATCTTTTCAACTTCTTGATGCAATTGAGACGTGATGACTCCCGGCTCCACCCATGCGGTTAAGTTTTCAGTATCGATCTCTAAGATCTTATTCCACTGAGACATATCGAGGATGATGCAATTTTCAACCGGAACAGAACCGCCGCTTAATCCCGTACCGGCACCGCGCGGGACAACAGCGAATTTTTCTTTGTTGGCGACTTTTACAATTTCAGAGATCTGTTCTTTTTTCTGCGGCCGGATGATGGCATCGGGAAGATGCTCCAAGAGTGGTGTTCCATCATAGGAGTAAGTGATCTTATCTTCTTGAGAGGTGAAAAAATTTTCTTTTCCGACTATTGAAGAGAGTTGATCGAGGATGTGTGGTTTTATCATTGTTCTGCCTGTTGAATCGAACGAGTATCATGTATGTAGATGTCAGACATCTTGCTTATAGAACCTGCAAACATTGACGAAATTTGTTGTCTCAATTAATAAGATGTCAGACATCTTGATAAAAACATAGTTTTTGGAACAAGACTTCATTGTTAATCGGCAAACTTTCAATATATTTATACGTGCAACTAACACGATAATACCAAAAACACACTCTAAAATCAACGAACCCACAAGGAGTTATCATCATGTCACTGCAACGCCGTTCATGGGCAGAACCGTTCAAAATAAAATCGGTTGAACCATTAAAAATGACCACGCGCAAAGAGCGCGAACAGTATATTCAAGAAGCGGGATACAACACATTCCTCCTCAAATCAAAAGATGTGTATATCGATCTGTTGACGGATAGCGGAACCAATGCTATGAGCGATTATCAATGGGCAGGGATGATGATGGGTGATGAAGCGTATGCCGGAAGCGTCAACTATTACAATTTGGAAGAGAAGGTACGGGAATTTTACGGTTACAAATATCTTGTCCCCACCCACCAGGGGCGTGGCGCGGAGAATCTAATTTCGCAGATCCTGATCAAGGAAGGCGACTATGTTCCCGGAAATATGTATTTCACGACGACACGCCTGCACCAAGAATTGAATGGCGGAAAATTTGTCGATATCATCATCGACGAAGCGCACGATTCGCAGAATCTTCATCCTTTTAAAGGAAATGTCGATCTGCAAAAATTGGAAGAGCTGATCAACAACGTCGGTGCAAAAAAAATCGCGTATGTAACCATCGGTGCAACGGTGAATATGGCGGGCGGACAGCCGATTTCGATGGAGAATTTGCGTACGGTTCGGGCATTGACATCAAAGCATGGGATCAAAGTTGTTCTCGATGCGACACGCGCAATGGAAAATGCTTACTTCATCAAACGCCGTGAAAAGGAATATGAAAATAAAACGATCAAAGAAATTTTACTGGAACTCTGTTCTTACTCCGATGCAGCGACAATGAGCGGAAAAAAAGATCTGCTCGTCAATATCGGCGGGTTTCTTGCACTGAATGATGATGATGTTTTTGAGGAAGCGCGAAATATGGTGGTGGTGTATGAAGGTTTACACACGTACGGCGGACTTGCCGGACGGGATATGGAGGCAATGGCGCGAGGAATTGTGGAAGCATGTCAACTCGATCATCTGCAAGCGCGCATTGGTCAGGTGGAGTATGTCGGCAATCGTTTGATCGAACTTGGAATTCCGATTGTCCAGCCGATCGGTGGACACGCGATATTTTTGGATGCAAAACAATTTTATCCGCAACTCGACCAATTGAAATTTCCCGCTCAAACACTCGCAGCGGAATTGTATCTCGATTCAGGAATACGCGCGATGGAGCGCGGAATTGTTTCTGCGGGACGCAACAAAGAAACGGGCGATCATTATTATCCCAAACTTGAACTTGTGCGTCTAACATTTCCCCGCCGCGTGTACACGCAAGCACATTGCGATGTTACTGTTGAATCTGTGTATGAAGTGTGGCAAAATCGTGAAAAGGTAAAAGGATTGAAGATGATCTACGAACCGAAATATCTGAGGTTCTTCCAAGCGAGATTTGAGAAATTGTAACAATAACTCAAGTTGACCGTCACCTTTAAGGTGACGGTCAACTAAATGCACTATGTCCACAAAAACAAAATTTTTGCAATCAACCGAGGAGTTTTTCCATATCTATAACCGTGGAGTTAATAGAAATGAAATCTTTTTCAGTGAACGAAACTATCATTATTTCCATCAACGAATGATGAATGCACACAATCCTGCTGCGGTGGAAATTATCGTCTATTGTTTAATGCCAAACCATTTTCATTTCATTCTTCGACAGATGCAACCGTCTGGAATAACAAATTTTATGAAAGATGTATGCGATGGTTATGCTAAAGCGATCAACAAAGAGCGTTCACGCACGGGACATTTGTTTGAAGGAAAATATAAGATGAAACATGTAGAAAGTGATTCTTACCTTCTTCACCTCTCACGGTACATTCATCTCAATCCTGTTCGTGCAAAACTTGCTTCTTCTGCAGAAGGATGGCAATATAGCAGTTGTCGAGAATATTATGGTTTACAGCAGAGTAAAATGATTTCAACTCAAGTAGTTTTGGAGCAGTTTGGCAGTTCGCAAGAATACAGAAAATTTATAGAAGAATACGTTCCGGAAGATAAAGTAAAAATTAGAAATCTATTGTTTTAATGAAGAAAAGTTGACCGTCACCTTTAAGGTGACGGTCAACTATGTATGATATTCGGTTTTTCTATTCGTGTTATTCGTGGATTAATAACATTACCAGCCAAAAAATCCGAACATGATTCCCGCGTTCACCGTGTACCCATTCGTCTTAATTGCCGATGGAACATTATCAATAGTGAAATTCTCATCCAGCTTCCACTCGGGACTGAACATGACGGGATATCCTGCTCCAATGCGTAATTGCATCCACGACAGAATAGTATATTCAATATTGACGTGAGGATTGAAGACAGCGAATGATCCTTTTAACCGCCTCGTATAATTTTGGGATGATGATGAGACATTTCCATAGTGCACCCACACCGTGTCCCAATCTTTGAAAGAACCATCGTCACGCGTCATGCGGATATCGATACTTCCTCCCCCGATGGTAGCACCAACTGCAACATCTATCCGATATGCGACAGGAACGACGTAATCGACCAAAAATCCGCCGTAGGAAACGCCATATTCAACTTCTTTTTTTAATCGTCCTCCGGAAGGAATAGTTTCAATAGCGCTCACGGTTTTGCTTCCGGCTACCCCAAAACCGCCCATACGGACATTTTTCAGGAACATAATATAACCATATCCTTCCCCTCCGGTTAAATACATTGGATCGGATCCAAGAATGGGGAGATTTGCAGCTTTTAGGAACTTGTCGATTCCAGCATTATCGAACATTCCCACAATTGGAATAATACCCCCGGCTCCACCAACTTTTGTTCGAAAGGGACGTGAATATGATTCATTATCATCATCTTGTGCAACTGCGGATAATGAAAGAAGGGCTGTTATGACAAGAAGAGAAAAAAGTTTTTTCATAGAATGCTCCGTGGATATGATGAGTGGTGTCAAACTTGTGTAGATTACGGTAAAACAATAAAAGAGTTACAAAATTATTTTCCCCTGATCACCGCGGTAATTATAATCCCAAATTGGCCGCATTTCTTTTTAACGCATCAAGAACGAATTGAATATGTTCGTCGAGTGTAACTCCCAACTCTGCTGCACCGGAATAAATATCTTCCCTGCTCACGTTTCGCGCGAATGCTTTGTCCTTTAGCTTTTTCATAACAGAAGATACCTCTACAGATCCGATCTTTTTATCCGGTTTCACCAAAGAACAGGCAACAAGAAATCCGCATAATTCATCGCATGCAAAGAGAGTCTTTGCCAACTGCGATTCGCGCGGCACATTCGTGTAACTGGCGTGACCGAGAATGGCGATGCGCATTTCTTCGGGATATCCTTTCTCTTTCAGTATCTCTGAACCTTTAAGTGGATGGTCAGGAGGGGTAGGATATTTCTCGTAGTCGAAATCATGGAGTAATCCTGTGATACCCCACAATTCTTCATCGTGGTTGAATTCCTTTGCATAAGCCCGAATGGCGGTTTCAACACAGAGCATGTGTTTGCGTAAGCTCTCGCTGAGAGTGTATTCCTGCATCAATGCAAGGGCGGATTGTCGATCTGGAGCATACTTCGTATCTGGAGTCATATGTGTTATTGTAGTGAGTACTGAAAAAGTCTTAATTACACGCAACCTTCCGAAGGTTATCTTCAAGAAATAATATTATTCGAAAGATTTTCACATGCTAATAAGAAAACCTTCGGAAGGTTTTCTACTTTTTCAGTGAGAACTATTGTAGGACAGGCATTTATATCTGCCGGATTGAATTGGTTGATTATTATACTGTTGAACCCCGTGAGATATTGTATACTGAAAATTAAAATAGAAAAATAAAAAATTATCTAACGGGGTGAACTGGGACAATGTTGATTCAACGAACAATTTGCACAGAGCGGCTTTCGTGCAGAACAAATTTTTCTTCCGTGAAATATCAAAGCATGTGAAAAATGACGCCAATGTTTTTTCGGAAGAAGTTCCATCAGCTCCTTTTCGATTTTCACTGCATCTTGTTCTGTCGTCAATCCTAACCGATTGGATAACCTCGTGACGTGAGTATCGACAACGACACCTTCCATTTTTCCGAATGCCTCACCCAGCACCACGTTCGCAGTTTTTCTTCCGACACCCGGAAGCTGTATCAGCTCTTCCATCGTTTGTGGAACTTCGCCGTTGTATTTTTCCATGATAGCTTTTGTGCATCCGATGATATTCTTTGCTTTATTGTGATAAAATCCGGTTGAGTGGATCAATTTCTCAAGTTCTCGTACATCCGCTGCAGCAAAATCCTTCGCTGTGGAAAAACTGGCAAAGAGTTCCGGTGTTACCATATTCACCCGCACATCGGTACACTGGGCTGACAGGATAACCGCAATGAGTAGATGCAGCGGCGATGAGTAGTGAAGGGCAGTATTTGAGGTGCGGTATTCTTTGCGAAGAATTTTTTCAATAGCTCGCACACGTTGTCTTTTGCCGTCGGATGTTTCAACGAATTTTTTCTGTTGTTTCACGCTATTTTTTCGAGGACAATCAATGAACCTTGGGTTGTGAGGACATCCTCCAGTTCGGTATTGTCACCCGCCAGAGACAAAATAATTGTTCCCAATCCTACGGATTTGTTCAGATCAACATCAAACTGAAGCTGGTATTGCGATCCAAATCCCATAGAGAAAGACCGCTTCGACAGCCGTATATTCCGGACGCCGAATTGGTCCATTAAAATTGCAAGGCGGCTGTTGAGTGTATCGACAATGTGGTCGTTAGCATCAAAATTGATCAGAATTGTGTGAGCTGATCCCGAAGGTTCCGATGCAAGAGTTATCAGGGTCGATGCAATACAATCGTTCGCGATGGAATATTGAGAAGCGGGATTTTTTTTCGTGAAACTATCGATCTTCTCCTTCAATACCGGAAGCGTTGAAAACTCATCGGCGGAAAAAATGGTATAATATACACCGCCGGAATTTTTCCCGTATGTGACACCCGCTTCAGCGAGAAGCGTTTTCCCGTTCTTCAGCAATCGCCGGATCACACCGACGTGCTGACGATGAAGAGGAACTTGCGACGGTTCCACTACTTTGTACGAAAATTGCCGGATCGTTGAAAATGAATTCCCTACACCAAGTTGCGTGAGAACGTTCTCGATCTTGTCGGCGATGGCACGATCGATTTCATTATTATCGGATTGTAATGGTGTGGAAAGAAACGATGACAACCCGTTGCGCAAACTGGACGTCGTTTTTTGGATTATCTCGGTTTTAATTTTATTCGCATCCCGCAATTCCATGTCAAAATCGGATTGTAGAGAGAGATGCAGGTCGTTAAAAAAGGATGTTTCACCCTGATCATTTTCCGTCTGAATATTTTTATGCACAAGAAGTGCATACGTATATTTTTCCATACCTCACCGTTGTATTTTTCCAACCGCCGTGTTCGAATCGAATTTTGGGTCGTTTATTTTCAATCGTTCTACTACCCTGCCGTTCAGAATATGTTCATTGATAATCTCACTGACATCGGCTGAAGTGACCGTTCCGTACCACACCGCTTCGGGATAAATGACGACCGTTGCGCCGTATTCACACGCATCCAAACATCCGGCTGCATTGGCTCTTACCATAGAACTCAAACCGAGCTTTTTTAGTTCGTCCTTAAATGTATCCAGAACTTCGGCAGAACCTTTGTGTAAACAGCATCCTTTGGGGTGATCCTTCGGCCTCTCGTTGGTACAAACAAAAATATGTTTTTGGAATCGTCCCATTTTCATATCACTATACGAAAAAATATTCAAAAAAGAAAAAATCACAGAGCATGTTGTGCGCGGTCACTTTTTTCACACACAATCCGAAGGATCCTTCGGACGAAAAACACTTACATTCCGTACATCAATCGGTAAGCAAGTTCTTCCGGCAATCCTGCGGCAAATATTTTCTCTGATGCTTGCTGGATATCGTATTCCGAACGGATCAATTCATACGACCACATTGACGCATCAAAAATACCGAATGCGAGCATGGGATTGCCATCGCGAGGCTGACCGATACTTCCCACATTGATAATAAATTGCTCATCAGAATTGATCATTTTTGCTCTGCCTCTTTGTGAATATATTCCCGGAACGTGGGTATGTCCGATGAAGCATATTTTTTCCGTAAAAAAACGAAAGGCATCAATAGCATCGTCGCTGTTAATAATGTATTCCCACTCTTCCGGAGTGTGCGGCGATGAATGAACAAATAACAAAGATTCTTTTTGATGAATATACGGCAGTGAAGAAAGAAAGTCGTGGTTTTCTTGTTTCAATGTATTCGCTGTCCAAACGGCGGCTTTACGGGCGACGGCGTTGAATTCATCGGCAATCGTTGTATCAAGTGCAGCGGCATCGTGATTGCCTAATACCACAATCGGACATCTTTCTTTTACAAGTTCGGTGCATTCATTGGGATTTGCTCCATACCCGACAATATCACCAAGACAGATAATTTCATCAACCTTTTTTTCATCGATGATACCCAATGCTTTTTGCAGCGCCTCGAGATTGGAATGTATGTCAGAGATAATAGCGTATTTCATATTCAACATTATTTTTGTTCATCAGTGTTTGAGATGGTGCGACAGAAATTTGAGCGCAACAAAACGATCGAGTTTTGTGTCTTGGGCTTTATAGACGACGCCCATCCCGCCTTCACCGAGTTTTTCAAGAATTTTATAATGAGAAATTGTTTGACCAATCATAAATTTATCCTGCCACTAATTTTTGAAATCGTTTATTATTGTGGAGCGGTTCCCACCACGGCTCAATCTGCTCTCGTTCCCAAACTCTGTTTGGGAACGTTCCATTATTGAAATCAGTATCGAAGATGCGAAGTATGCTTCGCACGAGGACGTTGGGAACGTGGTAATGAGAAATTGTTTGACCGACTTGTCCGCTTGACAAGTCAAGTCGTTGACCGTCTTTGTGGTGGATCATAAATTTATCCTGCCATTAATTTTTGAAATCGTTTATTATTGTGGAGCGGTTCCCACCACGGTTCAATTTTCAATAATGGAACGGAGACTTCACATGGAATTGATAACAGCCGTTCAAGTATCTCAATAGCTTTTTCATGTTCACCAACCATAACATAAATTTTTGCAAGATCGTGGAGACGGAATGAACCACGCCATGCTTCTTTTTCAACCGGTAGAAGTTCAACACCACGCTTTCCTGCAATTACCGCCTCTTTATTGCGCCCCAAACCTGCCAATGCAATACCAAGTGCGCTATACAAACGTTCATCATCTGGATTAGTTTTTTGTTTTACTTGAATGAATGCTATTGCACTATCATAATATTTTTTTGCCAACAAATTATTTCCTCGTATAATTTCCAACTGTGCACGAAGAAGACTTGAAGGAGCATAACTGAATTGATCATTTAACAATTCTTTCGTATTTGCGCGGTCAATTGCATTCTGAGCGGCTTGGAAATTCCGTCCCATCAATTCAATAGAATAACTCACATGGTCAATTAGAAATTCTGATTCATTAATTTTCCCTACTCTTCGAGCTTCTTCAATAATGCGGCGTGAACCGTCAAGGTCTCCCTTCCAGGACAAGAGATTCTTTGCCTTATCCCAATATGTTCCGGAAATATCGGGAGACAGTTCGAGTGATTTATCAAAATTGCGATTTGCTGCTTCGTAATCTCTCGCGAGTGATTGTGTTTCACCAAGCTGGCGAATAAGATCAGCTGCGCGGGGATTGCTTTCGATTGATTTTTCAAATGCTTCAATTGATCCGCGCATATTTCCTTGACGGCGCATCACCGCTGCAATGCCGTAATAAACAGTAGAATTACTTGGTCTATACGAAAGAGCAAGAGAGAACTCTTCCAAAGCTTTTGAATAATCAAGTTTTGTATGATAAAAATACCATCCCATTGCTTCATGAGTTTCGGAAAGCTGCGGGGCAAGTTCAATTGCTTTTTCTGCGGCTATACGAGATTGTTCAACACGGCGTTGAGAACGATCGTAGAAAAACCAATACATACCAGCATGTATCTTTGCAAGTGTTGCAAACGCAGCGGCAAATTTCGGATCAAGACGTATCGCACGATCTAATAATTGAATGGCAATTTCTTGGTCAGATTTTGAAACACTTCTATTTGAATACTCAATGGCTTTCAGATAATAATCGTATGCCTCAGAATTTTCCGTCAATGTTGTTTCGAGCGATTTCTGTTCTGTCACCGCCAAAGCAATATCCATAGCGCCGGCAACTCTGCTCGCAATATCGGACTGCAATTTGAATGCACTCGAAAGGACCGATTCCATAGACTGTGACCACACTTGCGTTCCATCCTCAACTTTGATAAGCGTAGGGTTCACGCGAACATGTGTTTCTTCGCTAATGCTTTCCCATCGAACCGTTCCTTGCAAAATATAATTTGCACCCAATTCACTGCCAATCTGCTTGAATGTTTTTGTTGTTTTTTTATACTGCATTGCACTCGATCGTGCAATAACACTTAATCCTGACAGCCCAGACAATCTGCTCGTCACTTCGTCGGTCATTCCGTCTACAAAGTAATCCTTATCATTCGGTCCGAGATTTTCAAATGGAAGCACGACGATAATTTTTTTATCATTCTTCGTGGTAAAATTTGATAGGATGGAATCTTTAAAAACAACACCGGCAATGATGAGGATTGCAGCAATACCAAATCCCGTTAAATATTTTTTTGAGAAGAATGAAGATTTCGGTGTTTGATGTAATGGGGTAGAAATATTCGATCTGCTCTGATCCGGACGTTGGAATTCCTTAGTCCGCACCACTCTCGTCGATTCTTTTTTCAGGCGGCGAAGATCAACGATGATCTCTGCCATCGATTGGTAGCGGTCTTCCGGATCTTTCTCTAAGGATTTTTTCAATATGTGGAGCAATTCCGGAGGAACATCTTCGCGATATTTCGAGGCGTCTTCAGGTTCTTCGTTGACGATGGAATACATGATCGCCGCTTCATGTTCACCGCGGAACGGTGTCTTCCCTGCTGTCATCTCGAACAACACAACGCCGAAGGAAAATATATCCGATCGAATATCCGCTTCAATTCCCTGAATTTGTTCCGGCGACATATACGCGAGCGTACCGATCGTGCTTGATGTTTTCGTCAGTTTTAGTGAACCTTTCAACTTCGCCAAACCAAAATCCATCACCTTAATCTGGTTCTTAGAGTTCACCATGATATTCTCTGCTTTGATATCACGGTGGATAATTCCCTTGCTATGCGCTTCCTGTAATGCTTCACCGATCTGTATTCCATACTCGACAACCTGTTTGATTGTCAACGAAGAAGATTTGACACTGTCATTCGCCGATACTTTATCCCGCAGCGTGACACCATCAACAAGTTCCATTTCAATGAATTGTTGACCGTCGAATTCACCAATACCATAAATGGTACAGACATTCGGATGGTTCAATGCGGAAGCAGACTTTGCTTCCTGAATAAATCGGGACTTTTCCTGTTCCGATTGCGCAACATGTGCAGGAAGGAATTTGAGTGCTACAAAACGGTCGAGTTTGGTATCCTGGGCTTTATACACTACACCCATTCCACCCTCACCAAGTTTCTCTAGAATTTTGTAGTGAGAAATTGTTTGTCCTATCATAGAAATCCATTTATCCTTTCATCTGATGTTTATTTCTTCTTCAACTCCGCATTCCAGTTCACAATAAGCGTGAGAGGAGAGGTAATCTGAGTTTCAACCGGGAAGTCCAGAATGAACCGCTTACCATCAGCCAGCACATCGTAAAACTCTTCTCTCATTTCGAACAGAGAATGCACAGAACTAACTTCTACAGTAGAGCCTTTCACCGTAATGTCTGCCTTCATCAACTTGCGGTCGTTACTGATATAGTATATTTCCCTTCCGTCACGTCGCCAACTTGGAGTGAACCCACCAGCCGTTGAAACTTGCCATTCCCCTCCAGATCCGGGAAAAGGTCGAATAAAAACCTCTGCTTGCCCGGATTCATTGCTGCTATAAGCAATCCAGTGTCCATCTGGAGAAAAACGAGCTTCACCCTCCCTAAACTCTGTTTGCAAAAATGGAATCGCCTTACGTTTTTCACCTGCCCCTTCGTGGTTCAGAGACAATATCCAAATGTCCTCTTGTGTTTGAGGCCCCGCGTTGACAGTAAAAGCAAGAAACTTGCCATCGGATGACCAGTCAGTCGGATCCTTGCCTTCACCGGTTTCGAGCAACACTTCCTCACTTGCCGCACCGCTTGAAGACTTGATATACAAGTCAGCTTTCCCTTTTCGATTCGAGAGGAATACAATCTGATTTCCGTCAGGCGACCAAACAGGATTAAGCTCTGCAGCGGGATCAAAAGTGAAGCGTGTTTTCAATCCGCGGCTTATCTCATATATCCAAACGTCGTTGTTGCGTGATTTTTGATCGAAAACGCTTAACGCTATACGCTGACCATCAGGGGAAATTCGAAATCCACTGTATTCTCCCATATCACCGACCATACCCAATGCTTTTCCGCTGCGATCCGCAAGGCTGAGCTTCGAGCCGATTTGCACATTTCCTGTTTGATATACCATGATCCCATTTTCAGAAGCAGAGAAAAGGCCCCGGTGAATAGACGGGTCATACGCAATCCCCTGAACAATCGCCGTCGCTTCTCCTTCAAGTTCCAATGAATGGATGTTGAACCGTTGCGCTATGAGGCTGCTTCCTCGTACAAAGAGGAGATAGCCCGATGCATACACGGCGTTCGATGATGCATTCAGAAGAATCTTGTTGACTTTCCCGTCTAGCGATGCAACACGGATTGCATCACCTTCCCCTTGTGCCCCTGTGGCAACTGTGCGGGCAAAATACAAAAAGTGTTGACCATCGGGTAAAAAGAAGGGCCACCGATGCGTAGTTTCTTTTCGCATTGAATCGAGATTTGTGATTACCGTCGGAGTTCCTCCCGACGCTGAAACCACAAAAAGTGGGTTCCCAGCGCCTGGAGAAAAAACAATCATGCCTTCATTACTCCATGAACTGCCGCGAGAGTCCCCCGCATTACAAATTGTAATGGGGGATCCACCTGAGACATCAATTTTCTTCAGCTTGCCTTGAGCGACAAATCCGATGAACTTATTGTCGGGCGACCAGAAGGGATGAAGGGCTCCCTCGGTGCCGGCAAGCGGCTGTGCATCGAGTGCATCCAACGACCGGACATAAAGATGTCTTTTATCAGAAGAATCCCTCGCAACAAACGCGATCCGCTTTCCGTCAGGTGAAATGGCAGGAGGACCGGAGCTGTTTCCAAAAAAAGAAAAGATCGCTTTCTCCGGTGGTGAGATGACGGAGCGGATCGTATTTCTTTCATTCGGAGAGCTGCGAAAGAACATAACTCCAAACATAACTGAGCTGACAAAGCAAACGGTTGCAACGATCCATGGCAATCGGTTCATTCCAAAAATTAATCTTCCAGAAGTAGTTTCCGAATCAGAATGACTAATTGATTCTTTTGACATTTTCGAAACCGAACCCGTTGAGAATGTTTTGCTCATTCTCGTTCGGCTCGATGTCCGTTTAAATCTGTTCAGATCAATTGCAACTTGCTTGATCGATTGCATTCGTTCATTCGGATCTTTTTCCATGCATTCAAGAACGATGCGATCAAGTTCAACATCAATCTCCGGTTTGATCGATGACGGAGGCGGAACATCCACATTCACGATCTCATACAGTATCGCACTCTCGTGCGCACCGTTGAATGGTGAACGTCCTGCTAACATTTCATACAATAGAACACCAAAAGAAAAAATATCCGAGCGATGATCTGAATCCTGGCCCTGCACTTGTTCCGGAGACATATATCCGAGCGTTCCGACTGTACTTCCCATCTTCGTCATTCTCGAACTCCCCGCAAGTTTTGCTAAACCAAAATCCATCACCTGAACAATCCCATCTTTACGAATCATGATATTTTCAGGTTTGATATCGCGATGAACAATTCCTTTTTCATGTGCGGCGGCAAGTCCGTCAGCTATTTGTATTCCATATTCGATCGCTTGCTTTTGTGTGAGCGTTAATTTTTTTTCTTGAAGAGTCTGCCCATCAATAAATTCCATGACAATAAATATTTGCCCTTCATGTTCTTGTATATCATGAATAGTGCAAACATTCGGATGATTGAGCGCCGATGCAGATTTTGCTTCCTGAATGAATCTCGCCTTATCTTGTTCCGATGCGGCAAGATGAGAAGGAAGAAATTTGAGCGCAACGAAGCGGTCGAGTTTGGTGTCGAGGGCTTTGTAAACTATTCCCATACCACCTTCACCCAGCTTTTCAATTATTTTATATTGAGCTATTATTTGTCCAATCATAATAAACACCTGCCGCTATTTAATGTTCCGCATTCGCGAATTCCGCATGGATGCGGAACATCGATGTGCGGCATCCTCGATGTTGCTTCCACTCGCTTCGCTCGCGGGCAACATCGGGACATTCCTCCCTCTCCCAATTTCTCGAGTATCTTATAATGAGAGATATTTTGACCTACCATACGACACCTCTGCCTAACTTCTCAAGAATTTTGCGCCGTTCTTTGGCGTCCCGATGTTCTCTATCGGGATAATGTGAAATTGTTTTACCGATCATTTTTCCAATCCTATTTTCTTCAACATAGCCGTATACCGAGAATCGGAACGGAGACTGTCCCATGGATGGTCGATTTTTAGATATCCAAGAAACCGGTTTTGCTCATTGTATCCTTTCTCGAGCCACTCGAATGCCTTATCCTTATCATTCAATCCTGCATAGATGTAGGCTATTTGAACTGACAGTGTCTTGCCTTTCTTTGAGAATTCAAGCAACTGATTTAAGATTTTGATTGCCTCATTCTTCTTTCCTGCCTTCGCATAGATATAACCTAATTCTCCAATTCCGTAAGGATTATCCGCAGGAAGGATCTGTCTGACTTTTTGCAGTTCACGGATGGCTTCATCGAATTTGTTCTGTTGTGCATACATAATACCTAGAAATACATGCGCAAAAAGAAAATTCTGATCGAGTTCAAGAACCTTGTTGAACTGCTCAAGCGCTAGATCATAGCGCTGCATGTAGATGAAAAGTTTCCCCACATTACTGGTAATAATAGGCGAAAGAGGATCAAGTTCTTGTGCTCGTTTATATTCAGACAAGGCTTCTTCTAATTTGCCCTGTTGTTCCAGAATTCCGCCGTACCAATGATGAGCTGTAGGATAATTCGGATCAAGTTCTATGGCTCGTTTATATTCTCTCTCTGCGCCTTCCCAGTCCCATTGATAATTCATAATATATCCAAGCGCGGCATGGGGTTCAGCCAGCATCGCATCCAATTCCATTGCTTTCCTTGCCGCCTTCTCAGCTTTCGGTATGAAATCTCTAGCCGGTTTACCTGAATATTCCGGAAGAAGACTATAGGTCGAAGCCAAGCCGGCATATGCAAGTGCGAAGCCCGGATCCTTTTCAATCGCTTGATTGAAATAGTCAACAGCTTTTTCAAGATGATCAGCTTTGCGTTTGTTCCAGTGAAATCTTCCCTTGAGATAGAGTTGATACGCTTCTGTGTTTTCGGTGGAATGCTTCGTGAGTTTTTTCGCCTCTTCGCTGCCCAATTTCAGGCTCAGTTGTCGGGATATTTCTTTTGAAATTTCTTCCTGCACAATGAGAATATCCGAAAGTTTTCTGTTGTACTGCTCGCCCCAAATGTTAGTGTTGTTCGAAACGTCCACAAGCTCTGTGCTGATCTTGAGATTGTCGCCCCGCTGAGTGACTCTGCCTGTAAGTACAGCCTTCACACCCAATTCTTTGCCTGCCTTTTGCGGATCGATGTCTTTCCCTTTGTAACGGAACACAGAACTTCTCGACATCACTGTGAGATTGGATAACTGCGACAATGTATTAATAAGGCTTTCCGTGATTCCGTCACTCAAGTATTCTGTATTCGGGTCGGCACCAACATTCTCGAACGGCAAAACTGCGATTGAATCTATTGACTGACGCTTGCCAAAGAACGAGACATACCCTATGAATCCAGCAATAAGAAGAACAAGAATTATCCCTAACCCAACGAATTGCCGAGATCGATTATGCGAATGATCTTTTGGCTTGGTTCCCGATAAAGCGTGATCAATCTCTGGAGTTTTACCGTCCGATGGTCGGGAAACTCTTCCAGATTGTTTTTGTACTCTCCGTAACTCGCTCACTATATCATCAATGTGCTGGTAACGGTCCTCGGGATCTTTTTCTAATGCTTTCCCTAGTGCGTGAACAATATCCGTTGATATTTCTGGAAGATATTTTTGGATCGGTTCCGGATCTTCATTCACGATGGAATAGACCATTGCCGCTTCGTGTTCGCCACGGAACGGTAATCGTCCGGTGAGCATCTCAAAGAATAATACACCAAACGCAAAGATATCGCTTCGTGAATCAACTTCTCCACCTTGTATCTGTTCGGGTGCCATATATCCAAGAGTTCCGACAGTGCTGGATGTTCGAGTTAATTTCATTGAACCTTTCAACTTCGCCAATCCAAAGTCCATTACCTTTGCCTGCCCTTTGGAATTGATGATGATATTATCCGCCTTGATATCGCGATGGACGATCCCTTTGCTGTGTGCTTCATGCAATGCTTCACCGATCTGAATACCGTATTTGATCGCATCATCGATTCTCATCGGTCCGGATTCTAATTTTGTTCTGATCGTGGATCCATCAACATATTCCATAACGATGTACGGCTGCTCGCCATCATCCTTGATTTCATAGATCACGCAAATATTCGGATGGTTGATCGAGGCTGCGGCTTGCGCTTCCTGCAAAAAGCGATCACGTTCAATTCCTCCTTTTGAAATGTGGGGAGGAAGAAACTTTAGAGCAACTTCACGGTTGAGTTTGGTGTCGAGGGCTTTGTAAACTATTCCCATACCACCTTCACCCAGCTTTTCAATTATTTTATATTGAGCTATTATTTGTCCAATCATAATAAACACCTGCCGCTATTTAATGTTCCGCATTCGCGAATTCCGCATGGATGCGGAACATCGATGTGCGGCATCCTCGATGTTGCTTCCACTCGCTTCGCTCGCGGGCAACATCGGGACATTCC
>OBOI01000154.1_pt1 | contig 27619 bp, 20 predicted proteins | sample 1670151 | NCBI WGS metagenome assembly OBOI01 (sample SAMEA104232303, study PRJEB22302) | sediment metagenome | biome: forest; feature: aquifer; material: sediment | place: USA | collected 2011-08-07 | depth 0.01 m | reverse complement strand
TCGTCACGGTGAGAGGAGAAAAGTTACTACAACGTCAAGATATTGGATCGAATGTCATGGGCGTAGAATGAAGGGCTCGACCTTTGCCGCCCGGCGTCGGGCGGCCGGGGGCGGCAGCCTCCCTCGCCCGCACTCCCCCTATTCGGTGGCCTGGCCGACAATCTCCCGCACCCGACCGACCTCGCCGCTTTGCAGCCGGACCTTGATGCCATGGGGGTGGGTGGCGGAGTTGGTCAGGATGGTCTCAACCACCCCCGGGGTGAGGAGGCCGCTACGCTGGTCCTCCTTGCGCACGATCAACACCGCCAGGCCTGGTCGGATCTGCCGACGCGCGGGGCAGGTCATCGTCGCTTACGGTTGGCGCGCAGGTAGAGTCTCTCCACCTTGGTCCTGGCCCAGGGGGTCCGGCGCAGGAAGTTCAGGCTGGACCGGATACTGGGGTCGTGGCTAAAACATTTGACCTTAATCTTTTGGGCCAAGGCCTCCCACCCGAATTTTTCAACTAGCTGGCTCAGCATCATCTCCAAGGTCACCCCATGCAGGGGGTCGTTGGATACAGGTTTAGGGGTCGGGTCAGGATCAGCCATTGTTGTTCTCCGCCCCGCTGTTGGAGGCCGTGCCAAGTTACTTTGCGTTCCGCCGTGAGTGAAGGAATGCAAGGGATGTAACCGCTGGTGCGGTTTTTGTCAAATCCCTTACGGCACAGGGGAGAGAAACAGCTCGCGCCACGCCCCGGCCCAGGCGCAAGCGGCAGGCCGGTTTATTTGCTTGACCATGGGCTCGCCTGCTGGGTATCACTCTGGCAAGGATCAACCCTTACCCCTGTCCCCCACTTACTTGCTACCCATGCCGATGCGTACCTTCCTCTGCTCCTTCCTCTTCTGCTCCCTGCTCCTGCCGGCCCCGGGGTACGGTAACTCCGCGGGCGCCCACAACGTCATCCTGATGGTGGCCGACGGCATGGGGTTGGCCGATGTCACCGCCGCCCGCATCTTTCGCGGCGGCCAGGACGGCCCCCCTCTCACCTTCGAACAACTGCCGGTGATCGGCTACCAGAGGACCTATGCCGCCGACAGCGTGATCACCGATTCCGCCGCTGCCGCCAGCGCCTTTGCCACCGGCATCAAACACAGGAACGGCCAGATCTCCTGCGGCAATCACTCGCCAAGCTGCGGCGCCCCCCCGCCAACCATCCTCGAACTGGCCAAGGGCGTGGGCAAGGCCACCGGTCTGGTGGCCACCTCCGCCATCACCCATGCCACGCCGGCCGCCTTTGCCGCCCATGTCTCCTCCCGTTTGTGCCAGGGGGAGATCGGCCGCCAGTTGATCATGAACACCGGAGTGGATCTGCTCATGGGCGGGGGGATCGATGTCAACGCCAAGCTGCCCCCGGAGGTGTGCCAAGGGTATGCGGACCCCACTCCCCAAGAGACCATCGCTCTCGCCAAGGCGCGCGATTATGCCGTGGTCACCAGCAAGGAGGAGATGTTCGCGGCGGTGAAAGAGTCACGGCGACTCCTCGGTCTGTTCGCCAAGACCGCAAAGACCCTGGAGACCTTCCGCCTGGACGGCAAGACCCCCTACCCTCCCCACGAACCAACCCTGGCCGAGATGACCCAAGCCGCCCTTACCTCACTGGCCCACGATGGGGACAGATTTTTTCTGCTGGTGGAGGGGTCGCAGGTGGACTGGCGCAAGCACAACAACGACGAGACCGGCATGATTGCCGAGGTGCTGGGCTTTGATGCCGCCGTGGCCGTGGTGCAGAGACAACTGAGCCAGTGGCGGCTGGACCCCAAGACCCGCGACCAGGGCACCCTGCTGATCGTGGTGTCGGATCACGAGACCGGCGGTTTTACCATCACCGGACCGCAGGGGGAGCCCGCCAGCCAGGGGATGGTGGTCGAGCCCGGTTGGACGGCGAAGACCCACACCGGTGTGGACACGGTGGTCTGGAGCCAGGGACCGGGCAGCGCCAAGCTGGGCCGGGCGCTGAACAATATCGATATCTTTCAGGTGATGAAAAAGGCCATCATCCCGGTTAGCACCACCACCTCCCGCTAGCTTGACGGCAACAACCCTGCGCTCAAAAGAGCGGGATGTCGTCTTCGCCGGCTTCATCCGCCAGGAACGGGTTCTCCCTGTTTACGCCACTCTCGTTTTGCACTCCCTGGTTCCCCTCCGCATCGGTCCCTGCCCCCATCTTGCTCGCGTCTTCAATCAGACGCAGATCAATATAGCTTGTCAATAAGGCCGAATAATCAACGTCAGGCGAGAAGCGCAGGCCAAGCAGAGTGGTTACCGAATTGGCATAGTTGGACCAGATGATCTCCGCCTCCGGCACAAAGATGACTGTTTGCCTCTCTGATGCGCGCAGACAGAGGGTTAGGGTGACATGGCACAGCTTGGTGCCGGGGGCAAGTTCCAGGGGCATATCGACCAGGATTTTTGCTCCCTGGATGGAGACATCGTCGATAATCCCATTATAGATCCGCTGTTTCAGTTGCAGAGAGAAGGTGCCGGCAGAGGTATGGGGGGTAGTCACCCGCTCAAACTTCCGGCGATGGATGTAGTAGATCCGCCGTGGCAGCTCATAACCGACATATTTTTCCGCCTTCTTGACCCGCGTGCACTCGAAAAAGCGCAACGGATTTCCCGGGCGATGGTAGTAGAAGGCGCAGGTGTCGGAGTTGCACGACGGCGCTTGGGGATGGAAGAGCACAAAAATCCCTACCCCGCTCTTCATGGTGGTCTTGGCCACCACAGGATAACGGTTGATGTTCCTCAGACCCCGGCGCCCACAGATCAACTCCGTCTTGTTGTGGACCAGCAGATCGATCTCCTGGCGAATGGTCTCAACATCTTCGGTCCAAATAATCTTCTTCATGGCAATATCAACCGCAAAATTTGGCTATTCGGCAGGGCACGACTTAGTGACCGCCTTGATCTTCTTGATCGAGCTTGTCGAGAATGGCCAGCCCTTCTTCCGGAGATCCGTGCAGCGCACGAATCTTGAAACGGGTGAAGGTGTCGAATTCGGCAAGCGCCATGGTGGACAGTTCATCCATCAGTTTGTGGACAGTTCATCCATCAGTTTATTGACGCTTATCCCTCGTTGCCTGGCCAGGGACTTCAATCTCTCATGTTTCGCATCCGGCATGCGGATCGTCAGTCGTGTCATCTTCGCCCCGCTCACCCCTGCCAACTCTCCTGCTCCAGCCACCCATGGGCTCGGGTAAACTCCAGTTCGGCGCTAAACGCGAACTCCGGGTGGTTGCCGAGAAATGCGGCAATCTGCTCGGCCTGCTCCTGGCGCAGGGGGATCAGCTGCCCCTGATGACGTTCCAGGGTGGCCAGGTCACAGCGCCACAGCTTAAGCGGTTGGCTGCCATGCAGGATGGCGGCGATGCGCAGACCCGCCAGGTCGCTGTCGCCCCAGTGCTGGCGTGGGCTCGTTGCGCAAAGGCGGTAGAGGGCCAGCACCGCGTCGTTGGGGAAGCCCGCGGTGTAGAGCAGGATAGCGGGGTGGCGCTCCCGGAGCAGGCGGGCAAAGGGGGTCTCGTTTTCGCAGGTGATCAACTCACCGCTTACCCCATGACCTGGCGCCGGCCAGATCCGGGTCATGCCGTTGATGTTGGCCCAGGAGAGGGTGGCCGGTTCGCCCATCTGCCACAGACGGAAGATCCAGTCGTGGGTAAGGCCATCTTTTTCATAGAGCAACGGGCCAAACACCGTGGCCTGCACGGCCAAGCGGTCACGGACCACGTGGTAGCGCTCCCAGACCCCCTCCTCACCCCCGAGCCAGGGTCCATCCTCGCTCTCCTCCTGGATCTGGAGCCAGGTGGCGACAAGGCGGCTCAGCTCCGTGTCGCGCAGGGCCTTGGAGTTGGTGAGGAAACGGGCACCCAGCTCGGAGAAGGTCAAGGGCGCCCGGTTCTGGCGGAGGAAACAACAGATCTCCGCTGCCTTAAACGCCCGCTCGGCCACGGCCTCGCCCTGGCGGTCGATCTGGCGGGCCAGGGTCGCCAGTGTCCCCTGGAGATGACCATGGATGCCCCCCAGTTCCGGGAAGGCCAGGCGCAGCCGGTCAACGAGCAGGGTGGCTGCCCGCACATCCCCTTGCGCCTGTTGGCGAAGGTCTAGCCGGGGCCGCTCCAGGGCCTGATACAGCCCGTTGATCCACGCCTCCACCTCGCTCTCGTCGCGGCCCTGGAAGAATCGGGGCCAGGAGAGGCGCACCTCGCCGCTCCCGGAGAAGGACAAGGGACGCAGGCCGAAAAAGGCCTTGAAGGCCGCCAAGGTGCCATCCGCCAAACTATCCCCCAGCTTCATCACCCCAACGAGTTCACCCTGCCGGTCGCAACGGCGGCAGACCTTCTCCAGGTAGGGCCTGAGGCAGGGGTGTTGCCGCAACAGTTCACTAATCAAGTTGGTCATCTACAACTCCTCCCCAAAGGCCACCGGCCCGGGCTCCACGGGCTGGGTAAAGAGATCGAACTGCCGTTGGTTGTCAGGGTTCTGCCAATGGTAGGGGTAGAGGTGGACATTAAAGTCGCTATCCTTCTTCACCAGGATGGTGGTGGAGTAGCTGATCTCCCGGCGCACCCCGTCCTGGTCCGGAGAGGCCACGAACAGTTGCAGGCCGAGATCGGTGGCAAAGCCCAACAGCTGATCGCGGCGGCCGGCGTCGATGCCGTAGAAGGCCTCGTCAAAGAGCAGGGTGTGGAGCCGCACCTGCTTGCCGTGGTAGAGGAAGTGGGCAATGGTCAGCACCAAGAGGTAGTTGGGCACCGCCTGCTCGCCGCCGGAGCCCAGGCTCTTGGTGCGCCGGTCCATGACCACCCCCTGGTCGCCGGTGGCCGCCACCTCCATCTCGTAGCGGTACCAGTTGCGGTAATCGAGTTCCTCGGGGATGGCCCCCACCTCGGTGTTGATAATCTCCTGGCGGTGGTCCTCGAAGAAGTGCCTGAGCTCCTCCTCCGCCGCCGGGTCAAAGGGGGTGAACTTGTTGATCACCCCCACCAAGCGGCTGTACTTCTCCAAGGGCTTGATGCGAAAGCGGTAGTGCTGGTTGCCGAAGGCCCGTTTGCCGAGCAGGCCGCGGATGGTGCGGATCATCCGATCCAGCTGGCTGACGTGGGCGCGCAGGTAGTTGACCAGCTCGGTCATGATGATCTTCTTGAACAGCTCCCGGGTGCGCTCGTTGATGATCTCGTGCTGCTCGCTGATCTCGGTGCCCAGTTGGCTGACGATGTCAGGCAAACGCCGGCCCCGGAAGTCCAGGAGCTGATTCTCCGCCTCTTCGTACTGGAAGCGGAAGGCCGCCCCAAACTCCGGGTCATTCAAGCGCTCCTTGAGCCGGGTGCGGTTCTCGACCATGGCCCGCTCGCACCCCTCCCGCTCCTTGTCCACCGCCTCCAGGGTCTTGAACTGCAACCCCTTTCTGGTGCGCAGACAGTAGTGGTCGAGATCGTCCAGCCCAGGGAGCAGGGCGCGCAAGCGCTCGGCGCACAACTGGCGCTGGGTCACGGCCTCTTGCTGCTCGGCGAGCTGGTGGCGGCTCGCCTCCTCGGCAGCCAGCTGGCTGTTATTGGCCTCGCCCAGCCGGGTGTCGATCTGGCGGATCTCCTCCCGTTGCCGCTTGAGCCGGGTGGTCAGTTGGCTGATCTTGGCCTCCAGGGCGGCCAGACCCTGCTGCTGGATGATGCTGCTTAAGGCCTTGAGGCGCTCGGCCAAGAGATTGGCCTCGCGGCTCAGCTCATCCTGCTGGCGGTTGTGCAGGGCCAGGAGCCCCTCCAGGCGCGCCAGCTCCTGATGATCGTGGGAGCTCTGGCGGGCTGCCTGCTGGATGGCCATGCTCCCTGCGGCCAGGGTCGCCTTAAACCCCTGCAAGCGCTCCACGGCCTGGCAACGCCCTTTCAGTTCGCGGCCGAGCTCGCTCTGTTGCCGTGCCCCTTGGCGCAGCTCCTCCTCCTTGGCCTTCAGCTGGGCCTTGATCGCCTCCCGGCGGCTCGCCTCGCCGATCAAGCGGACCGGGTTGCCCAAGAGCCCCCGGTCGTGGCTACGGAAACTCAACACCTTTTGGGCTTTGACCGCGGTCACCACGGGTCCGAAGGTGGTGACCATCTCGGCGGCCAGGGCGCGCAGGCAGGCGGGGTCGGAGTGGCTCAGATCAAAGGATGCGCGCATCCACTCCGGCAGATCATCCGCGAGGCCCCGGCTGGGGGAGGTGATCCTGATCCCCGGCCACTGGGCGACCAGCGCCCGGCCGGCCTCGAACTCGCTGTCGGCCAGCACCAGGGTGGCCACGATCTCCTGACCGATGAACTCCTCTATGGCCTCCTGCTCCTGACGGGAGAGGCCGGGCCGCCACTCCAGGCCCGTGTACAGCGGCCGGGGGGAGAGCAGCGCCACCCGCATGGCGGCGAGGCAAGCGGACCACCCGGGAAGAGTGGGTTGCGCCTCATCCATGGCCCGCAGCCGCTCGCCATCGGCCATGAGCACGGCACGGGTGGCGGCCACGGCCTCACTTTCGTGCTCCAGGATGGTCAGTTGCCGCAACTCCTGGTCGCGGGCCGCATCGGCCTGCCTTGCAAAATCCGTGGCGGTAAAGGCCAAGGCCATGGGCACCACCTCGCTGGCGCGGCCCATGGTATCGATGGTGGTCAACAGCTCCGAGATGGAGAAGGGCAGGAGGCTCGCCCCCTGGGCCAACTCGCCATGCAGGGCCGTGATCCGGCCGAGCAACCCCTGGTGCTCCTCGTTGTGCCGGCGCGCCCCGGCCTGGCGGGCTCGGGCCAGCTCCTGCCCCTCCCTCTTCTTTCCCGCAAGCAACCGCTCCTTGCGGGCCAACTCCTCAGCCCCCTCCTTCTCCTGGCGCACCAGACCGGCGGCGTCCTTGGCCTTCAGGTCGTCGAGCCGGGTGCGCAGGGCGGCCTCGCTCTCCTCCTCCCGTGCCCTTTGCTCCTTAAGCCGGTCCATCTCCTGCCGGCGCCGCTCCATCTGCCCGCGCAGCGAGGCGATGGCCTCCGCGGCCAAGGTGTCCCGCATCCGCCAGGAGAGCCACTGATAGCGGACCGAGGCCTCGCGGTCGGCGGCAATGGCCAAGGCCATCGTTTGCAGACCTTTAAGAAAACCGAGCTTACGCTCCAGATCGTCCAGGGTGGCCTTGGACTGGTCCAAGGTGCGCAACCCCTCGATAATGCGTTCGAAGATCTCGGTCTTGGGCTCGGGCAGCAGGCTCTTGAACAGTTCGTGGTAGTCGGCGGCCTGGGAGGCGATCTCGCGGTAGGCCTTGCCCATGGCCAGGAAGCGGCAGATCTCCTGATAGTTCTCCTCGCCGCCGAACAGGCGCCGGGCCAACTCGTGCTGGTAGGCCTTGATGTCGTTATAAAAGCCCCCCTTCTGCTGCAAAAGCTCCTTCATCTCCTGGCGATCGACCGGCCGCCGCCCCTGCTCCTCCTCGATCAACAGCGGGATGTCGCTAAGCTTGCACTCGCGGATGATCCCCCACTGGCGGACCCGTTCGTCCATGGCCGAGGTGGAGAGGCCAAGCCCCACAGTGAGCGGCTGGCCGTGGCGGCCCTCGATCTCCAGCAGGGCATAGGTGACCCCGCCCGCGCGGTTGATGGCGCCGCAGTCCAGGTTGTAGCGCATGACAATCCCCTGGATGCGCCGGCCCTCCCGCTTCGAGCCCGCCACCCGGGCCGCGGCGTTCCACTCCAGGGCCTGGCCCACGGTCAACACATAGTGGATGGCGTCGAGGATGGTGGTCTTGCCACAGCCGTTGTCCCCCAGGAGAAAGAGGTGGCCGCCATGGGCGAGGTCGATGGTCTCGTCCACAAAGTTATGGAAGTTGAGCAAGCGGATACGGGTGATCTGATACGGGGTGGTGACGCTCATGGCGCGGCATCCCCGCCCTGTTGCAGTTCCGGGATGAGGCGACTCAGGGCCGTGGCGTTGTAGTGATGGATGGCGGGCAGGGCCTCGTAGATCAGGTCATCGTCATCGGCCGTCAGGTCATCGGGCGGGTCGATGCGTTTGAGGAAGCGGTAGCGCTCCAGCTCCGGCAGCATGGGTTTCAGGACCTTGGCGCGGATAAACTCTTCGGAGTACTGGGCGGATTTTTCCGGGAAGCAGAGGGCAAAGCGGCGCTGGACATGGGTCAACAGGTCGCCGAAGCGGAAGCGCAGGTTCTCCTTGTCCTCCACGGTCATGCCGTTCTCTTCCAGTTGGTGTTCGTAGAACTCCAGGGTCATCATGAAGGCCAGGCACTCGTCACGCTTGGTAAACGAAAACAGGGCGCGGCTGCCAGGGGCGATGGCGGTGTTGTACCACTCGGACTTATAGGCCCGGGCGCACTTGCCGTCCATGAGCAAGGTCCAGCCGTAGAAGGCGGTGAAGAACTCGGCGAACTCCTGGCGGTGCCGCTTGAGAAAGAAAAAGAGGTCCGGGTGGTCGTCGCAGTAGAAGTAGGGACTCTCCATCATCATGTTGAGCACGGCGCGGACCTTATCGCCGCTCCGCTCCAGCAGTCGGGCTAGTTGTGATTCCATGGTTTGCTTCCTTTAGCAGATTGTAGGGCTCGCGGCAACCTGTTCATTGTTGTTCGTGGCTATAAACAATTCTCAGCAAAATCTTACTGAATCCTGCAACTGGCGGGTGATTCCTTCCGTAGGAGCGTCGTCCACGGCGCGATTCAAATCGGGTCGCGCTCCTACCGAACATATTCGGGCAAAGACGACCGGCAGCCCTTTCTATAAACACATGCCGGAGAACTCCTCCGGGTATTGACTGCCCCAGAGGGGATAATCCGCCAGACTCCGCACCTAGCCGGCGCGCAAGGGGTTGGCCATGACATAGCGCGCCACCTCAAGCACATCCTCCTCTCGCCGCAAGGCATGATCATGATAGCCCTCCTGTCAAAGCGTTCCTTCGGCAAAATACTCCCTGGCCAATTTCTTGATCGTGCGGGAGGAATAGCCTTTCACCGAGGCCATGATCTTCACCAAAGTCACCCCCTCGCCCAAGGCAAGCAACCAGTGAAAATGGTCCGGCATCACCACATAGGCGAAATTCATAGTCTGCCCGCGGGCCCCATGATGGTCGATGGCCTCCATCACCACCCGCCCCAAGGCCTGATCGGCAAACACCGGACGCCGCCGACAGGTGGTGGAGGTAAGGAGATAGGCCTGCCCGGCAATGGAACAACGGCCCTTGCGCAATCTGCATCCCTGTGGATGACCATTTGGTGTCATGATGATTTGCAACCTTGCGGAAAGGATCGCGGCGTGGACGCCGCTCCTACCCATCTTCTTTCATCTGTGGGAACTTCGATTTACTTAAGCCGTGCCACCACGATCTCCCGCAGACTCAAGGTCTGCTCGCCTGCCGTGAGCGTCACCAACTCCCGCTCATCGCGAAGCCGAAAATCGATGCGCGCGAGCCGCCTCCCCTCATCGAGATACCCGGCCCGGGCCAACTCCACCACCTGATGGAGATCGGTAAAGTCGTTAAACTCCCCAGCCGAGACCCGGGCCAGGTCAGGGTGATGGACCATGATCCGGGCTTGAAGCCAGGCGGCCAGGTCCGACAGGCGGGCCTCGGCCATGGTCTGTACCGGCCGGTCGGCCTGCTGTTTGCGGGGCAGATAGCCGGGCCGCGCCTGCTCCTTCTTGCTCACCCGGCGCCGAGGCGCGGGGGGTTCGGCCTTCTCGTGATCATCCCAGTAGTGGGGGTCGCTGTAGAGCTGGGCCGGGGCCAGCAGGCTTGCCAGAAAGGCCTGGGGCGCGCGGTCCGCGGGGAGGGAGGCGATCTCCATGATCCGGCTTTGCAGGTCTTGCAGCCGGTTATTCTTGCGCTCCAACTCACGCAGGTGGCTGCGCAGCTTCTGCCACACCCTGAGCACCGAGGCGCCGATGCGCTGGTGGAGTTGGTCCAGCTTGCCCTCCTCGATATAGAAGGCATGGAGCCCGCTGACAATGCCCAGCCGGGCCGCCTCCCGCATCCCTTGCAGGAGATGGGGGGAACGCTTGCGCTCCGCCTCCATGATCCGGGCGCAGAGGTCGAGCTTCTCCTGGTTCAACTCCTGTTGCAGCCGCAGGATCAAGGGCAGGATCTCGCGGCGCAGGGCGTAGACCTGGCTCAAGAAGCCGTGGACATAGGTGTCCAGCTCGCCGATGATGGCCTTGATCTCGGCAATGGCGTAGGTCTGGATGATGAAGTGCAACAGCCGGCCATTGAACTCGATCAGTCCGCTGGTGATGGCCCGGGTCAGGTCCTCGACCTTGAACAGCTGGAAGATGATGCGGCGGGCGGAGTCGGCCTGGGTGTCATCGTCCCGGCGCAGGTGGTGGAGGAGGCGGAGCAGTTCGTTTAAGGAGCCGCACACCTCCTGCAACAGGTCCCGGGTGTCATGGCCGCGCTCTTCCAGGTCATCGGCCAGGCGGCTCTCCAACCACTCGATAAAACGGGCGCACTCATCGCTTAGAGAGTAGCGGAATTTCCGTTTGCGGTTGTCGCGATACCCCCGCAGCCGCTCCTTCTCAATGCGGAAACGGACCAGTTCCCACTCCGCCAACTGGGCCATGTCGCTACGGAACTGCTGGCTGGTGTACGGATCGGCACTGATGGCGTGTTGCGCTGGCAGCACGGCCTGGAAGATGTCCTCGTACAACGGCTCCAACTCATGCTCGCGCTTGAAGAGGAGCAGCCGGTAGAGGATCTGGGTATAAAAGATGGCCCGCTCCGAGATCAACAGCGCCCCCAGTTGGCGGTTGCGGCTGGTCACCAGCTGACGAGCCGCCCCCTGGCCAAAGGCGGTGATGGCCTCTCCCCCCAGCAGGTCCTGTTTTTCTTGGCGTGTGGTGTCGGTCATGAAAGATTCTTGAGGGTACCGCCCATTAGTCCCTTTCGGGTTTACTTGTGACCATTCTTAAGCAAAAATATGTCAAAATTTCCTACCGGTAAGGGATCCCAGCCGACAGGGACTTATCCAGTTTATCTGGGCTAGGGGTGATGAGCAGCGGTTGGTATTTTTTTGTTTCCCTGGCGTCATGACAAAAGCGATTGCCTAACCCCGCCGCTATCATTTATGATGGACCAGTTAATGCCTTTCCCTTTACTCAGACGAGGTGTGTGTATGCCGAAAATAACGTGGGACAACTCCTTTAGTGTCCATAACTCGGAACTGGACGAACAACATCAAAAATGGATCGCGATCCTCAACGAACTGCACCAGGCCCTGATCAGCGATGACGTCGGCAACCTCCAGTCCATCTCGCAAACGACCCTGGATGCCATGATGAACTATGTGCGCTACCACTTCTCCACCGAGGAGGACTTCCTGACCGCCATCAACTACCCGGAGCTCGCCGCCCACAAGAAGATCCACGACAAATTTTATGTCCAGATCAAAGAGCTGAGAAATGATGTCCATGCCGGGGTCAAGGTCCTAAACAGCGAGATCATGAAGACCCTAACCAACTGGTTGCAGGCCCATATCCTGCAAGAGGATATGAAGTACAGCCAGTTTGCCGCCTCCCTTGGCCTCCACGGCTGAGTCCGCTGCCTGACCAGCCTCACCACTGCCCCCGCCGCCACACCCTGCCCCTCCTCCCGCACCCCACGGCAGGAGGGGACCCCACCCGATTATGAGCGCCCCTTCCCCGCAACTCCCTTAAGCAGATCCCTACCTTGCCAGGCAACTCAGGACGACAGCCCGAATTCCTGGCGGATGGTGGCCAGGAGCTGCCGTGCCCCGCGGAAATCGAAGCGATCCAGGCAGTGGCGCATGGCGGCCAACTGCTTGGGGTCGCAATAGCTGCCGAACTGTGTTGTGAGCGCCTCAAGATCGGAGACCGCGCCGAACATGTTCCTTGCCAGCTGATCGTCCAAGAACAGGAACTGCTGGTCAAGTTCCTGCAACACCCGCGGGCTCGGTGGCTGTGGCGGGACCGCGCCGGCCGCCCGAGTGTCCGCTACCGGCGGCAGCAGGGAGTCAATGACCGCCATCACCTCGTCCACGGCCTGGGCAAAGGCGGCCAGGCCCCCCTCCCGTGCCGCCAACTGTCCGCCCCTGAAGACCGCCTCCAGCTCCATGGCGGCGCGGCGCAGCCCCCGAGCCCCGAGATTGCCGGCAATGCCCTTGACGGTATGGACCAACCGCTTGGCCTCCTCTAGCCGGCCTTGTCCGGCCATGGACCGGACCTCTTCCCCCGCCGCCGGGTACTCCTGCCGGAACTCAGCCAGCAGCCGGAGATAGAGGGCCCGATTGCCCATCAGACGCTGTACGCCGTCATCCACATCCAGCACCACGCACTGCTCCCCCACGGCATCCGCAGGCCTGCCGCCCCCTCCCTCCGCTGCCGAGAACGGGGGGGGGACCGCTACTCTCTCCGGCGGGGCTTCTGCCATGGGCTGCCGCGGGCGGAGCCAGCGCCCGAGGAGCGCGAACAGTTGCCGCCCGTCGATGGGTTTGCTCACAAAGTCGTTCATCCCCGCGGCCAGACATTTTTTGCGGTGCTCCGCCATGGCATGGGCGGTCATGGCGATAATCGGCAGGTCATGGCGGCCAAGGCGTCCACGGATGATGGCGGTGGCGGTGAAGCCATCCATTTCCGGCATCTGGATGTCCATGAGCACGGCGTCATAGTGGCCGCTCTCAACCGCAGTCACCGCCTCCAGGCCATTGACCGCCACCTCGATTTCGACATTGGCCATGGCCAGGATCTCCATGGCCACCTGGCGGTTGATGGCGTTGTCCTCCACCAGCAGGATGCGGGCCCCGGCCAACCCGTAGTCCACCGGCGTGGTCGGGCACCCCGGGCAGAGGTCCAACGCCTCCCCTTCTCCGTCCATGGCCGCCCTCCCCGCTTGGCCCTGGCCAGCCGCCTGAGGGTCCAGGGCAAAGGGGAGGGTCAGGGCAAAGGTACTCCCCGCGCCCACCGTGCTCCGTGCCTCCAGGGTCCCGCCCATGAGCTGGGCCAAGCGGGAGGAGATGCTCAACCCCAGACCGGTGCCGCCATACTGCCTGGTGGCGGATGAATCGGCCTGGACAAAGGCCGAGAAGATCAGTTCCAGATGCTCCGGGGCGATGCCGATGCCCGTGTCCTTGACCAAGAAGCGCAGGCGGCAGTGCGCCTCCCCTTGCTCCTCCACCTCAATGGCCACCAACACCGTGCCCTGCTCGGTGAACTTGATGGCGTTGCTGACCAGATTCGCCAGAATCTGCCTAAGCCGCAGGGGATCCCCCACCAGGGCATGGGGGGTGTGGCCACCGTAGTCGAGACGGAACTCCACCCCCTTTGCCAAGGCCATGCCGCCGAACATGGCCGGCAGGCTGTCCATCACCTCCGTCAGGTCGAAGCTCAGGTGTTCGAGGTGGAGGCGCTCGGCCTCGATCTTGGAGAAATCGAGGATGTCGTTTAAGATCCCCAGCAGGGAGTGGGCCGAGTTGTTGATCTTCTCCAGATAGTCGGCCAATCGCGGGCTCAGTTCACCCCCCAGGGCCAACTCGGAGAGACCGATAATCGCATTCATCGGGGTGCGGATCTCGTGGCTCATGTTGGCCAAAAACTCGCTCTTGGCCCGGGAGGCGGACTCGGCCTCCTCCTTGGCATGGAGGAGTTCCTCCTCCGCCCGCTTGCGGCCGCTGATGTCGCGGAAGAAGCTCAGGAACTGCTCGCCCCGCAGGCTATGGACGCTCACCTCCACGTCAAAAATGGTGCCATCCTTGCGCCGATGCCTGGATTCGAAGCAGAGATAGCCGTTGTCGATCAGGAAACAGATCCGTCGTTGTACCTCCTCGGCCGTGTCCCTGGCCTCCAGGTCGTGGACCGAAAGCTGAATCAACTCCTCCCGGCTGTAGCCGCTCATCTGGCAATAGGCCTGGTTGGCCTCAATAATCCGCCCCTCGGTGTCCACCAGCCAAAAGCCGTCCAGGGAGGTCTGCAGGATGGCATCGAACCGCTCCGCGCTCAGGGCAAGTTCCTGCTCCACCCGTTTGCGGTCGGTGATATCGATGAACGAGACCAGTACCCGGTCCAGGTGCTCCTCGTGCCCCGGCACCACGGCCAGGGAGAGGAAGAGTTCCTTGGCCCCATCCCCGGGGATGCGAATCGGGATCTCGCGAGCGAAATAGCGCTTGCCGCTGGCCAGGGCCGCCAACTCCTCGGCGAACACGGCCAATGACCTCTCCGTGAAATAGAGGGGCAGCAGGCGGGGGATCTCCTCCTTGCTCGCCGCCGAGAACACGCGGCAGCTGGTCTCATTGACATCCAGGATCTTGACCAGGGCGGCACAGCGGCTGACCTCGTCGGCATGGGTCGCGAAATACCCTTGCCAATCATCCACCCCCTCCCTGGCAAGCTCGACAAAGCGCTCCTTGACCAGGGAGAAGTCCTCCTCCCAGATGGAGATGGGAGAGTACTCGAACAGGGTCAACAGCCGCTCTTCGCTGCCGCGCAGGGCCTCCTCGGCCGCGGCGCGGCGGTCGCGATGGATCGAGTTATTGAGGGCCACAGCGGCCAGTTCGCCAAAGGCCGTGGCCAGACGGGCATCGTCATCACTGAAGCCGCCGGGCTTGTTGGCGATGCCGATCACCCCGCGGGCCGTGCCATTGACAATCAAGGGGGCGAACAGGACATTGTCCAAGGTCATATGGCCGGCAGGCATGAGGGTCAGCCAGGGGCTGTTCGGGAAATCGTTGTCATAGACTGCGGAGCCCAGGGTGTAGGCCTGGGCGCGAAGGCCGCGAATGGGCATGGGCAGGGAGGGATCGACGGTACAGGGCCGGTTACCGGCCTCCAGGAAGAGGACATCACTATACTTGCCGTCCGCCGACAGCACGGCCACATAACCGGCGGTGGCCCCGATCCTCTCCCGGCAGATCGTAAAGATAGCGCGGACGCTGTCGGTAAAAGAGTGGTCCTCGAATAACGTGCGGGCCGCAAGCAGCAGGCCGGCAATTTCTCGCTCGCGCCGACTGGTCTCCGCCAGGGCCGCGCAGATGGCATCCTCGGCCAACTGCCGCTCCAGTTCGGCGGCGGCCCGGCTGCTCACCAGGCGGAGAATCTTCTCCGCCTGGTGCGGATTGACCAGGGGCTTGCGGCTGATGGCGGCGATCAGGCCGATGGCTTGACCGGCGGCACCGCGGAGGATCGTGCCCACATAACTTTCCGCGCCCATCTCCTCTAGGTAGAGATCCCGGGGAAAACGGTGACGCACCCCTGCCGCGCAGCAGCAGATCGTTTTTGCAACCACCTCGCCGCACGGGGTATCCTTTAGCGCATAGGAGAGATTATCCACGAAGTGCCCGTCAACAAAGACGGCAAGGGTCTTGGCCGACAGACCGTCCTCGCTAAGGGTATTGATAAAAATGAACTCCATCTCCATGCTCTCCGCCAAATAGCGGGCCAGACGGGGGAAGAACTCCGCCTCCAGGCTGGTTGGCCCGTGGGCGAGAAAGAGGAGCACATCCTCCACCTGCCGGCGGTCGGAGATATCCTCCATAAACCCATCGAAGCCTATGGTCTCATCTCCCCTCCCCTTGATGGCCCGGTAGCGCAAACGCCCCACCATAACGGTACCATCCCGGCGTCGGCACAGGACCTCTTCTTCCAGCCACTCCTTGCTCTTCATGGCAGCCACGGCCATGGCGGCATAGGCCTCGGGGTGAACAAAAAGGAGTTCCGCAATGCTCGCACGGTTGACAGTGGCGATAAGCTCCTCGGCCGATGCGTAACCCATCATGCGGGCACCGGCGGGATTGACCTCCAGCAGTTTCCCCTCGGCGGTGCTGCGGAAGACCCCCAAGGGGGCGGCGGTCATCAGGTCGTAGTGGTGCTGCTCCAGGTTGAGCAACTGCAGTTCGACCCGTTTTCGCTGGGTGATGTCCAGAATCAGCCCCTCATAGGCCACCAACACCCCCTGGGGATCCCGCTGCAAGAGGATGGTGTTCCGTAGCCAGCGCTGCACGCCATCCTTGCGGATGATCCGGTGCTCCAGGGGGAGGACCGGGTCACCGGCCAAGGCGCGGCGGGCCTGTTCCTCAACAGCGGGCCGGTCGTCCGGGACCACCATCATGATCCAGAGGAAGGGGTCGGCCGCGAACTCCTCCGGGGTGTAGCCGGTCAAGGCCTGGCAGGCGGTGTTGTGATGGGTAGCAATGGCGTGGCCGTTCTCCACGCGCACCGTGTAGGTATAATCGGTGACCGCGCCGCAGATGGCGCTGAATCTGGCCTCGCTCTGCGCAAGCCGCTCCTGGGCCATGACGCGCACCTCGAGTTCGGCGCGCAAGGCCGCGATCTGCGCCCTCAGCTTATCGCACTCGGCCTGCTCCTCGTTCACGGTTGAGACGTTGGTCTGCATGGCGCATCCTTTCTGCTAAATGGGGGAGGAGTCATTTTCGTCAAGGGCCAAGCGTTCTTCCTCGGAATCGGCAAATTGCGCGGCCACCTTTTTGAATTCATGCTGGGTGCGGCTAAAGGCGGCGAGCACCTCCGGATCAAAGTGGCAGGGGGCCACCCGGCCATCCCCCCGCAGGATAATCCGACAGGCATGGGCATGGGAGAAGGGTGGTTTATAGGTCCGTTTGCTGACCAGGGCATCGTAGATGTCGGCCATGGCCATGATCCGGCCCTCCACCGGGATCTCCTCGCCGCACAGACCTTGCGGGTAGCCGGAGCCGTCATATTTTTCGTGGTGGGAGTAGGCCATCTTCTTGGCAACATCGAGAAAGGTCGAGGGGACGGCCACCCCCAAGGACTCCTCCGCCCGGCGCAGGGCATCGCCCCCGTAAATGGAGTGTTTCTTGATCTCGGCGAATTCCGTGGCGGTCAACTGCCCGGGCTTGAGCAGGGTCTGGTCGGGGATGGCGACCTTGCCCACATCGTGCAGGGGAGTTGATTTGAACAGGAGTTCCTCGTAGCGGCTGTCGGCGAACAGGGAGGCGAATTTCCCACCGCGTTTCAATTCGTTGGCCAGGATGCGCACGTAGTGTTGGGTACGAATAATATGGCCGCCGGTCTCGTTGTCGCGATACTCCGCCAGGATGGCGAGACTCCTAATCATCATGTCCTGGGTGTTCTCCAGCTCCCGGGTGCGCTCGTTTACCAACCTCTCCAGCTCGCGCTTCTGGTCGTGAAGGGCAAGCTGGGTGGCGACCCGGGCCCGGACGATGGGCGGACTGATGGGCTTGGTGATGTAGTCCACCGCCCCCAGCAGGAACCCCTTGCCCTCTTCGTTCACCTCGCTCAAGGCGGTGATGAAGATCACAGGGATCTTTCTGGTCAAGGGATCACCCTTCAGCCGCTGGCAGACCTCATAACCGTCCATGCCCGGCATGAGGATGTCCAGCAGGATCAGATCGGGCAAGGGTTCCGTGGTGGCTAGGCGCAAGGCATCCGGGCCATTGGTGGCGACGATGATATCATAGCAGGCGGAAATCGCCTGGCCGATGATGGCGATGTTGGCGGGGGTGTCGTCAACGACCAGGATGCGTTGTTGTCCAGTCATCACGGATGCTCCAAAATGAGTAGAGACTTGAAGGACGGGGATGCGCTTAATAATGGACGGAATGGACTTAATGGACAAAAGTGGACGACATGGACGCCATGGCTTCCAGGGCGTGCCCCCTCCTGTCCATCACGTCCATGCTGTCCATGTCGTCCATGCCGTCCATACCGTCCATGTCGTACGTCCATCACGTCCACGATTGTCCATATTGTCCACTGTTTGTCCACTGCTGTCCAATCTCCCGTCCGCAACCTAATGCGCACCGCATTCATTAAGCAGCGGGGCCAGTTCTCGGCGCATCTCGGCAAGTTGGCGGGCAAACTCCTCGGTGCTGCCGGTCCCGGTCTTTGCCCCCTGCTCGATGGCGCGGGCGATGTCGGCGACCTGCGGCAACCCCAGGTTCAGCAGGCTCCCCTTGATGGCATGGGCCTTCAAGGTCAGGGCCCGCATCTCTCTGTTTTCCAAGGAGGCCTCGGCGTCGTTGAGGTAGGCGGCGATGGACTCACTGGCCCCGCGCATGAAATAGTCGAGCTTCTCCGGGGAGAGCAGGTACTGGTCGGTCAGATGGCGGCGGATCCCGGCCGCACTGACGCTGGGTGGCGCCGTGGCCGTGAGGGGAGCGGCACCATCGGCGATGATGGCGGCATGCCTGCGGGCGATGCGGCCGAGAACGGCGATGATCTCCTCGGGCTGGAAGGGCTTGTTCAGGTAATCGTCCATGCCGCTGGCGCGGCACTGCTCCCGGTCCTCGGCCGAGGCATAGGCAGTCAAGGCGATGACTGGGGTGCGACGGCCGCGGCAGCGGGCAACGAGCTGACTGAGCAGCGGTCGCTGCTCGGCACTCCCGTCGGCCACCCCTTGTTCGCACTGGCGGAGAAGACGGGTGGCGGTGAGGCCATCCATGATCGGCATGGAGAGATCCATGAGCACCGCGTCAAACACCTCCCGGCCAAGGAGCGTCAAGGCTTCGACCCCGTTGCCGGCCGTGGTGACCGAAAGCTTGGCCCCCTCCAGGATGGTCTGGGCGAGTTCCAGGTTAAAGGGGTTGTCCTCCACCAGCAGGATGCGCATGGCAGGGAGCTGTGGTGCCGGGAGATCGCCGCCGCTCTTTTCGACCACCGCTCTCTCGCCGCGCAAGGCCGCGCCCAGAAAGCGGCGCAAGGTGGCCAGGCCCACGGGTTTGGTCAGCACGAAACAGGAGGCGTAACGCCGGCACTGCTCTTCGATCCCGGTGTCGGCCAAGGTATCGAGGAGCAGAATCACCGGGATGGCGCCAAGTCCCGCCGTGGCCATCGGTTGCACGAGGTCAAGGGCTGTGGCGAAGGGCGGGAGATCATCGATGATGATCGCGCCGATAGCGGACTGATCGGCCTTGGGGCAGGCGAGCGTGGTCAAGGCGCTGTCGACATTGGCCGCCGTTACCACCGGCACCCCGAGTTCGTCCAGCATCTCCAGGAGAATGGTTTGCCCAAGGTCAGGCGCCGCGACCACCAAGACCCGTGCTGGGGGCAGTGGCTCGGGCGGCGGAGCGGGCAGACCCTTGCGAAATTGGGCGGTAAAGTGGAAAACCGCCCCTTGCCCCTCTTCACTCGTAAGCCACAGCCTGCCGCCCATGATCTCCACCAGGCTCTTCGAAATGGCCAGGCCCAGGCCGGTACCGCCGTGGATGCGGGTGACGGAGCTATCCGCCTGGCGGAACTTCTCGAAGATGAGGGCCTGCTTCTCCGTCGGGACACCAATGCCGGTGTCGGCCATGGAAAAGCGCAGGGTCAGGTCACGGTGCCCCTCCGCCTCCGTGGTCACCTGCATCAGCACGTGGCCGCTGCTGGTGAACTTGATGGCATTGCCCGCCAGGTTGATGAGGATCTGGCGCAGCCTGAGCGCATCGCCGATCAGCGAGGTGGTAATCCCTTTTTCCACCCGGCAGAAGAGTTGCAACTGTTTTTCGTGGGCCTTGATGGCCAGGGTGTTGGCCACGGCCTCCATGGCGGTACGCAGGTCAAAGGGCTGTTCTTCGAGTTCGACCCTGCCGGCCTCGATCTTGGAAAAATCGAGGATGTCGTTGATGAGCAGCAACAGGGCGTTGGCAGAGTCCTTGACGATCTCCAGATAACGGCGTTGACCCGAGGTGAGCTCGCTGTTCAGGGTCAAGCCGGTCATGCCGATGATGGCGTTCATGGGGGTGCGGATCTCGTGGCTCATGCTGGCGAGAAAGACACTCTTGGCCCAGTTGGCCCGCTCCGCCTCTTCCAAGGCCAGGCTCAAGGCCAAGTGGGTCTTGACCCGTGCCCTGACCACCGCCATGCTGAATGGCTTATGGATGTAGTCCACCGCCCCCAGCTCGAACCCCCGGGCCTCATCGATATCATCCTCCATGGCGGTCACGAAGATCACCGGGATCTTCTGGGTGGCCTCCATCGCCTTCAGCCGCCGACAGACCTCGTAGCCATCCATGCCGGGCATCATGATGTCCAGCAGGATCAGTTCCGGCTGGGGGGAGGTGGTGGCCAGGCGCAAGGCCTCCTCGCCGTTGGTGGCGACTCCGATCTCATAGAGGTCGTCCAGGGCCTGACCCATGATCTTGATGTTCGCCGGGATATCATCAACCACCAGAACTTTCTGGCGTGGGGGGGTGCTCATGGTCTCTTCTCCTCTCGGGAATTTTCCATCTTGACTATCAAGGTGCGCAGGTGCTGCCGGGCCTCGCTGAACCGGTACCTGCTGATCGCCTCCTCCAGGGCCGTCACTTCGGCCAGGAAGACCCCTGGCGGCAACAGGGCGGTGATGGCCTCCAGGGTGGTGGTCGCCTTGAAGTTGTTGGCCGCCAAGCTCCGGTCCAGGTCCCGGCACAACGGGGCCAGCCGCTCCTGGTCCAGGAGGGAGAGGTCCGTGGGCTGCCCGGGGGTGGCGGGGTGCTCCTCTCGCTCTTGCCGGGCGAGGCCATCAAGGGAGGTCAACACGGTCTGCAAGGCCAAGGCCAGAGTCCCCAGATGGTCATCGGTGTCATCGCTCTCGCCATCCTTGATGGCCCGCTCCAAGGCCAGGGCGCACTCGCTTAAGCGCTGCGCCCCCAGCACCCCGGCCACCCCCTTCAAGGTGTGGGCCAAGCGATGGGCGGTCTCGCGATCGCCGCCGTGCAAGGCGGCCTGGATCTCTTGATCGGTCTGGCGGAAGTCCCTGCAAAATTCCGTGAGCAGCTTGGCATAGAGCCTCTCGTTCCCCTCAAGATTGGCCAGCCCGCGTTGGACATTGATGCCGGCCAGGCCCGCGGCAACAAGGGGCGGGTCAACGGCAGAGAGGAGTTGCGGCCCGGCTCTCTCCATGCCGGGCGCGGCAGGGGCCGGGGCAGCCTTGGGGGTCACCCATTGGGCCAGGGTGGCGAACAGGCGGGCAGGGCGAATCGGCTTTTCCAGGTGATCGTTCATACCGGCCAAGAGACAACGCCGCCGATCCTCTGACATGGCGTGGGCGGTCATGGCGATGATCGGTAGGGTCGCGTGGCGGGGGTCCTGGCGGATGGTCCGCGTTGCCTCGAATCCGTCCATGAGCGGCATTTGCAGGTCCATCAGCACCCCGTCGAACTCACGTTGGCGCAGGGCCTCGCAGGCCTCCAGGCCATTCTCCGCCACCTGAACCACCACCCCCGCCTTGGCCAGGAGTTCAGTGGCCACCTGCTGGTTGATGGAGTTGTCCTCCACCAACAGGAGGTGGGCGCCCCGCACCCTCTCCATGTTGGCCAGCTGCTCCCTGACCCCTTGCGGGGCAATGGGCTCGTTTGCCGGCAACTGCTGTGCCGACGGAGCGGCCGGGGCGGCCGAGGCATCTTGGTCCGCGCGGGCGAACAGGGCGGTGAAGAAAAAGGTGCTGCCCTGACCGACCACGCTGGTGGCCCATATCTCCCCCGCCATCATCTCCACCAGTCTCTTGCTGATCACCAAACCCAGTCCGGTGCCGCCGAAACGGCGGGTGATGGAGTTGTCGCCTTGGGTAAAGGAGGTGAACAGCCTAGCCAGGATCTCGTCGCTCATGCCGAAACCGCTATCCTGCACCGCGAATTTGAGCCGGAGCCGCGCCCCCTCGTCGGCAAGCAGGTCCACCCGCAACCGCACCTCGCCCTGTTCGGTAAACTTGACCGCATTACTGAGCAGATTGGTGATCACCTGCCCCAAACGCAGCGGATCACCCACCAGCACCCCGGGGACCTCGGGGGCGATGGTGGTGGTGATGGCGACCCCGTGCGCGGCGGCCTGGTCGGCCAGCAGGTCGATCGTGTCGCGGATCAGGGGGGAGAGCTGGAACTCCTCGGCGGCCAGTTCGATCCTGCCGGCCTCGATCTTGGAGAAATCGAGGATGTTGTTGATCAGCCCCAAGAGAGTGAGGGCGGCGGTGTGGGCCTTGCCCAGGTAATCAAGCTGCTTTGGGTCCAACGGGGTGAGCAGGGTCAGTTCGGTCATGCCGATGATGGCGTTTAACGGGGTCCTGATCTCGTGACTCATATGGGCCAGGAACATCCCCTTGGCGAGGCTGGCCTGTTCGGCGGCCTCCTTGGCGCTGGCCAACTCCTGCTCGACCTGCTTCCTGGCGGTGATGTCCTGGACCGTCCCCAGCATCCACATGGGGGTGTCGCGGTAATCAAAGACCACCTCCCCCCGGGCGTGAACGAAGCGGGTGCCGCCGTCGGGGAGGACGATGCGATGTTCGATCGCGTAGGGCGCCTTCACATAGAGCGCCTGCCTCATCGCCTCCTTGACCCCGGGCCGGTCCTCGGGGTGGATGGCTTGCAGCAGGGCCTCGTAGGTGGCTATCCCCTCGTGGACCGGTCTGCCGAAGATGCGGTTGGCCTCGTCGGACCAGGTGAAGAGGTTGCCCACGATATCCCACTCCCAGTTGCCGAGCTGGGCAATGCGCTGGGCCTCGGTGAGACGCCGTTCGTTATCCTTCACCTCCAAGAAGAGCAACTCAAAGGGGCGGTCCAGACAGGTGACGATAATCGCCCGGTAGAGCAGATAGAAGGCAAGGATCTTAAAAAAGTGGCCAACCAGATTGGCGAGCCCGTAATTGCTGATATAGATGGTAAAGGCCAGTTCCGAGGCGATGGTGGCGAGCATGGACCAGACGAGGAACAGGAACACCCTATTTTCGAATTGGCCCTTATTTCTGTAGAGCAGGCCGATATCCAGGAGCAAAATAGAGCAGATGAGGTATTCGCTAATCTTTTTGAAGGGGGTGAGCCCCTGCCCCTCGATGAAACAGACAGGAAAGAGCTTCCAGTAAAAGATCGAGGCCAGGAGTAAAGCGGTGAGCAGCGAGTACGCCCCGAGGATCCGGTGCGGGGAAAATGTCCTTTTGTATCCCAGGAAGAAGAAGCCGATGCCTAGGGTAATGGCCTCCATATAGCGGGCCGCGATCCACAGCTGATTGGCATAGTAGGGGTAATCGGTGAAGATCGGCATCCCCTTGTAGGCCAAGGTATGCACCAGATCCAGAAAGCTGATGAACAGGGAGGCGATGCCGACAAACAGCAGGTAGGGGTTCTTGATGTGGCGCTTCGAATTCCAGGCAATGACGAAGATGGTGTAACCGACGACAATGCTGAAGATTTCGGCGATGGCATGGAAGAAGAGATAGTTGACCAGGCTGGTGAGATAGATACCGCACAGCACCAGCACAAAGACGAGGACATGAGTTACGTGCATGGTTGCCTGTTCAAGGAAGATGCAATGTTCACGGGAGCGGCCGGCCCGTCTCACAAGCCAAGGGCCGCGCCAACTATTCAAGTCGATCGGTGTCAAGCAGGCGGAACGCATGCCCGGCCAGCACTCTTGCCAGGGACTTTAGCCATGCCCCACACCCCACCAGAGTGTAGCAAAAGCCGATGGACGGGGCAAGGGGCAAGAGGTCATGAAGCCGTTTAAATTGCCGGAAAGGGGATCACCCCGGGCGCGGCTAAGCCGTCGAGCAACAATAAACCTGAACAATCAGCATCACGGCGACGGCATCCCCCACAAGGGGGGACTAAACAGAGTTAGGAGCCGTAAAGGGAATGGCAATTTGTCCATGTTGTTTCCACACGGCTCCTAATGGTATGATAGCGGTTTGGCGAAAAAAGCAACTCAGTCTCTGGCGTTGAATCTCCCACGCCCTGGGCTCATTGCACAAAAAGATTCCCCCCTCAAGATCGATTATGCCCCGATTCATTGCCGCCATGCTGGCGATTGTGACCGCCCTGCTCCTCACCGCGGGTCTCTCCTGGTTTGCGGTGCGTAACTACCGGGCGGCCGCGCCGATTGCCGAGGAGAATCTCCGGGGCATGGCCTTGACCACCGCCGCCATTCTGGAAGGAGTGGCGGCGAGCGCGCCCTCCCTCCGCTCCTTGGGCGCGGTCCTGACCTCCGAGGTGGCGTATGCGGCGATCCTCGCCGCGGATGGCCGGATCCTCTTCCACACCAACCCCGACCTTACCGATTCCCAGGTGGGAGATGATCGCTACCGCCCCGTCTTGGAGGGCGGCACCCTCTCCGAACAGAGGATCGAGCTTGGCACCGGTGAAACAGTCTACGAATTTCAGGCCCCCTTGCACCTTGCCGGAAAGACCTGCATCCTGCGTCTCGCCCTCCATACCTGGCGCGCGGACCAGGTGCTGCGCCAAGCACGGTTGGGGATGGAGGTGATCTTCTCCCTGCTGGCCGTGGGCTGGGCCTTGGGACTGACCGTTCTCTGGCTGTTGCAACGCCAGGCGCGGCAACTTCGTTTGACATCACGACAACAAGAGTTGGCGCGACTGGGTGAGGTGGGGGCGGTACTGGCCCACGAAGTCCGTAACCCCTTGGCCGGGATCAAGGGCTATGGGCAGTTTCTGGAGGAGTTGTTGCCGCTGGGTAAGGAACGGGGTTACGCCGGCCGGATCGTCAATGAGGCCCAGCGCCTGGAGGAGTTGGTCGAGGCCATCTTGCTCTTCACCCGAGCCGCGCCGGTTGCCGCCGCGCCCTGCCGGCCGGCCTTGGTTGCCGCCGCCGTGCTGCCGTTGCTGGCCCCGCTGGCGCAGGCACGGCAAGTAGGGATCGACTCCGCCATCCCCAGCGATCTCGTGGTCCGCTGTCCCGAGGAGGGGATGCGGCAACTCCTGCTCAATCTGCTCACCAATGCCCTGCAGGCCTCTCCCCGACAGGGCAAAGTCGTGCTCTCCGGGCAGGCCGACGGCCAGTGGGTGGTGATCAGCGTTATCGACCATGGCCCCGGCATCGCGCCGGAGATGAAAGGCGTGCTGTTTGAGCCCTTTCGCACCAATAAGAGCCGTGGGGCCGGCCTGGGCTTGGCGGTGTGTAAAAAGATTGTCGATGCCTGCGGCGGCACCATCCTGGCCGGGGCGGCGCCGGGCGGCGGAACGCTCTTTACCGTGCGTCTCGCCGCCGTGTTGGCTGGCAATGGGAGATAGGCGGACAACTCTTGCGCGGGGCGCGGCCTGCCACCGCCGTCAGTGGGCGTGGCCGTGGCAGCTCTCGGCAGTGGACTTGCAGAGTTGTAGCGGCTGCATGGCGGGAAGCCGCTGGTCCAGGAATGCGCTCAGGGTCGAGCGCACGTCGGGGCACTGACTTGGGTCGGCAAAATAGACTCCGATGCCCACTTGCTCGCAACGCTTGAAAGGGCCGCCCCCCATGCCGGAGACCACGAGGGCGTTCACCCCCTGGTCGCTTAAGGCCCCCACCGGTGCCATGCACCCCCCGGCCTGATGGGGGACGTTGGCCAAGGTCGAGACCTCCTGGACATGCCCGTCCCGCACCGCAATCAGGGTGAATATCTCGCAGTGACCGAAGTGGTCCGAACGCTGCCCGTCGATGCCGCCCGGGGCGTCGGTGGGTATGGCAATTTTTCCGGTGTACATTGTGCTACTCCTCAAGGTGTGGTTAATTGGTATTTAAGCAAAAGCTATTCAAGCCTTATAGCGACAATTGACCACGATGACAATCAATTATGACGGTTTCGCAAAAACCGCTCAACCGCTGCTGGTACGCCCCGTAACTCACTGAAATCACATGACGGATGTTAGTTCCACGATTTTTTGCGATGCCAGCAATTATCCTTGGCCCAGGGATCCGTCATTCTGGTTCTCTAACCCATAATTTCGCGCCCAGACGCGGAGAGACAGAGAAAAGCAGGAATGAGCACGGGACGAATCCTCATTGTTGAAGACGATGCCACCTTCCGCGGACTGTTGGCGGACATCCTGGAAGATGCCGGCCACCAGGTGGTCCAGGCGGCAAATGGCGTGGATGGCTTGGCCATGCTGCGCCACGACTCCTTTGACCTGGTGTTGTCCGACCTCAAGATGCCGCGGATGGGAGGGATCGAGTTGTTTCGGGCCAGTCGTAGCGACCCGGCAGCCCCGCCCTTTGTCCTGATCACCGCCTTTGGCACGGTGGAAGAGGCGGTAGCGGCCATCAAGGATGGGGTCAGCGACTTCCTGACCAAGCCGCTCAAGGATCCCGCCACCCTGCGGGCCTTGGTCACGCGTCTGCTGGACGAGCATTGCCGTCGGCGCCGACTCATGCCCCTGGATGAGGCGGAGATGAGCGGGCTGCCGCCCCTGGCCATCCTCTTTGCCGGCGCGGCCATGGACGAGGTGCGCCGCCTGGCCGGGGAGGTCGCCCAAACCGAGACCACGGTGCTGATCAGCGGCGAGAGCGGCACCGGCAAGGAGCTTTTAGCTCGCTATCTGCACCTGACCAGCCAGCGTCAGGGAGGCCCGTTCGTGGCGGTCAACTGCGCGGCCATCCCGGAAAACCTGTTGGAGAGCGAACTCTTCGGCCACGAACGCGGCTCCTTCACCGGTGCCACTGCCACGCGCCAAGGAAAGTTCGAGATGGCCAGCAACGGCACCATCATGCTGGATGAGATCGGCGAGATGCCGTTGTCGATGCAGGCCAAGCTGTTGCGGGTCCTGCAGGAGCATCGCTTTCAACGGGTGGGAGGTAGCCGTGAAATGGACGCTAACGTCCGAGTCGTGGCGGCCACCAATCGTGATCTGGCAAGCGAGGTAGCGGCGACACGCTTTCGCGAGGACCTCTTCTACCGGCTCAATGTCTTCCCCCTCACCCTCCCCCCCTTGCGTGATCGCCGCGATGCCCTGGACGAACTCGCCCTCTTTTTCATCCGTCAGCACGCCCGGGCCATGGGCAAACGGATCTCCACCATCACCACCCCGGCCCTAAAGGCGTTACGGGCCTATCCCTGGCCAGGCAATATCCGCGAGCTGCAAAATGTCATCGAACGGGCCATCATCCTGGCGCGGGGGGAGGTGACCATGGACGAACTGCCGCAGGGATTGCGCTCGGCAACCAATGGCGCGGCGCGGGAGACGGGCGGGATTTTGAAGGAGGCGGAGCGGCAGGCGATCACCGCGGCCCTGAAGGCCACGGCGGGCAATCGCAGGCTGGCGGCGGAACGCCTGGGGATCTCCCGGCGGACCCTGCAGTACCGCCTGAAGGAGTACGGCATGGCGGACGACGCCCTGTAACCAGGTGGTGCAAAAGCGTGTCACCCGGCGCAAACTTTGCACCGATTTTCAGCTGGCACCCCTGCTGTCAACATGATAAGGTACGGGAGTTACGCATTTTTTCCACGTGGCACGGATAGTGGAATAGTAAAAGGCAGGAAGTTTACCGGGCTCGACAGCAGCTGCCCTCAGGGAGGTCAGAGAGCCGAGTCTGGCGGACGTTACACAGGCAGTCTACTATTCACCACAAGGAGAAAGGAACCATGAACACGAAACAGATGATGGCACTGGCAGTGGCGGCACTCTTTACCATGACGTTGGCCAGCGAGGTGATGGCCCGCGGCGGCAACGGCGCGGGCATGAGGAACGGAACACACGCTCAAGGCAGTTCAACCGTCCGCCCGGCAGGGTCACAGCGACGGGACGGCACCTTTCTGAGCAGCGGCACCACCGCCAACGGTGCCACCAGCCGTCCTGCCAACGGCCGCGGGGTTCGCGATGGCAGCCACTTGGCCACGCCCCCGGCAACCAATTAACACCACAACCAGCTCCAGCGGCGGGCCGCAAGGTCCGCCGCTTGCAAACCATGCGCCCCCTCCCCATCACCCTATC
>OBOI01000153.1_pt1 | contig 27654 bp, 24 predicted proteins | sample 1670151 | NCBI WGS metagenome assembly OBOI01 (sample SAMEA104232303, study PRJEB22302) | sediment metagenome | biome: forest; feature: aquifer; material: sediment | place: USA | collected 2011-08-07 | depth 0.01 m | reverse complement strand
ACTCACACTCCGCCATAAATGGCGGAGTTAATTTCAATATTTTTACGCTGAGCAGTTACTAAAAATCAATAAAATAATCCGTGAAAATTTGTTTCATCCGTGTTCTATATTTTTACAAACATAGTTTTTAGAGATGCCCTAAATAACGATTTAATCTACAAGAGGTATGTACCATGCCAAATCCGAAACGACGACATTCGAAAACACGCGGTAGAAAACGCCGCACACACTACAAGGCGGAATATCCCACCGTTGCCATCGATACAGTGAGCGGTGAACCGCATTTGAGCCATCATGCCGGTTGGACAACAGACGGAAAACTGATGTACAAAGGCAGAGTCATCATGGAAAAGAAGCAAGCGTAACGTGGTCTGTTTTCAGAAGCCATTCGCCACGGCGAATGGCTTTTTTGTAACCATCCATTCACAAACATCGCATCTTTTTTGAACCAATCCGGTAAAAAACTTCGCATCGCTTTAGACGCCATGGGAGGGGATTTTGCTCCCGCTCATGAGGTCGCGGGAATGGCGGAATGTTTGCGTCAATGCAATAACCGTTTTCACGTAGTGCTTGTTGGTGACGAAAAAAAGATCCGCGAAGAACTAAAAAAAACCGACAGCGATGGTTTGGATTTTTCCATTGTCCACGCGCCGGAAGTGATTGACATGCACGACAGTCCCGTCGTTGCAATTAAGACCAAGCCGAATTCTTCTCTCGTGAAAGGAATTACTCTTCACAAAGAGGGGAAAGCCGATGCATTTGTGAGCGCCGGAAATACCGGAGCGGTCACGGCAGCATCAACGTTAATTCTCGGAAGAATTCCCGGAGTGAGCCGCCCATCCGTTGCGGCGATCTTTCCATCGGAAAGTGGTCCGACGCTCATCGTCGATGCCGGAACGGTATCGGATTGCAAACCGCATTTCCTTTTCGAATTCGGCGTGATGGGGAGTATCTATTCTGAATACATGTTCAAGAAAAAAAATCCCCGTGTTGGATTATTGAATATTGGCGAAGAAGAATCCAAAGGAAACGAGCAAGCGAAAGAGGCGTTCAAATATATTTCTGAACGAAAAGACAGATTGAATTTTGTCGGCAACATTGAAGGACGCGACATCCTGAAAGGCAAAGTCGATGTTGTGGTATGTGATGGATTTGTGGGGAATGTGCTGTTAAAATTTGCCGAGAGTATTCCAGGATATTTGAAATTCCAGTTCAGGAAATTTGCGGATCAAGGATTCATCAACAAGTTGATGATCGGCCTGCTGCGCGGGTCGTTGAAGGAAATCTTCCGCGATATGGATTACACGGAATTCGGCGGCATTCCGCTTCTCGGCGTGAACGGCGTAACGATCATCGGACACGGCAGTTCTCCCTCCAAAGCGATCAAGAATATGCTTTTCCGTGCGGAAGAGATGGTCAATTTTAAAATTAATCTTCATATACAAGAAAAGTTGAAAGCAGAAGTATGAGCAAAATCAAATCAGCTATCACCGCTGTCGGTCATTATGTTCCCGATAAGGTATTGACGAATCACGATCTGGAAAAAATGGTTGAAACGAACGACGAGTGGATCCGCACGCGCACGGGGATCAGCGAACGCCGCATTCTCGAAAACGGTGCGACATCCGATCTCGCCGTTCCCGCCGTGCAGATGCTGTTGAAGAGTCGCGGCATCGGCGCCGAAGAGATCGAAGTGATCATCTTTGCGACGGTCACGCCGGATATGTTCTTTCCCGCTACGGCATGCGTATTGCAGGAAAAGATCGGTGCCAAAAAAGCATGGGGTTTCGATGTGTCCGCCGCGTGTTCAGGATTTGTGTACGCGCTGGCACTCGGTTCGCAATTGATCGAAAGCGGTGCCTATAAGAAAGTGGTGGTTATCGGCGCCGATAAGATGAGTGCAATACTTGATTACACCGACCGCAACTCGTGCATTTTGTTCGGTGATGCCGGTGCGGCGGTGTTGTTGGAGCCCAGCGAAGATCCGGCGTACGGAATCATTGATCATAAATTGTATTCCGACGGGAGCGGCGGCGACTATTTGTATATGAAAGGGGGCGGAAGTTTGAATCCCACGACGCACGATACAGTTGACAAAAAATTACATTACCTTTATCAGGATGGGAAAGCAGTATTCAAAGTGGCGGTTGTGGGAATGGCGGATGTTTCGGAAGAAATTCTGAAGCGCAATAATCTCACCAGTGCGGATGTGGACTGGCTGGTGCCCCATCAGGCGAATCTGCGCATCATCGACGCAACGGCGAATCGGATGGGAATTGATACATCCAAGGTGATGATCAACATCGACAAGTACGGAAATACAACGGCGGCAACGATACCGTTGTGTCTTTCCGAGTGGTGGCATGCAGGAAAAGTAAAGAAGGGACAGAATCTTATCTTTACCAGTTTCGGTGCGGGATATACGTGGGGCGCGGTGTACGTGAAGTGGGCGTACTAAGGTTTCATGGTTCAAGGTTCAGGATTCACGTTACAGGTTACAGGTTTCAAGTTTCAGGTTTACGTCTTGAAACATGAACCCTGAAACGGATTATAGACTAAGACAGCCCCAACAAATATTTGTAAAGTGTTAAATAAAGAAAATGTCTGGATGTAAATGAAAACTGCGTACATATTCCCCGGACAAGGCTCTCAATATGTCGGGATGGGGAAAGATCTTTGCGAGCAATTTCCCATCGCAAAAAAATATTTTGATGAAGCGGATTCAATTCTCGGATTTTCACTTTCTAAAATTTGTTTCGAAGGTCCCGAAGAGGAATTGAAGCAAACGAAAAACACCCAGCCGGCAATTTTTCTCCACAGCATTGCGGTGTGGAATCTGTTGAAACCGGCAGATGCGGCAATGGTTGCCGGACATTCGCTCGGCGAATATTCCGCCCTTGTTGCGGCGGGGGCGATATCTTTTTCCGACGCGATCAAACTGGTGAGATTGCGCGGTGAGTTGATGCAGAAAGCGGGTGAAGAAAATCCGGGAACGATGGCGGCGATCGTGGGGCTGGATGCAAAGGTTGTCGGCGAAGTAACGTGTACGGCATATCCCGACGGAGTTGTGCAGGCGGCGAATTTCAACTCACCCGGACAAATTGTGATCTCCGGCTCTGTCAGCGGTGTGCGAAAAGCGATGGAGCTTGCAAAGGAACGCGGTGCAAAATTAGTGAAAGAACTTGTGGTAAGCGGTGCGTTTCATTCCCCGCTGATGCAGCCGGCAAAAGATACGTTACAAGAAGCGTTGGATCATACAACGATCAACGATGCAAAAATTCCTGTCTATGCAAACGTAACAGCAAAGCCGGTGCGGAAAGCTGATGAGATTCGCAGGTTGTTATTCGAACAAGTAACAAGTCCTGTTCGCTGGGAAGAATCGATAGTCAACATGGCGGCAGATGGAGCAACAAAGTTTGTTGAACTCGGTCCCGGAAAAGTATTGCAGGGTTTGGTGAAGAGAACGGTTTCAAGTGTTGAAGTTGGTGGATTTGATAAAGCGACAGATTTGCAATTGAAATAATTCATCTAACAACATTAATAGTAGGTCAGACATTCATGTCTGACAATAGTTAGAAATTTGTTGACAGGCATGAAAGCCTGTCCCACTAAAAAAATCTTTTTGAGTATCATTGAACGATTTGCACATCGGCAAATACAACATTGACCCCGTGCTCTTCCAAAAAGGATTTGCCAAGGGATGCGGACCGCACCGTTGTGAAACGACGTGCTGTTCATCCGGTGTGTTTGTCGATCCGGCTGAACGCGATGTCATCCTTCAACACAAAGAGCACGTCAAACGGTTCATGGATGAAACGCAAACGACCGATAATACCGCATGGTTCGACAACCGGTTCAAAGAAGATCCCGATTTTCCTTCGGGAACATCGGTCGGAACGGAAGTGTATCACAACAAGTGTGTATTTCTTCGCAACGATGGCCGGTGCAGTGTTCAATTGGTCAGCGATGAACAATACAACGATCCATGGAAGATCAAACCGTTCTATTGCGTTGCGTTTCCCATTGTTGTAATGGATGGAGTATTGACGTTCGACGATTACCAGCAGGACAATGCGACATGCTGTTCGGTTGTGAATGATACTGAAACAATGCTTGTTGATTCTTGCAAAGCAGAATTGGAATTTGTGTTGGGGAAAGATGGATATAAAGAATTGCAAGATTATCAATCCCGCATAAATCGCGGGACGTAAAAAACACGGATTGCAAGATTTTCAAAATGAAATACAAAATATGAAGTATGCTCCACACCCAAAACACAATTCGCCGCGGCGAATCAAACCATAAATGACAAATTATAATTTATCCGGTAAAGCCGCCCTCGTCACCGGAGGTTCACGCGGTATCGGGCGGCAGATCGTTCTGCATCTTGCGGAATCCGGAGCCGATGTGGCATTTACCTATCGCTCCCGCAAAGAGGAAGCCGACGGGCTCGTCACCGAATTGCTATCCAAAGGACGAAAAGCTATTGCTTTTCAATCCAATGCTGCCGACCATGCACAGGCGAACGAGGTGGTGCAGAATGTGATCAAAGAATTCGGGCGCCTCGATATTCTTGTGAACAATGCCGGTATCACCAAAGACGGATTGCTGATGCGAATGAGCGAACAAGATTGGGACGAAGTAATTTCCACAAATTTAAAAAGCGTGTTCAATTTCACGAAAGCGGCTTGCAGACAAATGATGAGCCAGCAATCGGGAAAAATCATCAATATTTCATCGATTGTGGGCGTTGTGGGCAGTCCCGGACAGGCGAATTATGTGGCTTCGAAAGCAGGGGTCATCGGATTTACAAAATCCATTGCTAAAGAACTGGCATCGCGCAATATCCAGGTGAATGCCATTGCGCCGGGTTTTATCGAAACCGAAATGACAGAAAAGTTGAATGAGAAGCAAAAAGAAACTATCTTGGGCATCATTCCGATGAAGCGAATGGCGAAACCGGAGGAAGTGGCAACAGTTGTCTGCTTCCTTGCATCAACAGATTCCAATTACATCACCGGTCAGACGTTATGCGTTGACGGTGGTATGGCTATGTGAGGAATTGGGTGATTGAAAGATTGATTCATTGAATCAATGATCCGATGAAACAATCAAGTGAATGAATCATACATTAATACATTGAAAATAATACAATGTTATCAGTAAACTTAATAGGAGAAACATTATGTCAGAAGTTGCTTCAAAAGTGAAAGAGATCATCGTCAACAAACTTGGCGTCGATGCCGCACAGGTAACCGAAACCGCTTCCTTCACCAACGATCTCGGTGCAGATTCGCTTGATACCGTGGAGTTAGTGATGGAATTCGAAAAAACCTTCGGGATGAGCATTCCGGACGAGGATGCGGAAAAGATCGGCACCGTCGGCGATGCGATCAAATACATCGAATCCAAAAAAGGGTAATTGATACACAAAACCACACCGTCACATCGGTGCAGATGACGTCACCCCGAATGTAATTCGGGGTCTTTGTAGATGCTGATCCCGACAAGTTGGGACGGCATGACGAACGTTGTGACGATGTGGTTTTTCATTTCACGCTCTTGGCGTGATGGCAGCGCCTGCGGCGCCACAGGCGCCGAAGGCGCTCATTTGTAACCGGAATTGTTAAGGAATCATCATGGCTTCATACGGGAAACAACGTCGGGTTGTCGTAACGGGAATGGGTGCCGTCACGCCGATCGGATTGACCGTTCAGGAATTTTGGCAGAATGCGATCGCGGGTAAGAGCGGCATCGCGAACATTACATATTTTGACACAACGAACTATGAAACGAAATTTGCGGGAGAGTTAAAAGGATTCGATCCGTTGAAATATATGGATCGCAAACTTGCCCAGCGTGTCGATCCGTTCACGCAATATGCGCTGGCGGCAAGCGAAGAAGCGATCAAAGACTCCACTCTGAATTTTGAGTCGGTGAACAAAGAAAAGGTCGGCGTGGTCTTCGGTTCCGGTATCGGCGGATTCAAGACATTCCAGACACAAGTGGGAAATCTTTTCGAGCGGAAAGGTCCCGACCGCATCAGTCCGTTCTTCATTCCAATGATGATTCCCGACATTGCTGCCGGGCGGATTTCGATAAGATACGGATTGAAAGGTCCGAACTATGCAACAGTCTCCGCCTGTGCAACGGCGTCGCATGCAATTGGGGATTCGTTGATGCTGATCCAGCGCGGAACGGCAGATGTAATGATCTGCGGCGGTTCCGAAGCAGGAATTTGTGAGATGGGGATCGGGGGATTCAATGCACTCAAAGCATTATCCACCCGCAATGATGCGCCGGAAAAAGCGAGCCGTCCGTTCGACAAAGACCGCGACGGATTCGTGATGGGTGAAGGGGGCGGCATATTGATCTTGGAAGAATTGGAACACGCCAAAGCGCGCGGCGCGAGGATCTATGCAGAAATTACCGGATTAGGATTTACCGGAGACGCTTACCACATCACCGAGCCGGCGCCGAACGGCGAAGGCGCTCAGCGTTCCATGAAAATGGCTCTCGATGATGCGGGATTACAGCCGACCGACATCGATTATGTGAATGCTCACGGAACATCGACCTATTACAACGATAAGTACGAAACTGCGGCGATCAAAGCGGTGTTTGGTGATCATGCGAACAAACTTGCGGTCAATTCGACAAAATCGCTTGTCGGCCATTTGCTCGGTGCGGCGGGAGTTGTCGGCGCGATTGCAACGGTGATGGCGATCGTGAAGGATGAGATTCATCCGACGATCAATTACGAAACACCCGATCCCGAATGCGACCTGAACTACGTGCCGAACGTTGCGGTCAAAAAGAGGGTCAATGCGGCGATCTGCAATGCGTTCGGTTTCGGTGGTCATAATGCGACACTGGCATTTAAGAAGTTTGTCGACTAATGAAACTCTGTGTCGTCCCGATGTTTTGTAGCGGGGCAACGTTGGCGTTCAAAAAATTTTCAGATAATTAGTTAAAGGCAGTATTTGTCGTCATTCCCGCGAAAGCCCGCCCTTTAAAATGGTTGCGGGCTTTGCTGTTTTTAAAAGTAAAAACTATCAGAAATATTTGATTTTTAAATGTGAAAGATAGATTGAATAGGATTCGTAAGAATAAGGTAATAATTTCGAAAAGGATATTTGAGTTTGACAATTTTCGACAAAAACGAATCGATGGCATACGATTTATTCCGCTGATTATATTGTTACTATATAAAATATATATGCGTACAATAGTTGACATATATAAAATTTATATATATATTATGTATAGCAATTAAGGAGAATATATATGGCAAATACCAAGCGAGACAGATTTCTTAGAATAGCAGAAAGTCGAACAAATAAAATATTAAAGATGATTAAGCTGCTTTCTAACTGTTCTAACAAAGCAGTGTATGAGTACAATACTGAAGAGGTTAAAAAAATTTTCTCTACAATCGAAAAAGAATTAAAAAATGCACGATCTAGATTTGATGAAAAAGATTCTAATAATTTTTCACTTAAGTGATAAAATATTTCTATTAAATGGATTTGCCGGTGATTTTTACTATAAAAATAACCAACTACTTTTTTTAGAAAGATTATGGAAACTAAGGACAAGAAGGACATACTAAATTTTAAGGCGTTTGAAACTTCGTCTTATGAAAATATTCCACTTACTTCTCTCGTAGCATATAGTGTTTTTTGGTTAAGCAAATGGGAAATACCGACATCTTTGGAGAATCTAGCAGTTTTTTGTTTCAAGTTATTCCCTTCGAAGTTTTCTATGGTTGGCTGGTCAGAATTTCCAGATTTCAATCGAATCAATAGATCAGTTCTGCAAATGCGACCAAAATATAGAAACCTTGCAACATCCGTTACTAATAAGGGGGTATTTCTAAGCGGTACAGGAATAGTTGAAGCAGATTCTTTAACCAAACGTTTTGGACCACCAAGTAGGCAAAGTCAAAACTCTAAACAAACAAAAAATATTCATATAAAATCAGAACGAGGTTCTGGTAAACCAAGAAGTATCCACCCCGAAGATGCAGTTGAGGGTATTAAAAAGTCTCTCCTTTATTCTCTATTCAAAGAAAATAAATTTGAAGAATCAGAAGCAATTGACTTGATCGGAATGCTTGGGGTTTATGACCATACGCCATCATCCGATAAAAGAAGAAAATTGAAACTCTTAATTCAACAGGCGAAAGAAATAGATAACAAAGAGATTTTGTATTTTTTATTAGAATCTCAACAACGATTTGATAAATATTTAAATAAATAATTTCAAACTGTTATAGAGGAGGAAATATGAGTGTCAAACGTGAGTTACTGGTTGAAATGAGTTCGAGAGAATGGGATCGAACTTTTTATACGGGGGTTGTAAAAAGTTTGTGTAAAACGATTACTGAACCGATTACAAATTCAGATACTTCATACAAACGATCAACTGGATTAGGTATGGATTCAGGTCTAGTAAACAAGGCATTTGAATTCAAAAAAGGAACAAAATTTGATCTATCACAACAAAAAAAATCGTTAACAAATCAATCACCCAGAAGAGAAATTGAAATTCGCCTTTACACAGCCCAAGGTCATGATAGAGATGTACGAACATTTGAAATAGTTGATTTCGCAGAAGGTTTAACTCTTCCAGAAGTAGAAAAGGCTTTTCATGAATATGCGGCAGATAAATCAGATGTTTCAAAATTTAATCCTGGTCGCAGTCTATTTGGGCGTGGTGTTAGCGATGTTCTATTTGGTCACAAGTCTGGAGTTTTTGCTTCATATAAAGACGGTATATTTACAAAAGCAGAGTTTGGAAAAAATTCAAAAGGCAAACCTTGTATAAATATCAATTCTGGTGATAAACCAAGCAATAAAGAGTTAAAGGAATTTCACATGGTTAAAGGAAAAAACGGGACTTGTGTCAGAGTTATACTTCATGATGATTGTCGCATTCCAGATGAGGGAACTATTATCCAGTTGTTCTCTCAATTTTATATGTTACGATTGATAAACGCTGATCCCAATGTAGCAATAAAAGTAATCCGTTATAGAGCACGAAAACAGATTTTAATAGATTTTCTTGATTATGACTTTCCAATAGGCAATGTCCTAGAGAATTTTTCTTTTTCGATTAATGATCCCATACCAGGCGTCAACCTCCCGTCACTGGAAATTCAAGGAATTGTTTGTCGGACAGAATCAAAAATTGGATTACCCGGACGAGAAGCAGGTGAGCAGCGAGCTAATGGCTTATTGATTGTTGATGAAAAAGACGCTGTTTTAGATCAGACATTGCTGCCTCAGTTTGAATATGTTACTTACTTGCGAGGAATATTTGGAATTATACGAATAAAAAACATCCGGTCTGTTATTGAAAACTTTTTGAATTCTGGAAAAGAATCGCCACTTACTGTTTCAAGAGAGGGTTTTGATATAAAAAATGAATTTACGAAACTCTTATTCGATAGGTTAACGCAAAAATTAGAACCTGTATTTAAGCATGAAGAAGAAATATTTCACAAAGGTGATGAAGTAACAATATCAACTGAATCAAAAAGACGAATGAACGATGTCCTAAAAGTGCTTAATAAATTTCTTGAAAATACAGGCGAAGGAGATGGACAAGGGACGGAGGATGTTTTAAATATTTCAAAACCATTTCAATTTTTACCTCAAAAGACACGTTTAATAATTGGAAAGACCAGATTAGCAAAGCTTTTTTTCAAAAAAGAATTAGCTAAAAAAGAAGGTGAAATTTTGTTTGATACTGAAAACCCAAAAATATCTATTACGCCACTATCCTTTAATATCAAAGACGGAAAATCTTTTGGAGACTTCCTATCTTTTGATGTAACAATAAAATGCGACGATTTACACGAGTCTGGAACTATACGTGCCCTAGGTGAAGGAGTAGATAAAGATCATGAATCTCATATTAGTATTTACGATGTTATTTCACCGCCAATAATTTCAACTCCTATTGAAATGGAATTCCGTCCCGACAATTCAAAGGGACAGCCAAGTCGATTAAATAATTTGGTTCTTTTGGTAAATTCTGAAATAATACCAATTGGTAGAAAAATAAAAGTTTATACTGAAAAAGTTCACGGAAAAATAGGATTAATGGATAACGGAAAACTTTCTGAGCATATTGATATTGTTTTTGAAAAATCACACTTGATTGCAAGTACTACTGTAGGAAGAATATTGGTGCCATGGAAAGGAACGGGTTGGGGACAATGGGCAAAAATAATTGCCGAAACAAAAAAACCCAATGGCGAAGTTTCAAAAGCAGAAGCCAGAATAGATGTTGAACAAATTGAGGAGAATAGTGGTGGACTTAAAGAGTGGAGATATCGTCCTTTACAAGATAAAAAGTGTTCTGATCTTGTTGATAATAAGATATATATCAATAGTGAACACAGCCTTAATAATTGTGTGTTTGGAAAAAACCAAATTGAATTTAACACGCTTACAGAATCAGACAAAACGGCTCAGTATAGATTATCGGCATTAGTTGTTGAGCAGGCAGTATTTAAAAAAGCAGAAGAGATGTACATCAATAACAAGATAACAGTTGATGAAAAATCTCCTGTTACTTCGTTTCGTCTAACAGTGGATCAATTGACCGACGAACTTGCGCCAAAAATCGTGAAAATTTTGATAAAGAAATGAAAATATTATAAAGTTTACTGTTATCCCATTTAATCGAAAGAATTCCTCGACACTCGAGTCGGGTTGGTTTATTTTAGAAGATTGTTAAAAACTATTGATAAGTGTAACTATTATTAGCTATTGCATATTACTGATTCGTAGTATAGATTACTACGTTAATTTTTTTCCAAAATAGCTGTTAGAGAATCTTTATTATGAAAGTAAAAGAACCGTTTTTTGACTATATAAACCCCCAAATTAGTTATCAAATTAAAAAGGGTGATAGTTTAACCGTTCTCCAAAAAACTGAAGATGGGAAATTTGATCTTATCATAACTTCTCCTCCTTACAATGTTGGCAAGTCTTATGAAACAACAACAAGTATTGAGAAATACTTACAAACACAAGAAGAAATTATCGAGGAATTAGTCCGAACCCTTTCCGATAGAGGAAGCCTTTGTTGGCAAGTTGGAAATTATGTTAATAAGGGTGAAATATTTCCTCTTGATGTTTTCTATTATCAAATATTTAAAAAACATGGCTTGAAACTCCGGAACCGAATTATTTGGCATTTCGGACATGGTTTACATGCAAGTAATCGCTTTTCAGGACGTTACGAAACAATTCTTTGGTTTACTAAATCAGACAATTATATTTTCAATCTAGATAACGTAAGAGTAGCATCGAAGTATCCGGGTAAAAGGCATTTCAAAGGACCCAAGAAAGGATTACCATCAGGAAATCCACTCGGAAAAAATCCAAGCGATATATGGGAAATTATCCGGCAAGATTGGGAAAAAGAATTATGGGATATACCTAACGTAAAATCAAATCATCCTGAAAAAACAGAACATCCCTGTCAATTTCCAATAGAGTTGGTTGAACGTTGCGTGCTTGCACTAACAGACGAAGGAAGTTGGGTGCTTGATCCCTACGCGGGAGTTGGATCAACAGTTATTGCTGCAATAAAAAATAATCGTAATGCAATTGGTATTGAAAAGGAAGATGAATATTGTAAAATTGCAAATAAAAGAATAAGAGATTTCAACGAAGGTAATCTAAAAATCAGACCTATTAACAAACCAATTCACAAGCCGACTGGGAAAGATAAGGTATCGCAAGTACCAAAAGAATGGTTGAGAAAAAAGAACGGTAACGACTTAAACGGACATTATGAAAATAGCCCAGAAATATTCACATCTGAACGGTGAGGAGTACCTTATCGTTCACCACAATAACCTTTATAAAGAAATTAAAGAAGTTATTGCAAGCATAGATGGAAAAAAATTCAAGACAAAGATCAGTCAGGAAAAAACAAAAATTGGAAAGAATCTTTTTTCTCCAATAGATTTAAATCAAGAGTTTGAAAAACATTTTGCTAAACGCAAATGGGAAGAGAGCAGGTATAATTATTACATTACTCTCAACCGGGAATTGATGGAGAAAAGTGTTTTAATGCCTGCCAGTGAACAAAAAGAATTTCTTATTGCAAACGGAGAAAAAGAACCGATTTTCAGCTATAACCAAACAGATTTTGTGAAAGATAAGATTGCTGTTGAAGTTCAATTTGGTAAATATGCTTTTGTTGCCTATGATTTGTTTGTGAAGCATATGTTGTTTTATTCCGGTGGAGTAATCAATCTTGGGATTGAAATTCTTGCGACAAAAGCAATGCAAGCACAGATGAGCAGCGGCATTGCGTATTATGAAGGTGAAGTTTACAATGTTATGCGTCAAGGTCGAAATAGTCCTCCAGTACCACTTCTAATATTAGGGATAGAACCTTAATTGGCATCACTTTGCTAAAGTTTTAATTTGATAAAGAGAATATTACACTAATCTCTCTAATCTCTCTTTTCTCTTTTCTCTTTTCTCTTTTTTATTCCTTGCACCCCCAATATGAAACTTTTACAGAAATCGATGAATAACAGGTGCAAAGTAATATATGCAATTATTATAACGGCAAGTCAGTCTACTGCGAGCGAACTCAACTTTGGCGTCTAAACCCATTGTAGAGCACATAGATTCCTGCAAAATATTGCATCCATCATCGAAGTTGTAGGCATGCGGAATGAGAATAAATTCGTAATTCAATTCCCACAGGCAACTCTCCCCCAATTTCCTTATATTTACATCAATTCAATTTTATTTGCCGAAGTTTTCCGAAGGATGCTTCGCATAACGTAGGCAAACAATCTCCAACAACACTAACTGTTTGTGGTTCTTTCGCGACTTCGTCATTTTTTAACATCGCTATTCGGAAGTTCAGACCGAAAACTCCACTCACTCTATCCCCGCGTTGACTGGAATCAATTGGAATCCGCTTTACGTTATCGCATACGGAATAAGGATCTGTTTGCCCAAGCGTTGATTCACCGATCATTCATTCCCGTCTCCAACGACGATCTCCAATCCAACGAGCGGATGGAATTTCTTGGCGATGCCGTGCTGAATCTCGTTGTTGCCGAATATCTCTACCATGAATATCCCACAAAGGAAGAGGGAGAATTGACTGTCCTTCGGTCGCGCCTGGTCAACCGCAAGGCGCTTGCCTTTTGCGCGAAAGAGATCAATCTCAAACAATTTTTACTTTCCCATACCACGTCTTCGGGAGTGCTGGAAAAAGGATACGACACCATCCTTGCCGATGCCTACGAAGCGATCATTGCGGCTCTCTATCATGACGGAGGAATGGATGCCGCGCGACGATTCATTATTGAACGGTTGAAGTCCGCACTGGCGAACGGTTATTTGAAGGACAGTGACCTGAATTTTAAGAGCGAATTGCTGGAATTGTCGCAGGCAAAAGAGAAAGGAATCCCCCGGTACAAAACGATCAAAGAAGAAGGACCCGACCACGACCGCACCTTTACGATTGAAGTCTTTATCGGAAACGAATCGATGGGTGTGGGAATAGGAAAAAATAAAAAAGAAGCGGAACAGGCAGCAGCGGAACTGGCAGTGCAGAAATTGCAAACAAATTTTTAACCACAGACACAAAGACACAAAAATATTTATATTGCGCCTTAGCGGTGAATAAATTTCACTTTAAATAGTTCTCACTGAAAAAGTAGAAAACCTTCCGAAGGTTTTCTTATTAGCATGTGAAAATCTTTCGAATAATATCATTTCTTGAAGATAACCTTCGGAAGGTTGCGTGTAATTAAGACTTTTTCAGTGCTCACTAAATATATAAAAATATGACTATCTCTCTCAACCCAACCGACATTTTTGAACCGCGCCATATCGGACCGAATCCGGAAGACACAACAGCAATGCTGGCAACGATCGGAGTTTCCTCTCTTGATGAACTGATCGAACAAACTGTTCCATCACATATCCGTTTAACGAGCCCGATGAATATCGCCAAACCGATGAGCGAATATGAGACCACCAATTATATCCATTCAATCGCTTCGAAGAACAAAGTCTATAAGTCGTATATCGGCATGGGATATTACGGGACCATCACGCCGCCGGTGATTCAGCGGAATGTTTTGGAGAATCCGGGATGGTACACGCAGTATACGCCGTATCAAGCGGAGATCGCACAGGGACGGCTTGAAGCGCTGCTGAATTTTCAGACAATGGTGATCGATCTGACCGGAATGCAGATCGCGAACGCCTCTCTGCTGGATGAGGGGACGGCTGCCGCCGAAGCAATGGCGATGCTGCATGCCGTTGACGGGGGAAAACATGGTAACATATTTTTTGTGTCGGAAGAATGTTTTCCGCAGACGATCGATGTGCTGAAGACCCGGTCCACCCCGCTCGGTATTCAATTGTTGATCGGCGACCATCGGACAGTACAATTCAACGAAAAAATATTTAGCGCGCTGGTTCAATATCCCGCGGGAGAAGGAGCGATCTATGATTATTCGGATTTTTGTGCTCACGCGAAAGCGAACGGATCACTTGTTGCCGTCGCTGCCGACCTGCTGGCACTGACCCTGCTGATTCCTCCGGGAGAATTCGGCGCCGATGTCGTTGTGGGCAGCGCTCAACGGTTCGGCGTTCCGATGGGATACGGCGGACCGCACGCGGCGTTTCTTGCCACAAAAGATGAGTTTAAACGAAATATGCCGGGACGCATTATCGGCGTGTCGATCGATTCGCACGGCAACACAGCATACCGCATGGCACTGCAGACGCGCGAGCAGCACATTCGCCGTGAAAAAGCAACGAGCAATATCTGCACGGCGCAGGTATTGCTTGCAATCATGGCAAGTATGTACGGCGTTTATCACGGTCCGGAGGGACTAAAGAAGATCGCACGCCGCGTTCATGGTCTTGCGAAGGTTTTGGATAAGGGACTGAAGAAACTTGAATTTGCCCAGTTGAATGAAACATATTTTGACACACTGAAGATCGACACCGGCAAAGCGACGGAGTCTATCGCCAACCGCGCGCGCGGCGCACAGATGAATTTCCGCCTCATCGACGAGACAACGATCGGTATTTCGGTTGACGAAACGACAACTCTGCGGGATGTCGAAACGATCCTGAGTATTTTCGCTTCAACCAAAAGCAAAGTTGTTTCTGTGTCGGATATCTCGAAGAATGTCCAGTTCGAATGGGACAAAAAGTTCATCCGCACGAGCAGCTTCATGCAGCATCCGGTCTTCAACACGCATCACTCCGAACATGAGATGCTGCGCTACATGCATTTTCTTGAAACAAAAGATCTTTCACTCAATTTTTCCATGATCCCCCTCGGTTCCTGCACGATGAAACTGAACGCAACGACCGAAATGCTTCCCGTAACAATGCCGGAATTCGGTGCATTGCATCCGTTCGCTCCACAGGAACAAACACTGGGCTACATGCAGATATTCGAAGAACTTTCCAACGATCTGCGGCAGATCACGGGATTTGCCGGTGTTTCACTGCAGCCCAATGCCGGTGCGCAGGGAGAATACACAGGATTGATGGTGATCCGGAAATACTTCAAGGATAAGAATGAGTCTCAACGCAATGTTGCGTTGATCCCTTCATCCGCGCATGGAACGAATCCCGCCAGTGCGGTAATGGCGGGCATGAATGTCGTTGTTGTTCGCTGTGATGAAAACGGAAATATCGATGTTGCCGATCTGAAAGCGAAAGCGGATCAGCACAGAGCCGATCTTGCCTGTTTGATGGTGACATACCCGTCCACGCATGGTGTGTTCGAAGAAAGCATCCGGGAGATGTGCCAGATCGTCCATACAAACGGCGGACAAGTGTACATGGACGGCGCCAACATGAACGCACAGGTCGGATTAACATCGCCGGCGCGCATCGGCGCCGATGTGTGTCATTTGAATCTTCATAAAACATTCTGCATCCCGCACGGCGGCGGCGGACCGGGAATGGGACCGATCTGCGTTGCCGAACATCTTGTTCCGTTTTTGCCGGGACATTCTGTTGTGGAAATCAGCGATGAAAATGAAAAAATGATGAGCGCTGTTTCGGCAGCACCATGGGGAAGTGCAAGCATGCTTCTCATTTCCTACGCGTACATCAAGATGATGGGTGCCGAAGGATTGACGAATGCGACGAAGTATGCGATCCTGAATGCGAACTATATCAAGGCACGGCTCGAAAAGGCGTTCGACATTCTCTATGTTGGAAAGAACGGACGATGTGCCCATGAAATGATCGTCGATATGCGCACATTCAAAACTTCCGCCGGAATTGAAGTGGAAGATATTGCAAAACGATTGATGGATTACGGATTCCACGCGCCGACCGTGTCGTTCCCCGTTGCCGGCACGATCATGATCGAACCGACGGAGAGCGAGCCGAAAAGAGAACTTGATCGATTCTGCGATGCGCTTCTTCATATCAGAAAAGAGATCGAAGAGATCGAAAACGGAACATATCCAAAAGATGATAATGTTCTAAAAAATGCGCCGCATACCGCCGCGTCGGTAATGAGTGACGATTGGAAGCATCCCTATTCGCGGGAAAAAGCGGCATATCCCGTTGCATGGGTAAAAGCGAATAAATTCTGGCCCAGTGTCGGACGTGTGAACAATACACACGGCGACAGGCAGTTGATCTGCACCTGTCCGCCGATCGAGTCGTATATTGAAGAAACGGTTTCTTAACCACGGAATAGACTAAGATTTTCCAAATCTTTAAGATTTGGAAAATCTTCTTAAAAAATTATGCTAACAACCGACGACGAACTCAAAAAACTTTTAACCGAATCAAAAACGATCGCTGTTGTTGGGGCATCGCCAAAACCGTGGCGGGACAGCGGATCGATCTCGAATTTTTTAAATAAAAAAGGATACAATGTATTCCCCGTGAATCCCCGCTACGAGGAAATCTATGGAATGAAATGTTATCCCGATTTGAAAAGTCTTCCGGAAAAGATCGATGTGGTCAATATTTTTCGCAATCCTGATGAGGTTGAGCCGGTGATCGATGAAGCGATTGCCGTCGGTGCGAAATCTGTCTGGATGCAGCTTGGTGTGATCAACGAAGCCGCCGCGGAAAAGGCACAACAGGCGGGGCTGGACGTGGTCATGGACCGGTGCATATCCATTGAATACAGTGCATTAATGCGATAGTGTCGTCGTTACAATGGGGCGCTTACCGATAGAACGGCACACCGTGCAATAATTGAAAATTCAAGGCAGAACATCTATTCTGCCTTTTTGGTTTTGTGTATATTCAATCAATGAAAAATTTCTCGTCGTACATATTGTTCTTTTTCCCTCTGTTGCTTTGTGCACAAGAAACCGGGATACCGCACTTCCCGTTTCCGGATTCTACCTACCGTGTCGGTCAGATCATTTACATCGGCAATGAATTGACAAAAGACTACATCATCGAACATGAAATGTCGTTGACTCCCGGTTCGTTGATCACGCATCAATCGGTTCAGTACGATATTGACCGCATCTATAGTCTTCGCTTGTTCACAAAAGTGGACATCGAGGTTCATCCCGATACCGCCGATATTGCGACCCTTCTTGTGATCGTAAACGAGCGGTGGTATTTCTATCCGTATCCCGTGGTGGGAATAAAAGACAGAGATTTTTCCAAGATCTTTTACGGCGCCGGAGTTATTCATACGAATTTCGAAGGACGCAACGTCCTCTTATTCGGACAATTTGCATTCGGTTACGACCCCTTCGTGTCAGTCGGATATACCGATCCTCTGTTCAGTTTCGAGAACAAGATATTTCTCTCTTCGCGCATCTATTACACGGAACAACGGAACCGTTCGCTTGTCTCTCTGGCAAATGCTCCGAATTTCGACGAACGACGGTGGGGAGGTGAACTTGCTGTCGGCAAACGCTACTCCAAGTTTACCATTGTTACCACAAGACTGGAATATTTGCATCTGAGTGTGACCGATAATCGGGCAGGGCGCACCCTCTCTCCCGGCGGAACCGATGACTTTTTTATGTTCTCCACATCGTATCGATACGATACGCGCGATCTTGCCGACTATCCGAGCTTTGGAACGCTGCTGCAGACGTCTGTTTCCAAGATCGGTATTTTTGATGATGTCGTTGATTATCAACGGTACGGTATCGATTATCGCCGCTACATACCGACATTCGGCGATCTGGTTATTGCAGGGAGAGTTTTTACGAACATAGCCAGCGGCGGACCGGTGCCGAATTACGGACATGTCTTTTTCGGATACACGGAACGCATCCGCGGGCATTTCAACAAGATCCTGGAGGGAGAGCAGATCATCGGCAGTACGGTTGAACTGCATTACCCGCTTATCTCGCCGAACTACATCCGATTCGATTTTATTCCGATGGAGCAATTCCGCGACATACGGTACGCATTATATATCGCCGCATTCGCCGATGCCGGCAATACGTGGTACCGAAATGAACCGCTTGCGCTGAACCGATTTTTCTCCGGCTATGGAATTGGATTGCATTTGAATCTTGCGTATAGTGCAGTCGCGCGGGTGGAATTTGCGGTCCCGTACAGAAAGCCGGTATCAAAAGGAGAGATCGTTCTCGACATCGGTGCGGCTTTGTAAAGAGTCGTTGAGTATTTGAGTATATGAGTCGTTACGATGGATGACCATAGCGACCAACAGTACTTATATAGTCGTCCCTTATACGAAGTATGCTCCGCAAAAAGTAAGAAACCTTGTCAAGGATTATTAATCAACAACGAAATTCGCCGCGGCGAATCCCAAATTTTACAAATCTAATTAGTCGTCCCTTAAGAAGTCATGAAAAATCGGTAACCGCAACCTTCAGGTTGCGAAAATTTTAAAATTACACAGGCTGAAGCCTGCGGCTACCGAAATATTTTTACTTTTTAAGGTTCGACTATATACTTAACGACTCAAATACTTATGAGCGAATACTTCTACATTCCCGCCGACCATATCATCGACCAGCATATTGCTATCGTCGGTGAAGAGGCAAAACACATTGCCCGTGTGCTTCGCAAACAGCCGGGAGATATGATCTGGGTGGTGGACGGCAAAGGGAAAGCGTACGAAGCAGTGATACGGCTGATCACGCTGGACATGGTTGAATGCGAGATCCTGTACGAACATCATCACCATCATGAACCGGATATCGAAGTAACCCTCGCCGTTGCGCAGTTGAAAAATCCGTCGCGCATGGATTGGATCATAGAAAAAGGGACGGAACTCGGCGTGCGGACATTTATTCCGTTGCATACCACCCGCACCATTGCAAAATCGGCGAAAGAAGATCGGTGGAACAACATTGCTCTTGCGGCGATGAAACAATCCGGACGCTGTATCCTTCCAAAAATTCTCCCGCCAACTGAATTTGATATTGTCATCGCAAATTCCACACACTATGATATTAAACTTATTCCGTACGAACGAACGGATCACGTTCTTTTTATTTCCGAAGCAATGAAACACCGCAAGCCGCCCCGCTCTGCATTGATCGTTATTGGTCCCGAAGGTGGATTTACCGATGAAGAAGTGATGCAGGCGGAGAAAGCCGGATGTATGCAGGTCTCACTTGGACGAAGACGATTGCGCACGGAAACAGCGGCGATCATTGCAGTGAGCTGGGTGGTGGGAAATGAATGATGTAGGACGAATTGTAAGGCGGATTTCCAAATCCGCCTAGTTGTAAACGAGTAGACGAATTTCTAAATTCGTCTAAGTAAAACACAAAGGACGATTCTGGAGAATCGTCTTACGGTAGGACGAATTTCTAAATTCGTCTATGTAAAATACAAAGGACGATTCTGGAGAATCGTCCTACATTGTTACGCCGACTTTCTCTCTTCAAGAACGTAGATCGGTTCTTTTTTCTTTTCCACGGTGTCTTTGCCGACGATACATTTGGTGACGCTCGACTTGGAAGGAAGTTCGTACATGATCTCGAGCATGATTTCTTCCACAACAGCGCGAAGTGCGCGCGCACCGGTTCCCCTTTTGACGGCTTTATTTACAATTTCTTTTAATGCGGCTTCTTCAAATTCCAGATCGACCCCTTCGAACTTGAACAGTTTTTTGAATTGTTTCAAGATCGCATTGCGCGGCTCGACAAGTATGCTCATCAATGCTTCTTCGTTGAGCGAATGCAGTATGGAGATCACCGGCAGCCGTCCGATAAATTCCGGGATCAAGCCGAACTTGAGCAGGTCGTCCGGTTCAACAAGTTTGAGGAATTCGTTGTTCGAACCGTCCTGTTTCCCTTTGATAGTGGCACCAAACCCGATCGGATTTTGATGGGTGCGGCGGTTAAAAATCTTTTCCAATCCCTCAAACGTCCCGCCGCAAACGAACAAAATATTTTTTGTATTGATGTTGATAAGACTTTGTTCGGGATGTTTGCGTCCCCCTTTTGGCGGAACGCCGGCATTCGTTCCTTCCAGAATCTTGAGTAACGCCTGCTGCACACCTTCGCCGGAGACATCGCGCGTGATCGATGCGCTGTCGCTCTTGCGGGCGATCTTATCGATCTCGTCGATGTACACAATACCGCGTTCGGCACGTTCCACATTGTATTCCGCATTTTGCAGCAAGTGAACCAGTACCGTTTCAACATCATCACCCACATAACCGGCTTCGGTCAACGTGGTCGCATCGGCGATCGCAAACGGAACGTCGAGAATGCGCGCCAGCGTTTGGGCGAGCAGCGTTTTTCCCGTACCGGTCGATCCGATCAGAAGGATGTTGCTCTTTTCGATCTCAACATTTTCCGCATCGGCAAATTGTTCGTGCGAATCGATCCGTTTGTAATGATTGTACACCGCCACCGCGAGCGTTTTTTTCGCACCTTCCTGACCGATCACATATTCATCCAGCGCTGTTTTGATCTCTATCGGTGTAAGGAGTCCTTTGGAGCGGATCTTCCGCGTGCGTGCAGAAGAGAGGTTGTTGCGGATGATGTCCATCGATGTGGCAACGCACATATCGCAGATATACACATCCGGTCCTGCAATAATGCTCGTTACTTCCTCGGGACGTCGCCCGCAGAACGAACATCGTACTTTGTCGTCGCCTTTGTGCTGCTTACCCATTCTTATTTTCTTTCTTTGTTTCTGATGTACGCTTTATGAGCACTTTATCAATAAGTCCGTATTCGCGCGCCTGTTCGGCAGACATATAATTGTCACGATCGGTATCTTTTTCTACATCCGCAAGTGATTTACCGGTGTGTTGCGCAATGATCTCATTCAGGCGTTTTTTTGTCTTTAAGATCTCCTCTGCTTGAATGCTGATATCGGATGCCGTTCCCTGCACGCCGCCCCATGGTTGGTGGATCATGATGCGTGCATTAGGAAGTGCAGAGCGTTTTCCTTTTTCGCCGGCAAGCAAAAGAATTGCACCCATACTTGCAGACATACCAACGCAAATAGTTGCTACCTGGGGTTTGATATACTGCATTGTGTCGTAAACAGCAAGTCCTGCCGTCACCGATCCGCCGGGGGAGTTGATGTAAACATTGATATCCTTTTCCGGATCTTCGGCTTCGAGATGTAGCATTTGTGCGATGGCAAGGGATGCCACATAATCGTCGATTGGCGTGCCGATAAAGACGATGCGTTCTTTTAAGAGACGCGAAAAAATATCGTAAGCGCGTTCGCCGCGGCTGGTCTGCTCGACCACCATCGGCACGAGTTGATTGAAAAGTTCGTACGGTTTGGTCGTGAATGTGGGAGCGTGAATCATAGCAATCCTTTCGTTTGAGCGCCTTTGGCGTGTGGTGAATTTACTCTCATTTCGTTTAGACGTATGAAACGTCAAAAAATTGCCCAAAACTTGCATAAAGTGATGCAATGAGTTTGTTCTTCAAATTGTGCGCTATTGAAGTTGTCAGCCGTGCCTATCAATACACTCATGGCATCACTACGTAACAAATTAGTTGAGAGCAAATTTACTGTAGTCGTCTGTTTCGACCTCTTTAATTTTCACATTTTGTTTCAGAATGTCAATGAGACGGCTGTATTTCAGACGTTCGAGTGCATTTTCGGAACTTTTGTAGAAATTGATCAGCCGATCCTTATCGATATTAAGTTTCGCCGATTCTTCTTCCGCTAATTTCTCAATATCGGAATCGGGGATCTCGATCTTTTCTTTTTCGATCATTTGTTCTTTGATCAACAGCCACTTTGCCTGCCATATCGCCGTGGGGCGTGACGCTTCGCGGTACTGTTTCTCGTTGAAGGTTTTCGGCAGTGCGCGGTTCGGCTGCTGGCTCTTGGCATCCTCAATGTACGTGTCGATGATGGTCTGAACAAGCGCGTCCGGAACCTCGAAGTCGTACTGCTTCACGATTGATTCCAGCACATCATTTTCAAATTTGCGCTGGCTCCGTTCCTTCCAGAATTCGTTAAGGTCTTTATGGATGTTCTGCCGTAATGCTTCCACCGTCGTAAATTTACCGTTGCTCACCTTTTCTGCAAGCGCATCGTCGGCGGGAGGCAGATTGATCTTTTCGATCTTTTTCACCGTCAATTGCAAATGTACGTTGTGCGAGTGATCGCCATGTTGATGTTCGAACTTCGCCTCTTTCACATCGCCGACAACAACGCCGTTCAGCACTTCTTTAATTTCTTTTTCGGTCGACTCCTCCTTCAGGAAAATGCGCATTCCTTCGCGTTTGGAATTGGGAAGAAGGCTGCCCTGGTCGTCGAAATCCATCATATCCACCGTGACAACATAATTCTCGTCGTCAACCGTGGGCGCTTCTTCCAATGTGGAATTGATCTGTTGAAGCCGTTCGATCTCGTTTTGGATCTCTGTCTCGGTCGTTATATGAGTGTAGCGTTCCAGTTCGATGGATGTATAATCCTTCAACTCAAATTCCGGTTTGACTTCGTACTTGACCTTGAACAAAAGGGGTGATCCCGGCTTGAAGTCGATCTTGATGATCGACGGAGTGCCGATCGGATCGATGTTGCGTTCTTCGATCTCTTTCCGGAACATATCGTTGGTGATCTCTTCCACCGCCTGGTATTCAATGCTCGCGCCGAACATTTTTTTAACCATCGGCAGCGGAACTTTACCTTTACGGAATCCTTTGATTTCGAGATTCGGAACCGCTTCTTTGTACGCCTTTTCAAAATGCGGCGCCAGCTCTTCTACAGTCATATTCACTTCCATTTCCCGACCGCAATCGCCCAACGTGTTGATGATAACTTCCACTTCAATTCTCCTTAATATAGATTGAAAACTATGACAAAAAATAGGACAGGGGTGCCTGTCCTATCGTAAAATTTTGCGTACCATAATACGAAAATCTGCCTCGAAATTCAATTTAAAATACAGGGAATGTTTGCGTCTGTTTTACAAACAGGCTATATTATCCGCAACCCTGTCGTGTTTTCGTTTAATTCAAATGGTTTTTCACACTGTCGGCGCTCACACGTTCTTGGAGAAAATTCCAATTCACCATTCTTTCATTAATCAAGGAGGTTGTATGAAAAGACTTGTTCTACTGTTTCTTGCTGTTGCAATGGTCGGGATTGTTTCCGTTCGTGCCGATGTTTTTGCATCCCGCATTAAGTTTACCAATCCTGACGGCAGCGCATTTGACGGAAAATTTAACGATGGCACGGGGGCAAAAATTTGGTACTACTTGAATGATACTGCAACTGCAGTTGTTGTGAAAGTATTAAATGCCGCCAACGGAAGCACTGTTGCAACCATTAACGCAGCGAATCAAGGACGTGCTTCAAATCCAAATTCTGTTACGTGGAATGGAACAGGTTCTGTTTCCGGTGCAAAATATTATGTAACGATTCAAACAACGGGCTTGGTGTATTCAAGTGATAAATATAAATCGTTTTACTTTCAGAACACTTTTGGGGTAGGCACGATTTCAGTCGGAATTTTCACGCGCGGCATTGATATCAACAATAATATGAACACCAAAGGTTTTGGATATTGGTATGCAAGCAATTTACATTCTGGAAATAATGACGGATATAAATTAGGAACACTTCGTTACAATCCCGATGGTTCCTTTGCGGGAACAAATCCTGATCATCCGATTTTAGTGAACACGCTCGGAATTTCCAATGGTGGAACGTATGAATGGGGAAGCGTTGCACCGTGGACCGCAGCACTTGATAACAAAGGAAGAGTGTATCAAGTAGGCCATGGCGGAAATTTTGTAACGCGGCTTGATGATGATACTTCAGCACCTAAAATTATTATCAGAAATGTTAAATTGCCGAGAGGTATTTACGCTGTTGGTGAAGGGGCGAATCTAAAATTGTATATTGCTGCCGATACATCCGTGTATCGCGCAAACATCGGGAATGACGATACACTCAACACACCGCTTGAATTAGTCGCAACGTTTGGAACATTTGTGCGAGATGTTATTATTGATGATGCGGGATTTATGCTGGTAACATTGCGCACGGGAACAAACACTGCGGCGGGTGGAACTGCTGCTGCCCCAGGATATATCGAACGGTACGATATTTCCAGCGGCTTACCGAAGAAACGTTCTGATGCATTGTTTTCCATTGAATCGACGACCGGTTTGCCTGTTTGTTTTGCGCTCAAACACGGTTCGGATAAAAATTCAGCATCTGATGATACAATCTATTATTCTGTTCGAGGCGCAAGCGCAGCCGATTCATTAACATATGGAATTCACCAACTCACCGGAATTGACGGCGCGTTTCCCGAAGCAAAGCAAATCTTTAAATCAGGAGACATAGGTGTTCCCCCAAGCGCCGGCGGAAATAATAATGCGAACGCTGATCTTGCTTTAGATTGGGCGGGAAATATTATCTGGTTTGAGAACAGCAACGAAGAAATTTTTATGATCGCAACTCCGCGCAGCGGTTCAACGGTAACGCTGACGACGAAAGGATATGATACTGTAACTGTGCAAAATTCGCTTTCCGTCGGGGGACAAGAAAATGTTCCGACAGAATTTGCGTTGAATCAAAACTATCCGAATCCGTTCAATCCCTCAACGGTGATCAGTTATTCGCTGCCGGCAAACGCAAACGTTTTCGTTGTTGTGTATGATGTTCTCGGAAATATCGTGAGCGAATTGTTCAACGGTGAAGCGCAGCAAGGATACAATGCCATTGTATGGAATGCGACGAATTCATTCGGCGCAAAAGTTGCAAGCGGAATGTATTTGTATAAAGTTTCTGCACAATTAAGCGACGGGCGTTCATTCACCGATACAAAACGAATGTTGATGCTGAAGTAATTTTTTTGTTATTCACAGAAACCTTGAAGGTCTATAAGACCTTCAAGGTTTTTATTTATCCGAACTTTATGAAAACAGTTCTCCTTTTCTTTACGCTTGCCATGACCACACAACTTGCAGACTCACAATTTTCCAAAACACTGTTTGATTCCTACAACAGTTACAAATTTAACGACATCTCTTCCCGAAGGATGAAACATGCCGAGCTGATGAAACATCTCGAAACGCTCACAACGTATCTTGGTGATCTTATGAGCATCGAACAGGCGGGAACATCCACTGAAGGACGTTCGATTAATCTGCTCACATTGGGGAAAGGAACAACGAAAGTTTTTCTCTGGTCGCAAATGCACGGCGATGAGCCGACTGCGACAATGGCGCTACTCGATATACTGAACTATATCTCACTGAATAAAAATTCTGCCGAGGTTAAAAAGATTCTCTCTGAAACAACCTTGCTCATCATTCCGATGCTGAATCCCGACGGGGCGGAGCGGTTCCAACGCCGCACATCGCAGGGAATCGACATGAATCGTGACGCGCTTCGTCTGCAAACGTCCGAAGCACGAATATTAAAATCTATCCGTGATAAATACAATCCCGAGATCGGATTCAATCTGCATGACCAGGATCCGCGCTTCACAGTCGGCGAAACGGGAAAGGTCTCTACCATTGCGCTGCTGGCTCCCGCATACAATGTGGAAAAAACGGATAATGCTGTCCGCACACGTGCAAAAAGAATTGCATCGGAATTGACATTGGTGCTGAATCAGTTCGTCAATGGACATATAGCAAAATATGACGATACATTCGAGCCGCGCGCATTCGGCGATAACATTCAGAAATGGGGGACGAGTGTCGTGCTCATCGAATCCGGCGGATGGAAAGACGATCCGGAAAAGATATTCATCCGCAAATTGAATTGTGTGGTGCTTCTATCAGCTTTTCATTCGATTGCAACCGGAGAGTATGGAAAGAGAAATATAGCCGAGTATGATAATATTCCGTTGAATACAAAGAATCTATTTGATATCATCATTGAAAAGGCAACACTCACTTTTAACGATCACAGGCCTTCGATAGTTGCCGATATTGCAATCAATATGGAAGAAATTCGAGACAGTACCGGAACAATGAAACGTATTGGAAGAGTTGTCGATCTTGGCGATCTCTCTGTTTTTTCCGCGCACGAAAAATTTTCTGCTGAAGGAATATCTATTGACAGCGCAAAAGTAGAAATGAATGATGTTGTTGATGTAGATGAAATTTTCCTCAGCATAAAAAAAGAACGATGATATTGTAAAAAATATTTTTCAATCATACGAAACCCGACCGATGTGTCGGGTTTTTGTTTTATATCATTGCCATTAGTTTACCGCTTCGTTACTTTATCTCAACGCTTGCTTTGGTCGCAAGCCTCGATGCCCAAACTATCACCTCAACAGATAAGGAAAGGAGTTAGCTATGAGAAAGAATCTTTTCATCATCGCGTGCATCTTATCGCTTGCGTTGGCAGCAAGCCTGAATGCACAGACCATTACATCAACCTCCACTGGCGGATTGTGGAACAGCGGAAGCACTTGGGTTGGAGGTGTTGTCCCAACAGCAAGTCACGACGTTGTCATTAACGGACCAGTCCAAGTCAACGGCAATGTTCCATGCCGGAATCTTACTGTCTCTTCGTCTGGAGTTCTTGAAAACTTATACGCCTATGGGTTCACACTGACTGTACACGGCAACGTCATTAACAGTGGCGTCATCCGTCTTAACCCTGTGTCCCATTGGGCAAATTACTTTGGACTTACAATTCTTGGCAACATCACTAACAACGGAACGTGGACACCAAGCCAGACTACGTTTGCCGGGACATTAGTACAAGAGGTAACATTGTTGAGTGGGAAAAAGCTTGAAGGGGCCTTTGTGGATTCTGATTCTCTCAGTTTGGTGAGAGCAAAGTCGAATTTGCACTTCACGAGTACATTCAATTTACAGAAGAGCACATTGGATTTGCAGAATTACTCATTGACGTTAGAGGGGTCAGGAAACATTTCCAACGGGAAAGTCACTAACACAGCCGATGTGCGTCTCATAGGTGGTGCACTTTTGAGCGATATCAGGTATGTCGGGGCACCGAACCTGCGGGGGTTGGTTCAAATTGGGTCAGGCGTTATCCTTGAGGGAACGGTGACGATCGTTGACACGCTGCAAAACTTATACGCCTATGGGTTCACACTGACTGTACACGGCAACGTCATTAACAGTGGCGTCATCCGTCTTAACCCTGTGTCCCATTGGGCAAATTACTTTGGACTTACAATTCTTGGCAACATCACTAACAACGGAACGTGGACACCAAGCCAGACTAC